>Ga0307372_10010278_pt1 | contig 12711 bp, 14 predicted proteins | sample OX1MG_FD_202533 | JGI IMG/M metagenome (GOLD analysis project Ga0307372, IMG submission 202533) | Soil microbial communities from Risofladan, Vaasa, Finland - OX-1 | ecosystem: Environmental > Terrestrial > Soil > Coastal area > Acid sulfate soil | place: Finland: Risofladan, Vaasa | collected...
CGAAAGACCTGATCTTATTGGTGATGCGCCGTATTGCACGGCGCATCACTCACGTTAACGAGTGACCGTTAAAGTGATTGTTCGTGGGGCACTTCGAGATTCAGATCACGCACATCGGGCGTACGACTCGGCGGAACACGTGACGCCTGTCGACGGGGACGCCCCGACATCAGTCTTCGTGTCGGTGCGGCCGCACGACCGAAGTACCGGGAACGCTGATTCGTCCAGGGGTCGCGAACCGGTCGTGATGCCCGAGAGCGGCCCGTTGGTCGATCGTTACGGCCGAATCCACAACGACTTTCGAATATCCGTCACCGACCGCTGCAACTTGCGCTGCGTCTACTGCATGCCCGAAGTGGGAATGACTTTCCAACCCCGTGAAGCTCTCTTGACCTTCGAAGAGATGACCCGAGTCGCGCGCGTCGCGCGCGACCTCGGTGTGACGGCACTTCGTCTCACGGGCGGTGAACCGCTCATGCGCAAGAACCTGCCGACACTCGTTCAACAACTGTCGGCGCTCGGCTTCGACGATCTTTCCCTCACAACGAACGCCATGCTGCTCGCGCCGATGGTGCCTTCGCTCAAGGACGCGGGACTGAAAAGAGTCAACATCAGCTGTGACTCGCTGAAACCAGAACGATTCAACTCGATTCGTCGGCGAGGCGTGCTCACGACCGTCCTCGAGGCAATGGACGTCGTCGAAGCCGCTGGGCTCACGCCACTCAAGTTGAACGTCGTCATACTTCGGGGACAGAACGACGACGAGATCTTGGACTTCGCCGGGTTTGCGCGCGACACCGGTCGTATCGTTCGCTTCATCGAGTTCATGCCCCTCGATGCGCAAGGCAAGTGGGACCAATCTCAACTGATGCCGGGAAAAGAGATCTACGAATTGATCTCCTCGCGTTGGCCGCTCACAGCCACCGTTACCGACAGCTCGGCACCCGCGGAGCGATTCAAGTTTGACGACGGTCGCGGAGAGATTGGCCTGATCTCCAGCGTCACACAACCTTTCTGCGGCTCGTGCAACCGACTGCGTCTCACCGCCGACGGAGCGATCCGCAATTGTCTGTTCTCCGACGACGAGCACTCACTGCGAGATTTGATGCGCGCCGGCGCCGACGACGACGTGCTCGCACTCATTATTCGACGGGCGGTATGGGAAAAGTACCCCGGTCATGCGATCAACGAGCCCGGGTTCTTACGCCCCGCTCGCTCGATGTCCATGATTGGCGGATGAGTCGTCGCGTCACGCAACGCCCCATCCGCTGTCAGATTGTCCCGTGACTAATCTTTGTCAATGGCGACGTACCGGACAGCCCAAGCGGCCGAATTACTCGGGGTGAGCGCGGACACGATTCGTCGCTGGGCCGAATCGGGTCGATTGACCTCGGCCATCGGCGATGACGGCCGAAGAACCTTCGACGGTGAAGACCTGGCCGATCTCGCCATCGCCAATTCGGTGAGCGCCAAACCAACGAGTCCGCGCGCACAGTCAGCTCGTAATCGCTTCGTCGGCATCGTCACCAAGGTCGTGAAAGACAAGGTCGTCGCTCAGATCGAGATTCAAGCCGGTCCTCATCGATTCGTCTCGCTCATCACCCGAGAAGCCGCCGACGAACTCGAACTCGCCCCGGGTGTCGTGGTCGACGCCGTGGTGAAAGCCACCAATGTCAGTGTGGAGATTCCCGAAAAGTTCTAGGGCGGCGACTAGTGCGTCGCACCAGCGTCGACGACCATTTCAGTACGGTCGTCTGGCGCTTCCCAAAGTGCGATGGCGGCGCGGTCAAGATCAATCCGGCACCGTGCGCCGACTTCGAATTCGAGCGCGCCGCGAGTACGCGCCAGCAACTCCACACCGTCGACGATGCTGACAAAGATGTCGTAAGCGGAACCCATGTCCGCCACATCGACGACCGTGCCGAGCAATGCATTAGCGCCGTCGCGCGCCGGGTCATCGATAACCGGTGACACGATGACTCGCTCCGGCTCGATACTCCACCACACGTTGGTGCCGACTTCGATCTCGGTGACGGGAACGTCCAGGGGCACTCCCCCGACGTCGATCGTGTTCGAAGTGCGCACGGAGCCAGTATTCATGTTCTCGACCCCGAGCAGTTGGGCGACCTGTGCCGACGCCGGTCGAGCGAAGAGGGACCGACTGGTGCCGGACTGCAGCGCCGTGCCGTTGGCGAGAATGATCAATTCGTCGGACAAGAATGCTGCTTCGGCCGGGTCGTGTGTGACCAGCACGGTCGCAAGACCTGTCTCTTGTTGAAGTCGACGAAGTTCGCGACGCAGTTCCTGTCGGACCGGCACGTCCAGGGCCGAAAACGGCTCGTCGAGCAACAACACCTTTGGCGACGAGCAGAGCACTTGGGCCAGTCCCACTCGTTGACGCTGTCCCCCCGACAGATCAGCAGGGAGTCGATCCTCGAGTCCTCGGAGACGAAGGTGCTCGATCCAGTAGGCACTGAGTTCAGGCGTGGCGCCGGCAAACATCATGTGCCGCCACACCGACATGCGCGGGTACAACGAGAACCCCTGGGCCACGTATCCGACGCCACGCCGTTCCACAGGCACGTCCTGCACCATCTCGTCGCCATACCAAACGCGCCCTGGACCTGGTCCATTAAGACCGGCGAGGCAACGCAGGAGCGCCGTCTTTCCCGAGCCGGAAGGTCCGAGGATCCCTAAGTGCTTCGTTGACGACTCGTGGGCGAGCGCGAGATGAAATGTTCCCAAGTGATGGTCGACATCGAAGCGCACGGGCCGCGACATCACCACTTCGGGCGCGCGAGACTGCGGTGCGCGTGTGCGATGAGACAGAGGTTTGGAGATATGAGCCCGGCTGAGCAACACGACAACCACGGCGACCCCGAGCGCCAGCGCCGTGGGTGCCAAGGTCGTCGGCAGACCTCGTCCACTGAATTGGTTTTCTGTGTAGATCGGTAACGACGCGGGGTTGTACGCCAGGATCACGACGGCGCCATATTCGCCGAAGGCGCGCAGCCACGTCAACAGCATGCCGGCACGTATACCGTGACCCGCGCTAGGAATCGCCACGCGCAAAAATCGCGACGTGTCAGTGTGCCCAAGCGTGGTGGCGACGTCGAGCATCCCTCCATCGAGTGAGGCGAACGCGGCTCGGGCCGCGACGATCAAAAAGGGCGAGGATACGAATGACATCGCGATGACGACGCCCACCAATGAATCCGTCAGATGCTCACCGAAGAGCTGACCCAAGAATGTGTAGGGACCGATGAGATAGACCAGCACGATGCCGCTCATGAGCGGAGGTAACGCCAGGGGAATCTGCACGATCGTGCCGATGATCGACGAGATCGGTCCCGACGAGCGCGCCAGAAGATACGCAAGTGGCACGCCGAGCACCGTGACGATCGCGAGTGAAACCGTGGCGCAACTCACCGACACCCAAAGTGCCGGAAAGAGTCCCGGAACGTGAAAGCCTCGCTGAGGCGACGTGATCAGACGAATGACGAAGGCAATGAGGGGATAACCCAGGTAAACGACGAGCAATCCGCCCAGCCAGATGAGAGGGCTTTTTTGGGCCCTCGAGAATGTCACGGCGACGTCCTCGCGGTCACGGAGGTAGTGCTCGTGGTGCTTCTCGTACTCGACGCCTTCGTGACGACCGGCGACATGATGGGTTTCACTCCGTACTTATTCAGAATCGATCGACCAGCCTTGCTGAGCAAGAACGCCACGAACGCCTTCGCCGCGGCCCGATGAGGCGCTCGGTTGAGGATCGCCACCGTGTACTGGCCAGAAAGGGCGGTCCCTTTTAGGGGCACGGTCTTAAGGTGCGCCGCGGCGGCTTCCACGCCGTAGAAGAAGCCCGCGTCGAGTTGTCCCGCTTGGAGTTGGCCCACGAGTGCAGTCTCTTCGAAGACGTTCGACTTCGACGTGGCGAGGGCGTTGAGAGCCGGAATGTCGTGCGTCAACGCGGTACCTTCCAGCGCATCGACCGCCAGCACGCCCTTGGGGTCAGTCGCCGGGTCGGTGCGGCCGAGCAAGAATCCCGGCAAGTCGACGACGTCGTACCAACTTCTGGTCTGGAGATCCTTGGCGAACTTCGACTTCGCGTAGTAGCCCAGCACAAGTGGTGAGAATCCGAACTCGCGGTATGACGAAACCCAATTGCCGTTGCTCGCGCCTTCGAGCGACGCGTTCACGGTGGGCGAGGCACTGATAAAGACGTCGCCCACCACCGTCTTTCCCGATATTTCACTCGCGAGGGCCGACGAGCCGGCCGAAATGCCGCTGACCGTATAGCCCGTCGCCTTGTGGAAGGCAGGACCCAGATGCAGTTCCATGAGATCGTGAAATGAACCGGCGTAGAGAACGTTGACGGTACCCGAAGCCTTCTTCGTCGACGCGGCGCTCGATGACGCACCGGCGAGCGGAAGTGCGAGGCCCGCAACCACCGTGGCGACCAGCAGTCGTCCAACGCCCCTGCGGGCGAACATGACTCTGGAATAGAGAGCATTGCGTGACATGGTCGTGACTCCCGGTACGTTGCAAATACAGTACTAGCGCGACCGAATACACGTACATGGCGCCGAAAAAGATACAGTTCCGCGTAAATGCGTGCGCTGACCTTCGTCCGGTATGCCGCCACTATGACCTTCGCCCCTACCCGCACAGTCTTAGGTGGTGAGGTCGACCCGGACGGAAGACGAGTCGACAATAGGCTGTGGCGAGTGTCGTCAGCCCCTACCTCTGACTGGATTTCGATCACAGAGAATCCATTGTCGCCTGACGATCTCTCCAATTGGGTGGTTCGCCCGAACTGCGGAGGCGTCGTGACTTTTTCGGGCATCGTTCGAAATCATTCGAGTGCTCGAGAGAACGTGATCGCGCTCGAGTACGACACGGATGCCGAACTCGCGCAACAGCGTCTTCGTGACGTCGTGGATGAAGCTCGCAAGCGGTGGCCCGCGCTCGAACGAGTCGCCATCCAACATCGAATTGGTCGCGTCGAACTCTCAGAGTCGACCGTGGTGGTCGCAGTCTCCGCGCCTCACCGTGACGTTGCGTTCGAAGCGGCACGCTTCTGTATCGACGCGTTGAAGGCGAGCGTTCCGATGTGGAAACGAGAACTGTGGGAGGGCGGATCGGCCTGGAGTGACGAAACGTCACCCATCGGCAACGCTCGGGACCAATGAGGAGTCACTCGCGAACGAAGTTCAATCGATGATCTCCTACGAAGAAGCCCGCAAATTCGTCCTCCAGAATCTCTCACCACTTACCCCGAAGGAAATCGAGGTAAAGGACGCACTCGGAGTAGTAGTTGCCGAAGTCGTGCATGCTCGAGAGCCGTCGCCGCGCTTCGCGAATTCCGCGATGGACGGATTCGCTCTTCGGGCCGAGGACACCACGGACGGCGGGGTCCGTCTAAAGATTGTGGACACGATCTTCGCCGGTGACTTGGCGACGACCAAGGTGCGATCGGGTGAGGCGGCTCGAATCATGACCGGTGCTCCGCTGCCCGACGGGGCCGACAGCATTTGCATGAGAGAAGAAGCAGCAGTTGATGCCGACGGACTTCACGTCCTCATTCATAGGACGGCGCAACACGGGGACTACGTGCGTCTCGTAGGCGACGACGTCACCGTTGGTCAAGAACTCGTTGGAATCGGCACCGTGGTTGGTCCGGCGCTCTTGGGCGTGCTCGCGAGTCAGGGCATTGCCTCAGTCGTGGCGCACCCGCGACCGCGCGTGGGCGTACTGTCAACCGGGAACGAGCTCTCTGATTCGAACGATGACCTCGGTGCCGGCAAGATTCGCGACGCCAATCGACCTTCTCTCCTCGCCTCACTCGCCCGCTCCGGACTCACCCCCGTTGACCTTGGCATCGCTGGTGACACGCCGGGGGCGATCACCGAGGCTCTCGTGCACGGCATGCGAGTTTGTGACGCGGTCATCTCCACCGGCGGTGTCAGCGTCGGTGACGCCGACTTCGTCAAATCAGTGCTCGCCGAACTCGTCGGAGACAGCGCTCGATCCATGCAAGTGGCGATCAGACCGGGAAAGCCGTTTGCTTTCGCCGTGGACCCGACTTCAGGCGCTCCCTTTTTCGGCCTCGCCGGCAATCCAGTCTCGACGCTTGTAGGTTTCGAACTTTTCGTACGTCCGGCGCTTCGACTGCTCGCTGGGCACACTGAATTGGACCGACCGACCGCGTCCACGGTTCTCAACTGTCCACTACCACGTCGCCGCGACGGCAAACTCAACCTCGTGCACGTGAACGTCGGATTTGAGAACGACGGTCGACTCCACGTGAAGAGCGTCAGTCGCCTCGGAAGTCACCTCCTTCACGCCATTGCCGACGCCAACGCCATCGCCATGGTCCCTGATGGCGATGGCCTCAGCACGGGACAAGAGGTAGCGGCGATGATCATCGACACCGAACGATTGAACGCCCTCTGACATGGCCAAGCTCATTCTGCTCGGCCCGGCGCATGAAGCGGCCGGAATACGCGAAGACGAATTCGATGGCCCGACGCTGGATGATGTCCTAAAGGAGTCCGTAATTCGGTACGGAGAAGATTTTGGCGCACTCCTCGAAACGAGCCAGGTGTGGCTCAACGGCGAACCCGCTGCGCCAACGACGCGGCTCGAACCTCACGACGAAATAATGGTGCTCCCACCGGTCTCGGGAGGATGAGGCGAGACCTCTCCCCGAAGCAACTCAATAGCGTGGGGCAGAACGTCAAGTATTGATTCGAGACACTCAAGTGCGCCCTTCGGTGAACCGGGACAGTTCACGATCAAGCTCGACCCGACCGTCCCAGCTCGCGCGCGAGACAGGCGACCGAGCGGATTCACCAATCGCATGGCTTCGCCCAGACCCGGTGCTTCGCGCTCGATCACCCGCAACGTCGCCTCGGGCGTGAGGTCCCGCGGTGAGAAACCCGTTCCACCAGAGGTCACCACCACGCCGCTGAATCCTTGAACCAGTTCGCGCAGAGCGACTTCCACCGATGCCACGCCGTCGCCCACGACCCTCAGTTCGCTCACGTCGTAACCTGCGTCAACCAGTCGCTCCCGAAGTAGCGGACCCACCAGATCGTCACGCGTTCCGGCTACTGCCGAATCCGAGACGATCAGGATCTTGGCGGCGAGTTCCATTTCAACGAGCGTAGGTGATTGCGATTTAGCTCGGTGCCTCTCGAAACACTTCGAACTATCAGGCGTGAGCCGCGGTGAATGTTGCTCTTAACCCCCCGCCATGGCCCCGATCACGAAAAACGGCTCCTTGCCCGAGACGACATCCGCGGGGAGCGGTGCTTCCGGATCATCGTGCGAGATGTCCTCTTCGCACACGAAGAATCGGACGAAAGGGCGGCGTTTCTTGGTGGTGGGGTCACGAATCGTCCCAAGCAAGACCGGGTAACTCTGTTCCAGCGCGTCCACCACCGAACGTTGGCTCACGACGCCAACGACGTCGAGTTCGATCTCTCGATTTTCCTTCGCGAGGGTCTTCAAATGCGCTGGTAAGACGACGCGAATCATGCCAGCGTCTGAACCTCGACCGACAAGACCGCGGGCAGGTCGCGAACGATCGCTTCCCAGCTGTCACCTTCGTCGTTCGACGCGTAAACCTGGCCACCTGTCGTACCGAAGTAGAGGCCGCACTTATCCAGGGAGTCCACGCTCATCGCGTCGCGCAACACGTCGACGTAGCAGTTGCTTTGCGGGAGACCCTTAGTGAGCGGCTCCCACTCGTTGCCTCCGCTACGGCTCCGATATACGCGAAGTTGTCCATCAAGCGGATAGTGCTCGGAATCGCTCTTGATCGGTACGACGTACACCGTCTCGGGTTCGTGAGCGTGAACGTCAATCGTGAAACCAAAGTCCGTCGGCAGATTGCCACTCACCTCAACCCACGAATCGCCGGCGTTGTCGGTTCGCATGACGTCCCAATGCTTTTGCATGAACAGCGTGTCGGGCTTCGAAGGGTGCATCGCCATGTGGTGAACGCAGTGCCCCACTTCGGCGTCCTCGTCGGGAATGCCCTCTGAGTGCAGACCCTTATTGATCGGTCGCCAGCTCTTTCCGCCGTCATCGGTGCGAAAGGCACCGGCTGATGAAATGGCGATGTAAATACGCTCCGGGTCCTTTGGGCTGACCATGATCGTGTGCAAACACATCCCGCCAGCGCCCGGTTGCCAGGACGAACCCGAGTCTTGGTTGCGAAGTCCAGAGAGTTCGTTCCACAATTCGCCACCGTCAGTCGACTCAAAGAGAGCGGCGTCTTCGACGCCGGCCAATACCTTGTCGGGATCGGTCAGCGAAGGTTCAAGGTGCCACACCCTCGCGAACTCCCATGGATGTGGTGTTCCGTCGTACCACTGGTGCGTGCCCGGCACGCCGTCGTAGTTGAACTGGTTGCCGACGGGGTCCCACGTCTTGCCACCGTCGTTCGAACGTTGAATGAGCTGACCGAACCAGCCCGTTGACTGGGACGCGTAGATCCGATTCGGATCGACTGGCGAACCCTTGATGTGATACATCTCCCAGCCGCCGAAGAACGGGCCGCTAACGTCCCACTTCTTGCGAAGTCCATCCGACTCCAAAATGAAGGCACCTTTTCTCGTGCCTACCAGCACACGCACGCCACTCATATTTCCTCCGTTTCCACACTTCGCGATCGATCATCACACGAAAAAGAGTAGCGCTCGAGTATCACTTCAGTTCAGATTTTTCTACAAAGCTCGAACACTATTTGACTATCAAATTGTCCGGACCTATCAAGAAACTCCAGGCTTTGAGTTCACTTGCATGGTGTGTTGTCAAATTGGCGAAGACTATCGCTCTGCTCAATGCCGAATGAAGATTAGGCCGCAAGCAACTCACGTTCATCCAGAAACGACCACCACGCATTAGCAATGAGAAGTGCGGCCGCTCTAACTTCGTCAGCCTCCGGATTCAGTGACTCGAGAGCGTCAAGTGTCCACCTGGCGTGGTCCTCTTCGATCGTCCCGTGAAGCGTCCAGAAAGCAATCGCCTCACTGTCAGCTTCATAATGCTTGACGAGTCCTTCGGCTTTCGAGTCAGCAATGGCAGCGCCTTGACTCTCGTAAGCCCAGAGCCCGGCTAGCGACGACACGGGACCGCGATGCAACAGATTTGAATACGAGCTGACTAGATGAAGCATCGCCGGGGAGATTTCTGATTCAGCGGCATCGACGAATCGCGCGAACTGCTCCAAGAGGTCGATGTGACTGGGAGGTGACACCTCGTCGGCAAGGTTAGCCAATAACAAATCTCTTACTGGACCGTCTGGAAGCTGCTCACTCACGCTCTCGAGGAACACGGGCAGCATCGCCTCGAAATAGCGGTACTGCTCGACGTAATCAGTCAACTCCTCACGGCGTAACTCTCCGGCTTCCCATCGTTGGTAAAACGGATGCCGAAGTAACTGAAGGTCTACTAATGCGGTGTCAAGAGTCGCTTCTAATTGGAGTGTCATGAGTCGAAAGTATCACTCCTATTTAGTGATCGGTCGACATAATGCTTCGACGATTCGTTGCGCCGTCGCGTCGGTATACGAGGTTGCAACGTCGAATGAGAGCCGCGAGGCGACGACGGTGGTGGGCCATTTTCCTGCGCCGCGAACGTGGGCGGCGTTCGCGTGACGATCCCAAAATCCAAAGGGCGAAGTTCAATGGACTCGTCGCTAATCACGACGAAGTGACGTTTGACCTGATCCAGCTAGCTGTTTGAGTTGTCGACTTATCTCAGGCCACGGGAGCTGATCTCGCTGCAGAATTGACCGTCGAAGTGGCTCCGCGAACTGATTGAAATCAATCTGGTCGGTTACCTTAGTGACGGTCGATAGAAAGCTGGTTCCCAGCGTTACCGCGGTAACCGCTCGAATCATGTGACGGAGTTGATTCCTCTGTTCGTCGGAGACGCCGTCCAAGAGTGGCACCAAGATCTCAAGTCCTTGTAGCTGCGTTTCCACCGCCGCACGAATCTTGTCGCTGTGGCCGGACGCCATCGCGATTTCCAGGTTGAAACTCTTTCGCACGTCATTTTGCGTACTGGCCGCCGAGAAGAGCAGTTGTGTCAGTACCCCGTCGTCGAGGATTTCGGCGAGTGCGGCGAGGGTGATCCAGGGCGCTTGCATGATCTTCCTCGTCGCCGCGATCACCAGATCTTCCTTCGAGGGATACAACTTGTAGATCGCGCCCGGCGAGCAGTTGGCCCGTCGAGAGATTCGAGAAATCGTCGCTCGGGTGTAACCACTCTTGCCCACTGCTCCAAACGTGTGGAACGCGAGTTGGGAGCGCAAATCGCCGTTGGGCGGCGAAATAATGCGATCGGTCGGTTCACGGAGCTCAACTACTTCCACTTGATCAGGATCCACTTTGAGCGCATCAAGGACGATCGCCTCGAGGAAATCGACGTCCGCCCCGTTAAGTCCAAACAGAGAATTCTGAAGGATCTGCACCATGATCAATCCGAAGAGCAGTAGCGCACGGGACTGATTCGCGCTTGAAACGTCGACCGAGATGGTTTCCAAATCGTCATGGATGAACGTATCGACTTCTTCTCGCAAGATGGGAAAACGCCGCGATGACAAGAGGACCTGCACCATCGCGGCGTCCGTCGGCAGCGCATTGTGGACGAAATCGAAGAGGGCCTTCATCGTCTGCTCGTTGGGATCCGACGTCGCTTCCATCGCAGTCCGGAAGAGCTCGATTGCCTGGTGACACAGGACCTCGTTCCAGAGGTCGACGAGCAGCTCTTCGACGTCTTCAAAGCGCGCGTAGAGAGCGCCGTGGGTCAGACCGGCAATGCGCCCAACATCTCGGAAGGAAATCGCGTCGATTCCGTCACGGAGTACCAATGTGACAGCAGCGCTTCGAATCGCCTCATCGTTAGTGAGGGCACGCATGCTTCGACGTCTGGCCACGATTGCGTGTACCCCTCCCCCGCCTTCGATACTCAGATTCGGCACTAGAGGAAAATTGCCCCCGACCAGGCGTCCATGTTGGTCGCAGCGTAACACTCGTGGTCGCTGAACTCAATTGAGTTTGCGGGTCGGAATAAAAACGTGTCGGTCGCAGTCGCGACGGTCGGGTCGACGGTCTGCACTCCTGGTCAACGGCGTTGCAATCGACGGTCAGTAGCACTACGAGAAGAATTCACACGCATCGTTGGGAGGGAGTGCCTCCATTTCGTCAACTCGCGTTCGATGATTACGGCGTCAATGCGATGTCGCAGGCCGGTTGCTTCTCGGGTTACGCGAATGTTCTCATTTCGAGGGGAACCGATCTCCTCGATCACCAGAGTGTCGGCTTCATAGTGATCGAGGAGACCGGTGGGAGAACTATGTGATGACGACCGTGACGAAATTGAGCATGACCTCCGCGTGCTCCTCCTCTAACGAGAGGATCTGTTGGAGCAACTCGGACGAAATTGGGTCAACGTCCGCTAACCAGGCAATCATCTCGGCATACGCCGCGATGGCGCTCTGCTCAGTTGCCAGATCGGCTCGAATGATGTCTTCAAATTCACTCGAAGTGCTGCACTCCAATTGTCCTCGCTTGGCAGCTGAGTGTCGTTCGTACTCAGGTTCACCTCCGAGTTCACGTATGCGAGTCACGATCAAGTCGGAATTTTCAGACTCTCGTACCGTGTGCTCGAGAAACTCTTGGGCGACGACTCGTGCGTCGAACCTATCCGCGGTAACGAAGTGGCGCATGTGTCGAAGGACGCACACCATGTTGAGCGCCAGCGCTTGATTGAGGATGACGATTGACCTCGAAACTTCTGTCTCGGTCGCCGGACCCTTTCGAATCTCCTGCCGAACTCGGTCCCCAAGTTTTTGTACGTCGGTAAGAAATGCCTTCATGATCTCCCGCCCATCAACATGTAGCGAACTCCTCAGATCCAGTTCACAACAATCAACTTCGAATTGGTAAAGCGCCGACTACATTCACTCCGACTCGTTGTTATCCTCCTCATGCTCCATATTGTCGTCTTCGCCGCCGATTGAATCGGGAACATTACCGTCTTCTCCCCCAATCGAATCAAGGACATCGCCGTCACCGTCACCCATGGTGTCAGTCATCATTTTGAGGTTCGGCATCTCAAACACGAGTTCTCCAGTGTTCGTGAGACTCCGCTCGTCGATGTCCCGAGGTCCGAAGTCCGGTCCATCGAACGAGTACCGCCCGGGGTTGAAACCTGTGTCCACAATCGTGAAACTCATCGTCTCGACACCCCTCTCGTACTCGACTTTCGCTGTCGTCCTAGCGCGTTGGGACAATCTTCGGTAGTCCGGTTATTGATGTCAAGTGTCTTCTCGAGTGAAGCGCACTCTCTACAAAATGAATGCATCAGAAGACATATTGCAATTGCCAATGCGCAGTTGGCCTTTGCGCGTCGATTGAGCTTGAACGCGAGTTACACGATTCGACGCACTCACAAAGTCACAGGATTTTCTCAATCATGTTTATCTTCGTGTGAAAAGTGCGCCAACGAATTCACAAGTTAACGACATGTGGTGGAAAATCTGGACTCGTACGCGTCGCACCTGATCTGCACCACTATCGCGCTTGAGTGTGACGCAAATGTTACGAACAGTTCGACAATCCGTCACCCGTGCTCTTTTAATGGCGAAGTCGTCGATCACTACAAGCCCAGCACGTGAAGCGAGATCTACTGCTCGCT
>Ga0307372_10010280_pt1 | contig 12710 bp, 16 predicted proteins | sample OX1MG_FD_202533 | JGI IMG/M metagenome (GOLD analysis project Ga0307372, IMG submission 202533) | Soil microbial communities from Risofladan, Vaasa, Finland - OX-1 | ecosystem: Environmental > Terrestrial > Soil > Coastal area > Acid sulfate soil | place: Finland: Risofladan, Vaasa | collected...
CCGCCTCACCAACCCCCTGACTGCAGGGTTAGCGGCCTGATGAATCTATCCCTGAGTTCCGCTGGAAATTACACCAACGATGGGACTTGACTACTCGGTCGCCCCCATGGAAGTAGAGTGGCTGACCTTGGGCGCTGGCGAGCCGACGCGGGTCTCAGTGCTGCATCATTTGGAGTGGTCCCCTCAGCCGTGGCGGAAGCGAGTCGAGCCTGTCGTCGGAGACGCCCGAGTTCGGCGGGGGGTGCTCTTACCTGCTCCCGACTTGGAAACACTGATTGAGTGGTCCGGCGCCACGGTGCGGCCTTCCTCGGCCCCCGTCGGTCCAGCGCGATCGCCGAGCCGCATCCCGGGGAGCCAGGAGTTGTGGCTGCGCTAGCCAAGGCTCGCTCTCCTCGTTACTTAATGGCGACGACGTCCTCGCCGGCGGGCCGTCCCCGCTCATCGGTATCGGTGCCATCTACTTCCAACACCGCGTCCGCTCAACCTACACGCTTCCCTCCGCTTCCGCGCTTGAGCAGTAGCTGCGCAGGGCCGCCCAGGCTCAGGAAGACCCGGCGGCAAGAAGGTCACCGGCGAGACCTAAGGTAAAGCCGGATGTGCCGTCTTTGGCCAGGTGCTCCTGGTCCACCACCAGGTGCCCCCGGCAGCCGCCAAGATCGCAAGCGCCCCGCCGAGTGCCATGGTGACTCGGTCGCCCCACGCCTGTTCGACCCCGCCGGCGAAGAGGCTGCCGAGCGGGGTGCTGCCCAAGAAGACCCAGAGGTAGAGCGACATCACCCGGCTCTGCAAACGTCCGGGCGTGAACGTGAGCACCACACTGTTGGACATGGCACTGTAGACGGTCAGGCCGCCACCGGCCAGGGCGAGCAGGGCCATGGCTGAAGTGAGCCGGCTGACCTGACCGCTCAGCGCCAGGAAGAGGCCGAAAAATCCGCATCCGATCAGGAGTGTCCCGACCGACGCCCGACTCATGTACGCCACCCCCAGCGCGCCCACCAGGGCCCCCGCGCCGAGAGACGCGCTGAGCAGGCCGAATCCGCCTGCTCCGGAATGCAGGTCGGTGCGGGCCAGGGCAGTGATCATGATCGTGAGGTTGTATGAAAAGACGCTCACGATGGCCATCAGGATGATCACGAGCGCGACCTCCCGGGAGCGCCGGACATAGCCAATCGCCTCGCGCACCTCAGTCAGGACTTCGGAGACCGCACCGCCAAAGCGTGGGTTGGGGTGCAGCTCCTCAGGTCGCATCAGCAGTAGCCCTCCTATCGCTGCCAAGTAGGACACGGCGTTGAGGTCGAAGCAGGCGGCCGTCCCCACCGCGGCGATCAACCCGCCGGCTATCGCCGGACCGATCACCCGAGCGCCGTTGTAGACCATAGAGTTCAGGGCAACCGCGTTAGACATTCGCCTCTTCCCGACCATCTCCGGCACAAAGGCTTGGCGGGTCGGACCGTCCACCACGCTAATCACGCCGAAGACCGCGACGACCACGAATACCTCCCACACCTTGGCCATGTGGAGCCCCTCGATGATCCCCAGCACCGCTGCGGTGATCGCGAAGGAGCTTTGGGTGACGATAAGCACTCGGCGTTTCGGCCAGCGGTCGCCGACGACGCCCCCGAAGGGCTGGAGCAGCGAGTTGGGTAGGAATTGCACCGTCAGCAAGAGGCCCAGCACCAGCGGGGAGTGGGTCAGCTCCAGGATGAGCCAAGCCTGGGCGGTGGATTGCAGCCAGCTGCCTGTCACCGAGATCGTCTGCCCGCCGAAGAAGAAGCGATAGTTGCGGTTGCCGAGGGCGTCGAACGTCCGCGCCGTCACCGCGCGTCCGGAGGGGGTCATCGCTCGACCACGATCAGGTGCGCGAGGGCTGGCGCCGCTCTCTCCACCGCCGCTCTCCTTCCACCGGGGAGGTGGCCGGAACCGCCTCCGAACTGGGGTCCCAGCGACTGGCGAGCGGCCCGGTCTGCCATGGGGGTCTGAGGGGTGACTGAGACCGAGACACAGCGCCGGGCGCCTCCGACCACCTGCTTAGCCAAGTACGGACCCCGACCTTCCAGCCGATGGTGGCAGCTGCGGTTCACCTGAGGCCGGCGGCCTTCTTCGGACTCCGATCCCGTCGGCGGTCGGATCGCCCTGGACCTGTTTCCCTCCCAGTCGCCGTATTGACTGTGCGCCGTGGCCGGTGCGCTGTGCTCCGCGAGCAGCACCGCTCCTCGCTGTCGGGCCGCATCTCGGTCACTCAGTACTGGATGAACCCGTGGTAGGTGGTGGCCAACCCCAGCACCTGGCTCTCTGGAGCCGTCCCACTCGGTCCTTACGGGCCCCGCTTGCTGTGGGCTAACGCAAGTCGCCCCTCTCGTCAACAGGACTTGGGTGACCACCTCAGTCGGCACAACCCGGAGCCCCGCCCCTTGGCGTGCGCTCTCCATGGCCGCCTCCCGCTGGGTCAGCACCACCCACCGCCTCGGTTCTACTTGGGCCATAGGGGGGGGGACCGTTTTCCACGCCCGGATAGCAAGACCGAACGTCGGCCAGATCTACCATCCTACGGCAGGCTGGGGATCCCTCTTGACAGCAGCCCCAGCCTGAGTGTATACGATAGCATACATAAACTGAACGCAGGACCAAAGCATAGGTGCCCCGGTGGACGTCTGGTCAGTGCGGTCGGGGGCCACTGCAGCTGAGAGGGCTTGGGTTTGATGCGGTCGGGTGAGTCGGCCGGGAAGGCGAGCGAGGCACTGCCATGTCGTGGCACGCCAACTCCGCTTTCACCCGATCGGCGAGACAGCTACAGATTTCAAGCGCTGCTCCATCTTCGATACCGCCGTCACCGCGGCGCGTCGACGCTCCCGACTGCTCAGCTGACGACAGCTGGCCAGTCGACACTTACTGCGAGAACGCGGGAACGTCGCAGAGTTGTGTTCTGGCTGATACCGGCAACCCAAAACTACATGGGCGCCAGGTGAGGTGCTCGCCATGAGCGACACTCGACACGTCATGCGGCTAACGGCGATGGTGGATGGTCTAGTCACGGCACTCACCACTGTCAGAGCGTTCAACCCTTTGGCCAGTACCGTCACGGCGACATCCAACTCAAACAAGGTTGGCCGCGTCACCCCTCGCACCCTGGCTATTGCCACCTATGCTGCCGCCCCTCCTCCGATCGTGGTCAACCTCGGCAGTCACCTGGCAGGCATCGGCGGAGAATTCCTGACAGACTTTGCAAAGTCCGACGGCCTAAGCATCCGCGAGTACACTACAACTTGCGTCTCGGTCATTCTGGCGGGCGAAGAAGGCAAAGCTGACCTCGGTGCATACCACGACTATACTGCTGGACGAGCAAAAGACGACTATTACGCATTCCCTTGGTACAACGAAGCTACTGAAGCTTTCGCTCTGAAGAGCTTTCACTACGATGGAGTCAGCAGCCTCGCGAATGATAAAGTTGACACTGTCATTGGGTGCGTTTGGGCGTCCCACCTACAGGAGGGACTACGGGGGAACGTCCTGCTTTATCAAACGCCGGCTGACGTGGCTCAGGCGCTTTTGAACGGTGACACACAGCGCTATGTAGACAGCAACACGTCCGGAGACGCCGCACCGCTCGCAGGGAAGACCAGATCGGTCGGGCACCTCGTCACAAAGGCCGACCGGAGCATGCCGGACTCGATACCAAGGGCGCATGATTACCACTTCGTGAACCGCCACCGCCCTGCGCTAGCGCGCGCGGTAGACAAGTATGAGACCTTTCTCCACAAGAGGGGAAAGTGGGTAGCAATTCGCCGTGATTTGACGGCCGCTGTGAGGGGGGAGGTGCCGTCGCTTGCGGCGCCGCTGTCCTGCTTCGTGCACCCGATAAAGGTCACCGGACCGCTCGGGTTCCTCTACTCGCCGCTCGGCGCTGAGATCCTATGCTGCAAACGTCAGGGCAGCCGCGCCTCAGCCGTAGGCGTCTGACCATGATTGGCACCGGGAACGTACTGCGTGCGGCGGGTCTATCAAAGCGCTTCGCGGGCTCGGTTGCCCTCAGCGATGTCACATTTGAGATTGCGAGGCAGGAAAAGGTGTGCATCGTCGGTCCCAGCGGCTCTGGAAAGACGACGCTGCTTCGGTGTTTGAATCTGCTCATCGAGCCAGATAGCGGCTCACTGGAGTTCGCGGGAGATCCGGTGGCAGAGTGGGATCACGGTCGGCGAAGAATGCACGTCGATATCTCACAGTACCGGGCGCGCCTCGGCATGGTGTTCCAGCACTTTGAGCTTTTCCCTCACCTGACTGTGCTCGGCAACATAACCCTCGGTCCACGTCACGTTTTGAAGGTGTCGAAGGCGGACGCGGAAGAGCGAGGAATGGAGTTGCTAGGGACTGTGGGCCTCCGAGAGCAGGCTCTGCGACATCCGCAGACGTTGTCAGGTGGGCAGAAGCAAAGGGTCGCAATCGTGCGCGCGCTTGCCATGCAGCCGGAGCTAATTTTGTTCGACGAGCCTACCTCCGCCTTGGACGCGGAGATGGTTGGCGAGGTCTTAGGGCTCATGAGAGAGCTGGCGCTCCGGGGCATGACCATGGTCGTGGTTACTCATGAACTCGGGTTCGCGAGAGACGTGTCGGACCGAATCGTGGTCATGGAGCACGGGGTAGTTGTAGAGGAAGGCCGGACGGAGACGATCTTCGACAGCCCGCGCCTGACCCGCACGAGGGAGATTCTGGGTGGGCGACTGCGGTAGGTCAGGGCGCAGCCCGTGGGTACGTCGTGAGGACTCGCATCGGTGAGAGCAACTAGCAAAGGGCACACGCACCGCGCGTCGCGGCTTCACGACCAAAGGAGGCTCGGTAGGCTCTCTCACCGGGCCAGGATGGAACGTGGCCTGAAACGGTTTGGCAGATTCCACCTAGCTAGTTCGCGACGACGGCGTGTCCATGGACGCTAGACGGGGCCGCCAAGCTACGAGCCGATGTCATTTCGATCACATGGAGGATCCGTGAATGTCAACCATCTTCAGTACTGGGTTGCCGAACTGCCGGGAGGGCAGGCTCAACCCGCCCGGTTCCGTCGATGTCGATTGGCTGCGCGGTGCAGCGCAGGCCGCGGAGAGGTTAGGCTACAGTTCGCTGTGGCTAAATGAGTTCGTGGCTACGGAGCCCACCGTAGCGGCGAGGTTTAGCTCCCCTCCCCAACTCTTCGAGCCCCACATCCTTATCGCTTTCCTCGCATCGCAGACCCAGCGCATACGGTTCGTAACCAGTACAACCGTCCTTCCTCTGCATCAACCGTTAGAGTTCAGTCGCCAGGTCGCGACACTCGACGTGCTCCTCGGTGGACGTCTAACTATCGGATTGGGTCTCGGGGGCAGTCTCGAGGAATTCAGGAAGCTGCACGGAGAGCTACGCGGTGTCAATCGCGGCCTTATGATGGACGAATACATCGAGGCGCTGCGCGTACTGATGGCCGGCCAGCGGGCAACCTATCATGGCAAGACGGTGAGCTTCGAGGATGTCGAGAGCTATCCAAAGCCTGTTCAGTCGCCGTTGCCGCTTTATATGGCGGGCAGCGTTGATGCGGTATTCGGCCGCGTCGCGAAACATGGACAAGGATGGATTGACACATTCCTCCGACCCGAGGCCATGCGCGACAAAATCGACATGCTGCGGGCCCTGCTGGATTCGGAGGGCCGCCAGCAGGACAGTGTGGCAATTGCACGGCAGTTTTACGTGAGCATCGCGGAGACTGAGATCGCGGCGAAGGCCAACTACGAGGCTGCACTTTCCGACGCAAGGGCTGATGTTCCCGCCAGGGCAGTTCCCGACGGGATGGAGATGACCCTTATCGGGACCCCGGAACGAATCTCGGCACGCTTGGCTGAGTATATTGAGGCGGGCGTCACCGAGGTGTGCGCCATATTCTATTCACGGGACCTGCGTGGAGCCCACGAGCAGATGGAGCTTTTTTCCGAGAAAGTCGTGAAGGAATTCGCGTGAGTGCGCTCGCGAGTTTGGCTGAGAGCGTGGCGACCTCAGCGGTCATGACGAGGGGGAGAGAGGATGGCCTTACACCGATGCGGCGCAGCGCGCCTCTGCGAACCCGCTCCAGTGCCCGCTCGCCTCTGAGGCAGGAACTCAGTGAGTAGTCGCCGTGCCGACTGAACTTGCCAGGCCCCTCCCAACCCAGCACCCTAGGCGCCTGACGGAGTCGGCCGCAGCGAGTCGATTGGAGGGCAGAGCAGCGCGATGGACTGTGCCGTCCACCCATGTGGACGCCGTGTCTGAAGTACGTCAGACTGCGTCGCGATATACCGGTGTACTCTGGAGGTCGGTCAGTTCCGGGCACCGCGCGCCTCTGCCGGGACGTTGGCAATACAGTGTCGCGCAGTGAGGCCGCGCCGCACCGGTGGGAACTTCTCTCGCGCCGGGGACGGACGGCTTCGCTCGGCGGGATGCCCCTGCATCTGGCGCCAGCTGGTTTGGATGACTCGCCGGGGCGACAATAGGTGGAAGGCTGGGCTCTTATGAGTCTGATGGCGGCCGAGAAAACTAGTTCGGAGCCAGGCAGCTGATGCTAGAGTTTCTATCTTGGTTGGCGATACTGTGGGGCGGGCTCATTGTTACGATACAGTTGACGGCGGCGACCGTCGTTCTCACCGTGCTACTGTCCGCGGCCGTGGCCGTCGGGGGAGTGCATCCGTGGAAGGTCGTGCGGATAATCGCCCGCGGTTATGCTGATCTGTTTCGCAGCATCCCGCTGTTGGCGCTGCTGACATTCGTATACTTCGGCCTTGGGTCTTTTACCGCCCACTTGGGCCTTCCGGCCCTTTGGCTCGCAGTGTTTGCGCTCACCCTTAGCGAGTCAGCATATCTGAGCGAGAACTACAGGGCAGGCCTCGAAGCGATTCCGAGAACTCAGTGGGAAGATGCGAGGAGCCTGGGACTGAAGTGGAGGCAGACTGTGATCCTGATCGTCCTTCCCCAAGCGATCCCGCCGGCCATCCCGACAACGCTCAACGCTACCATCGGTATTATCAAGGATAGTTCGCTCGCGTCTATTATCGCCGTGAGTGAGGTGACTTTAATCGCGACACAATTAGTGTCGGCGACGTTCCTGCCCTTACAGGTGTACCTGACGCTTGGGCTTATGTACTTGGCTCTGATCGTTCCGCTCACAATCCTAAGCGCCCGCGTGGAGCGGGCCTTCAGTGGGACCTCAGCATCCCGTGGCGCTGTCCCGCTCGAGCCAGCCGTCCCGGGCGGGGCTCATTAGAGATGGGCCTCAAGGAGATCGTGAGCGAGCTCCTCACAGGGGGGTTGGTGACCCTTGAGGTGGCCACGGGCGCGTGGGCGGTGTCGGTAACCTTCGGTCTGCTGCTGGCGATGCTGAGGGAAGTTGGGGTTCCGGGAATGCGGTGGCCCGCCCTTGTCACCACGACCGCTCTGCGCTCGGTGCCGCAGTTAGTGGTTCTCTACATTCTCTACTTTGGGCTAGGCGCCGTTGGCATCAACGTGCCCCCGCTGCTGGCGGCCATTGTAGGACTTGGAATTACCGACGGAGCGTTTTCCGCCGAGTACTACCGTGCAAGCCTTCTCACGGTCTCAGCTAGCCAACGTGACGCTGGGTACAGCGTCGGACTAAGTCGAGTCGCAACATTCCGACGCGTAGTCATGCCGCAGGCGGTGCCATACATGGTGCCACCCTGGCTGAACTCGTTCGTGGGGCTTCTAAAGACCGCAACTCTTGCCTCAGCGGTCGGCGTGCCGGAGATCCTGTACGACGGCAGCAATATTATCGATCAGACAGGAAAAATAGTATATGTCATGGTCATAATAATCTTGATTTATGTGGTGGTTACCATGCCCCTCGCGCGGTTCGTAGGCATTCTCGAATCGAGACGAAGAACCACTGTGGGGACCTAGGTGAACAAGTCTGCGATGGCGCGGTACCCGGACGCTAGGCCTGTCGAGCAGCGGGGACCGTTGGCAGCGACCCCGAGAGTGCGTGGCCGGTGCCTGGAGCCATGAAGCATTCGCTAGGGCAGTTAGGGTTCGTGACGAGTCGATGGCGCGGTTACGGTCGACGCGACAGGAGGTATGGCGGTTGGCGAGACGCTACTGAACATGAGGTAGGGTTGTGGTGGCGCAGCTACTAAAACGAGCGTTAGTAGACCGACCGGTCCCAGCAATCCTTTCAGCCATCCGCCCTTCGCAGCCCTTCAAGTGTGTCGGCTTATCAACGCTCGGATTAGTAAACAGAGATGCCTGTTGCGAGCGCGTATGTAGTGCCCGGCATGGCGTTCTGGCGACGCGTCATGTGCTTCGCGGAGTAGATGCCGTTCCAGTGACGTACGCCGTGCATGGCGGCGGACTTGTCATTCCCGTGGACCGGGTGAAGGCTAAGCGGACGACAGACCTGCAGCGGCTGGCCAACGTAGCCGCTGACCCCCGGTGTGTCCTTCTGGTTGAGTTTTGGGACGAGGACTGGACGCGGTTGTGGTGGGTGCGGGTGCATGGGCGGGCTGAAGTACTGGCACCGGCCAGCCTCGGCCCCACGATCGAAGCGCTAGCTGCCCGTTATCCGCAATACGAAAGCCCCGGCGCTATCACGAAGGCACTATGCCTCTGGCCGGAACGGCTCAGCGGATGGTCAGCGATGCCGCAAGACGCTCTGATGGGTAGCCGGCGGCCTGAAGCCTAAGCGCGGCGATGGCTGGTCGGGCGTCGCCGTCCAACCTAAACGGTGCACACACGTGCGTGAGGGCGAGGCCTGGATCATGTCGCATGGAGCGAGGAGTGGGGGTGAGGTTGACGATCCTGCGGTTCCTGTCGACGTCTTGGCCCGTGATCGACGAGTCGTGTACGCAGTGACGTGCGTGGCGCGAGCGGTCACGACAGGGAGGGAAGGTCGCTTGCTCGACCGGCGCTTTGCTTCGGGCTCCCGTGTGGGTGAGACCGCTATGCCCTCGGACCATCCGCCGGTGCGTGACTTGGCTGCGCCGCCGGCCTCCGATCGAGAGGGCGCGCATAGGGGGAGGGCTCGGAACGCGCACCGACCGTGCGGCTCCTTAGCCGGACTGGTGAGGCACGGCGAGCATTCCGACAGGTGACTGCAGGTTCCCGCGGTCAAGCGGCGAGCGACGGCGGCCAAGCGGGGGCACGCCTTCGTACCGGGAGGAAGCGTGGATCGGCTGGACTCTACAGATGGAGGCGCCACTGGGGTAGTGGCGACGCTCTCATCCTCGTGGCGACGGTGCTGTGGAGCATCAACATTGTTGTAGTTAAGGTCGGGCTCGAGAATAGCGGACCGCTGACGTACGCCGCTCTGCGTTTCGTCGTTGGTGGTCTTGGCCTGTTGTGGCTTGCAACTCGGGTTGAAGGCCGGGTACAGTGGCCGGTAGGGCGCGAATGGTGGCTCATCGTGGCCGCCGCAGGCACTGGCATCGCGGTGACTCAAGCCGCTTTCACGGGAGCACTCGCGCTCACCAACGCTGACTTTGTCGCAATGTTCCTAGCTGCGACTCCGCTCTTAGTGACCGGGTGGGTGGCCTGGCGTGCCTCAGATGGTTTTGGAGCGAGGGTATGGGCAGGGCTGGCGGTTGGTGTCGTGGGAGTGGCACTTGTGGTACTCACAGCTGCCGGTGGTCGATCGAACTGGCCGGGAGTGGTTTTGGCGCTGGCCAATCCGGTGAGTAGCGCTGTTTATGTACTCCTACTGCCCGAATTGCTACGGCGCTTCCAACCCCTGTCGCTGGCTGCCATCATTACCTTGGTGGGGGGCGCCATGCTTCTCCCGTTCGGTGTGGCGGAGATCTTCATCCGGCGTCCACATCTCACCTGGGGTTGGCTGGGCCTGCTTGGATTCAGCGTCATTGCGGCGGTCGTTGTTGTCAACTGGCTATACTTGGCAGCGGTGCGTCGGTTAGGGCCAGCGCGGACTGCGACATACACGTACCTCGAACCCTTTCTCACCGTCGCTGCGGCCGGGTTGCTAATCCACGAGCGGGTCCTTCCTCTCCAGCTACTCGGGGGCGTGGTGATCGTGATCGGGCTGGGGATCGGAACGCCCGGCGCTCGCGGAATCTCCGGGCCTACTAGCGGAGGCACGGTTCTCCCGGAGACGTTGGTTGAGGTAGCAGGTGACGGTGTCACAGGGTTGGGCGCGAGACGCCGTAACGAGAACTTGGGTTCTTCGGACCCCGCGTTCTGAATAGGGACGGAAATGACCGGGGGTGCCCCGGGTGCTTCGTCGACTGGCAGGTGCCCATCTCAAACCTGCTCGTCAGTCGAGCCCTCAGGTGGCGGACCGTGACATACGGTATACAGACGTGAACATTCGCCGGCTGACGGGGGCCCTCTACACGGAGCCCTGTGGCCGTTTGAACCGCCATCTTCCGTCCCTCGCTGGGTCACTGTGGCTCGTGCCTGGTTACCTGATGGGTGGGGTCATCGCGCCCTTCGGCGGCCGCCTAGCCGACCGCTTCGGAGCAGCGCTTTCTGCCCACGGCTGGCCTGCTGATCTCGGTGGTGTCCACGTGAAACCCAGGCGGGATATGGTAAATCTGCCCCACCCACCGGCTGCCAGGTGACCACTGCCGCCGGTTACGACACGCGAAACCCCCGAAATCCCCCTCAATAACCGCCTCCGAAACGCGCCGCACTGACTTCGGGCCTAGTTCAACGCCCTGCTAGGCCAGTACCAGTACGCTTCGCTTCTCGAGCTTTGCCAACATCTTTGCACTCGAACGCAGCCAGCTCGGAGATGGCATTCGCTCTTGGCAGACGGCGATCCGGACCCACATGATCTTACTTTCATCTGCCGGGTAACCCGCTATTTCCGTCCTTGAGCTGGTGGGCTGCGGTCCCCGGACTGACCGCCACTGGATCGAGCGATTCGTCGTCGACGGAATGGACAGCCGCCCCGATCGTTCCCCACCGGCCGCTGAGGCGGGGCGCGCCCCGCAGCCCTCGGCTACTTCGTCTCCGGGGTCTTATCCACGTGCGTCGCCCTCACCCCGTGGCCAACCGTGATCCGGAGGGATGAATGCGCTGGGCCGCGATACGATGTGCACCGCGGCAGTTGTGCGCGCGCTATGTACTCGCCAAGGATCAGTGTCATCTCGACCTGCTCCCCGGGATGCGGGCCACCTCGAGCATGCGGGGGCAGTGCCGGCTGGTGATGACCCCCGGGCAGAACCAGCGCAGCTCTCTTCGGGGCCGTGGATCTGGCAAGTGGGAAATAGTGGGTCAAGGTAGCCCGCCGGGCCAACAGCGCCTCGGTCCTGCGCTTGTTGGACTGCCCGCTGGATACCTACGCGAATGCTCCAGCGATCGCCGTGGCCCTGGATAACGTCAACATCCATTCCTGCCGGATGGTGCAAGCATGGCTGCCCAGGCAGTCGCAAGTGCATATGTTCTACGGAGCTCGCTACCGCCCGCACGAGAACCCGGCGGAGCGGATCTGGGGAGCGTGAAAGCCCATCCCACAAATTTCTCGCCTCCACCGTGGTCGGCAGGGCCTCCCAAGTTTTGAGCTTCTTCGCTGCCGCTACCTTCAAGCAGGTGCTCCAAACCGCCGCCCCTCGAGAGGCCGGTGGCTGCCACGGCATCGCGGACAAGACTTATGCAAAGCTGGATAGGTCGTGTCGTGAGTCGACAGATTCCGACTCGAAACGAGTCGCCTGGCGTCACGGAGAGTTCAAACGTTGCTCTACACCGCCGGTTAGCCCCAAGTAGCTGCGCAATGCCGGCTAAAGGGGGGCTATGATCTGAGCATGGCCTATGAGGCGATCGTACCCGTGCAGCCCGGAGTCGCCACCCGGCACCAGCCGGAGTACCACGCTGACTACCTGACCTTCAGCCGCAGCTACACGGTCGACGTTACCTACCGCTGCTTTCGGAAGTGCGGTTACTGTGAGTACCGTCAGGAAGACGGCGGCCTGATCAGCCTGGCCGAGGTCGATCACCACCTGGACGAGGCCCGGCGCTCTCACTGTCGGGAGATCTTGATCATGGCGGGAGAACAGCCCTGGCGGCTGCCGGACCTGGGTCTTGCCGACGAGGATGCCTTCGTCGATCTTGTCGAGGAGATCTGTCGCCGGGCCATGGGCCGGGGCCTGTTGCCCCACACCAATGTGGGTGTTCTCTCCCCGAAGAGCCTGGCTAGGCTCCAGCCGTGGAATGTCTCGATGGGGCTCATGCTCGAGACCGGCACCGATCAGATCCGGGCCCATGCCATGGGTGGTGGCAAGCGCTACGAAGAGCGGCTGGCTCACCTGGACGCCGCCGGTGAGCTGGGCATCCCCTTCACCACCGGGATCCTGGTGGGCATCGGGGAGACGGAGGCCGATCGACGGCACGCCCTGGAACTGATTCGGGACTGCCATGCGCGACACCACCACATCCAAGAGGTGATCGTCCAGAACTTCATCCCCAAGCCCAACACCCCGATGGCCGCCCAGCCGGCCCCGGACCCGGAGACGGTGCGGGCGACCGTGGAGCTGGCCCGGGCGATCCTCCCCAGCGACGTCGCGGTCCAGGTCCCGCCCAACCTCAACCTCGAGAACTGGCCCGCCTTGGTCCAGGCGGGGGCCACCGACTTGGGCGGCATCTCCCTGGACGGGGACTCGGTTAGCCCCGACTTCGACTGGCCCAGCGAGAGCGAGCTGGCGGCCAAGGCCAAGACCCTCGGCTTCCACCTGCAGGAGCGGCTGCCGGTCTACCAGGACTCG
>Ga0307372_10010282_pt1 | contig 12709 bp, 8 predicted proteins | sample OX1MG_FD_202533 | JGI IMG/M metagenome (GOLD analysis project Ga0307372, IMG submission 202533) | Soil microbial communities from Risofladan, Vaasa, Finland - OX-1 | ecosystem: Environmental > Terrestrial > Soil > Coastal area > Acid sulfate soil | place: Finland: Risofladan, Vaasa | collected...
AGTCGGCAACCAGTCGAAAGGGCCCGGTTGCCGGTGCGACGATCAGACGCTCGGCCATCACGAAGCCCGCTGTGCGCTCGAGCTCGCGGACCGAGGCGGCCTCGGTTCCAGCGATCACGTCAACGAGTGCCTCGAGCTCTTCTGGGGTGGCGACATTCAACGCGGTGATCTCTGCACTGATCGATCGCTTGACGAGTCCGGTGAGCACCGCGCCAGCGCCGAGTTCGACAAAGGTGCGTGCCCCGGACTCATAGAGTGTCTCGAGACTCTGGTGCCAGCGCACAGGACTGCACAGCTGGGCAGAGAGCAGTCCTGGCCACTCGATGGGGTCCGCGTGCGTTCGGGCATCGACATTTGCAACGACGGGCGGATCTGGTTCGCGAAACGACACCTCGGCGAGTGCCTTTCGTAGCCGGTCGCGTGCCGGGGCCATGTAAGGGGTGTGGAATGCTCCACCGACTGGGAAGGACATCACCCGTTTGGCACCAAGCTCCTTCGCGATCTCAGCCGCGCGGGCGAGGTCATCTGGCGCTCCTGCGATGACGATCTGGCCCGGTGCGTTGAAGTTCGCGATCCATACGTCACCCTCGGCGCGCATGCAGGCTGCCTCGGCGCTGTCATCATCAAGACCGAGGATCGCCATCATCGTGCCGGTGCTCTTGGTGGCAGCCTCTTTCATCGCAAGTCCGCGCTCATTGACGAGCCGGACACCGTCTTCGAAAGAAAGTGCTCCCGCGGCAACCAAAGCGCTGTATTCGCCGAGCGAATGACCGGCGCATATGGTCGGAGCGATGCCAAGACGTTCGGTCGCATCAAGGATGACAAGGCTGAGCACGAAGGTTGCGAGCTGAGCGTTCTCGGTGCTTGTCAGCGTCTCCTGATCCATCTCCAAGAGCATGTGAGCGACATCGCGATCGACTGCCCTGCTCGCCTGCTCGACCAGTTCAAAAGAGGGGTGGTGCACCCAACTCGATCCCATGCCTTGGCGCTGCGAACCCTGACCCGGGAAGGTGAACGCCAGCAACTGATCCGCTCCCTTCGCAACGATGCAATCAACGGTGCACGCGGCTCATCTGGCCCGTGCCGATACAAATCCCTACGGTGCAACCTTTTCCGACCCTCTATTAGACCTCGAAAGCACCTAGATGGTTACATCCAGATCTCTTCGCGCCTCTCCACGTTAGAGAGCAAACCGCCGGTCTGAAGCACTGTTGCCCGGGATATCGCGCCCATCAGGGCCAATTCTGGCCAAGCGAGCGTTTAGACGATGACCTTGGAGAGCGTCTCGCCGGCAAGGGCGACGATCTCGAGATCGTCGGCATCTGGCATGTTGAAGATCATTCCATCGAGACCAGCATCGAGGTAGTCGCGGATCTGAGCTGCAACCGTGTCAGGATTGCCGATCGCCGCATAGGCACGAAGACGTGTCTCGTCCATATTGCGCACCTTGGCGAGCCTCTGTGCCTTTTTCTCTGCCTCAGCGGTCGTTTTGGCGATGACGATGCCTCCCAGACGGGTCTTTGTGATCTCACCGGGATCGCGGCCAACCGTCGCACAGTGGCGCTCAAGGACCTCGATCTTGTGACGGATCGTCTCTTGGTCCCCGAAAAGGTTACAGGCGTCCGCGTATTTCGCAACAAGCGAAAGCGTGCGCCTTTCGCCGCCTCCGCCGATGAGGATCGGTATGCCAGATGCGCGTACCGGGCGCGGCACGTTGCGGGCCTGATCGATCGTGTAGTAGTTCCCGGCAAAGCTTGGACGATCCTCGGTGAACATCATCTGACAGATCTGGACGGTCTCTTCAAGACGGTCCATCCGCTCTTTGACCGAGGGAAAGGCAAATCCATAGCCGAGGTGCTCGGTGTCATGCCATGCAGCTCCGATACCAAGGATCGCCCTGCCCTTTGAGATCAGGTCAAGCGTCGTCACCTGTTTCGCGAGCAGCGCCGGGTTGCGATAGGTGACACCGGTGACGAGGGTGCCAAGCGAGATCTTCTCGGTGCGCGCGGCGATCGCGGCCAACAACGTATACGCCTCGAACATTGGATCGCTCTCTGGCGCCATGATTGGGATCTGGTAGAAGTGATCCATCACCCACAGAGAGTCAAAGCCCGAGCGCTCCGCGACGCCCGCGATCTCCGCGACCTTTTCAAACAGATCGCGATCCGCTACATCTTGAAAGGCGAAGGTTGGAATCTGTAGTCCAATACGCGTGACGGTCATATCGCTCCCCGTGAAGGTCAGCCGGTTCGATTGCACCTGGTTCGGTTGTCAGCGATGACTCGCGTCATCACAAGCGTGCCCGGAGCGGGATTCGAACCCGCACGCCCTTTCAGACAACGGCTTTTGAGGCCGCCGCGTCTACCATTCCGCCATCCGGGCAGTGCCTAACGTTACCCGACCAAGATTGGCAGAAGAACCCTGCCGCGAGGTCGCTCAGGGGGTGAAAGGCTAGCGAGGTGACACCTCATCTGAGCAGTAACGACTCTCGGCGCGTCCCTTTGGTTGGCCGACGTCACCGAACAGCCTCACCCGGGCTAAGGCGATGAGAATCCGCGTCGTTGAGATCTGCCGCCTCGATCTCGTCTTGCTCAACGCGCTGCGCACGAGCGTTGGGGAACACGGTCGACGTCCGGTGCTGATCATCCGCATCATCACCGATGAGGCGGAGGGATTTGGTGAGTGCTCGGCGCTTGGTGAACCCACTTACACCGAGGAGTACTCAGATGCCGCTGAGGCGGTGTTGATCGATCACCTCATTCCGAGGCTGATGCGCAACTCCTCTGATGATCTTCCCGTCGAGCGGCGAATCTCCTCACTCGATGCGGTGCGCGGCCATCCGATGGCCAAGGCAGCAATCGAGATGGCACTTCTCGACGCGGAGCTTCGTGCAAGGGAGATCTCGCTCGCGAGCTATCTCGGCGCGACCCAGTCAAACATTCCCGCAGGAGCAAATATCAGTATCGGTACTCCCGACGAGGTCATCGCAGCGGTCGCACAGACGATGGTTGCGGGTTACCAGAGGATCAAGTGCAAGATTGCGCCAGGGCACGATCTCGAGGTGGTGCGCGCGCTTCGCGAGGTCTATCCCAAGGTTGTCCTGTCTCTTGACGCGAACGGTGCCTACGACTATGACAACCCAGAGCACCGCTTCATCCTTCGTGCACTCGATGGTTTTGATCTCACCGCCATCGAACAGCCGCTCGCGCCAGATGACCTCCTCGGTCATGCACGACTCGCGAAAGACCTCGAGACCGCGATCTTGCTCGATGAGTCAGTTACGACTCTTGGAATGCTGCGCGTCGCAATCGCGCTTGGTGCGTGCGACGGGATCTCGGTAAAACCGGCGCGAGTCGGTGGAATCCTGATTGCCGCGAAGATGCATGAGCTGTGCGTCGACGCGGGACTTCACCTTGCAATAGGGGGCATGCTCGAGACCGGAATCGGTCGCGCGGCAGCTCTCGCGGTCGGTGCACTCCCCGGATTTGACCTTCCCGGTGATCTTGGCGGCTCCGAGCGCTACTTCTCGCCCGATCTGACACTGCCCCACGAGCTGCGTAATGGCCAGCTGATAGTGCCTAGCGGGCTCGGAATCGGGGTCATCCCGCTTGAGAACGTGATTGCCTCAGCGCGCGTGAGAAACCGTCTGTTTCAAGCGTCGTAGACTGTCGCCCTATGCAATTAGCCCGGTCAGAGCATCAATTCAAGGTCGAGCAGCAACTCTTTGATGTGCATGCGCATCTTGACGTCAAACGCGCTGAACTTGAATTTGTCACCGGGCGCATGGCCGATGCCCGACTGAGTGCAGAGGAGGCAGGTGCGCGCGTTGCGCTTGCAGAGACTCCGCTTGCACAGCGTGAGTACAGCAGAGCTCGGAGAAGGCTCGCAGATCTTGAGCAACGTCACGCCGAGGCAACCCACGAGGTCGTCAGTCTCGAGAGCACCCAGGACGCGCTGCTCGCAAAGCTCGTAGGATAGGACTGTTCGCCGTTCACCGTTGGACGCGAGTCTGCACCTTCGGGCGAGCGACTTAGAGGTTGACAAAGCACACATGGCAGACAGATCGCTGCAGATCATTTTGAATCTAAGGAGTACATCGCGTTGGCACGAACGGTAGTGATTGCTGAAGACGAGGCGATCGTACGTCTCGATCTGCGGGAGATCCTCGAGGAGGAGGGCTACCTCGTCGTTGGAGAGGCTGGCCGCGGAGACGAGGCAGTCGCGCTCGTGCGCGAACACCGTCCCGACCTCGTCATTCTCGATATCAAGATGCCGGGTATGGACGGCCTGAGCGCGGCGCGGGAGATTTCGACCGATCAGCAGACCGCCGTGTTGATCCTGACCGCATTCAGTCAGCGCGACCTTGTCGACCAGGCCAGAGACGCCGGTGCGCTCGCGTATCTGATCAAGCCATTCCAGAAAGAGGAGCTCCTGCCTGCCATTGAGGTCGCGCTCGGGAGATTTCGCGAACTGCGCGCGCTCGCCGAGGAGAATGCACAACTCAGCGAGGGGAATCGTTCACTTGAGGCACAGCTCGAGACGAGGCGCTGGGTCGATCGAGCGAAGGGCAAGCTGATGGACGGGTTTGGTCTGAGTGAGTCGAATGCTTTCACGTTCATCCAACAGCGCGCGATGAATGACCGCATCACGATGAAAGAGGTCGCGCAGGCGGTCATCGCGGGAACGATTACCCCGGACTGAATACGTGTTGCCGGTAGCTCAATACCCGGTCACTCGCTACAGGTGAGTCACCGAAACTCTTGAACGCGAGAGGATCGCTACGCAACCTTGACGAACATGTGCTGGTTGATCTCTGGCCGCAACGATACGACCTCGCCGAAGGTACCGTCCTTTTCGATGAGCGAGACCGTCATCGACCCATCGGTGAGATGGTCACGGATGACGATGTCACATCCAGGGATCACGCTGTTTGAGTTGAGAAAAACAAGAGCTGCCCGATTGGACTCGACCTGTTCAGTGATGCGCGCAAGACGCACGCGCGTACCGTTTGGTACCTCGCTGATCGGAAGCTGATCGCCGAGTTCGCCACCCATTCCCGGAATCAGGCTTCCATGCGGACATGTAGTCGGATGCCCGAGCATCGCGATGAAGCGTGCCTCGACATCATTGGAGATGACGTGTTCCCAGCGACCGGCCTCTTCGTGAGCCTTGTGCCAGGGGAGTCCGACGATATCGACGAGGAAGCGCTCTGCGAGGCGATGACGACGCACGACACTGAGCGCGCGCTCCATGCCCTTTTCGGTGAACGAGACGCCGCGGCCCGAACGGGTGAGATATCCGTCATCACAGAGGCGGTGCACCATCTCTGAGACCGCTTGGGCTGAGAGGCGGAGCCGCTCGACAAGCCGTGCCTGGATGACGGGGACTCCCTCTTCGGTCAGGCCATAGATGGCCTCGAGGTACTCCTCGACCGGGGGGTGGAAGCCGTCAGACACACAGGCAGTCTACCGGTGGGCCTCCGCAATCTCTCCAAACAGATCGCGTCTGTCTCTGTGTAATTATCTAGAAAAATGACCGGTAAATCTTCATCGGGTGGAGTGGGCGCGCCTTAGCATCGACGTGTGGCTACATTCTTGCTCCTCGATGGACACTCGCTTGCCTACCGGGCCTGGTTTGCCCTTCAGGAGACGAACATGGCCACCGCCTCTGGCCAGCAGACCCAGGCGGTGTTTGGCTTTGTGTCGATGCTGACCAAGCTGGTCGATGACTTTCGCCCAGATGGGATGGCGGTAGCTTTTGACCGCAAGGAGCCGACCTTCCGCGACGAGATCGTGCCCGACTACAAGGCGGGGAGACCACCAACACCAGAGCCTCTCGTTGAGCAGTTTGACATCATCCGCAATCTCGTTGGCACCCTTGGTATCCCCGTCGTCGATCGCGCCGGATTCGAGGCCGATGACGTGCTCGGCACGCTCGCACGAGACATCTCGCGTCGCGGTGACGATGTCATCGTCGTCACCGGCGACAGAGACACCTACCAACTGGTCGAAGATCCCCATGTCAAGGTGCTTTATAACCGGCGTGGCGTCACTGACTATGTGCTCTATGACGAGGCCGGGATTGTTGAGCGCACGGGAGTGCGCCCGAGTGACTACCCGCTGTATGCCGCGATGCGCGGAGACAAGTCTGACAACATCATCGGCGTCCCCGGTATTGGAGAAAAGACCGCAGCGCGACTCATCAATGACTACGGAGACATCGAAGGGATCTATGCGAACGTCGAAACGTTGACGCCAAAACTTCGCGCAACGCTCATCGAGAGCGAACCCCAGCTCCGCCGCAACCTCTTGTTGACCCCGATTGTCTGTGACGTTCCCCTCGACGTCACCGAAGAAGAATTTGTGCTTGGTGGCGTCGATCGAGAGGCGCTCACCGCGCTCTTGGATCTGCTCGAGCTCCGCACGCTCAAAGAGCGCCTCCTCGCGGTGCTTGATTCAATCGATGCAACCAAGGCACCAGTGACCGACAGTCCAAAGAGCACGCGCGCCGTCCGTCCAGTGGTTTTGATCGACACAGCCGAGTCTGCTGCACGTGCTTTCTTGGCACTCGAATCGATGACACCGGGCGCGGTCGTTGCGATCGAGGCGAGCTGGCAGGGGGCTCCCGGCCGCTCGACACCGACCGCAATAGCGTTCTTGGGAGCTGAACTTGATCACGTGGATGTTCTTGGCAAAGTGTTGCTTACCGATGAAAAGGTGACCAAGGCAATCGCCAAACTGCTTGGCCAGTCAGATGGGCAACATCCGCTCTATGGTGCGCGCGTCAAGGAGTTGATGCGCGCTCTGTTGGCACTCGGTGTCGATATCCGTTCTCTTGAGATTGACGTCGCGGTAGCTGCCTATCTGATCGATCCTGCACTTGGTCAGGAGAGCCTCGAGGGCCTCGCTCAGCGCTTCGGAGTCGATACGCCCATTAATTTAGATGCGCCGTCGACCCAGCAGCTTGGCTTCGCGCTCGAAGATGGTGCACCGGAGGATTCGTTCGCATCCCTTGCCGAGCGACTCGAGGCGATCACGTTGCTCGGAACCAGGTTGCGAGCTGAACTTGAAGAGACCGGCGCACTCTCGCTCTGGGAGGAGATCGAACTCCCGTTGATCCGCGTGCTCGCAAAGATGGAGTGGGTCGGCATCGCTGTTGACGTCAAGCAGCTCCAGACGATCAACGAGGAGCTGACCGAGGAGTGTCAACGCCTCGAAGGAGAGGTCCATCAACTTGCCGGCGAGCCGTTCAATCTCAACTCGCCGACCCAGCTTCGCGTTGTGCTCTATGACAACCTCGGTCTGCGGCCGGGCAAAAAGACAAAGACCGGATATTCAACCGACGCGCAGACGCTTGAGAAACTGCGCGGACAACACCCGATCATCGATGCACTGTTGAGCTATCGCGAGGTCGAGAAGCTGCGCTCTACCTATGGCACCGGCCTGCTCGCGGAGGTTGGTTCCGATGGACGCATCCATGCCTCGTTCCGCCAGACCGTGGCGCGCACTGGCCGGCTCTCATCTGATGCGCCGAACCTGCACAACATCCCGGTTCGAAGCGACGGTGGACGCCGCTTCCGCAAGGCCTTTGTCCCAGCGCCTGGCTGTGAGCTGTTGGTAGCGGACTACAACCAGATTGAGCTCCGCGTGATCGCGCATCTCGCGAAAGATCCTGGACTGATCAAGGCCTTCGCGGACGGCCAGGACATCCACACAACCACCGCTGCTGGGATCTTCAGGGTGCCAGTCGAAGAGGTCACCTCGGCACAGCGCGCCAAGGCGAAGATGGTCTCCTACGGTCTTGCCTATGGGATGGAGGCCTTTGGACTCGCCAACCGGCTCGGAATCGGCGTCGATGAGGCGAGCGAGATCCTAAGTCAGTACTTCATCGCCTTCCCCTCGGTGCGTGCCTACATGGACGCGACCGTGCAGGAGGCAAAGCGTCGCGGTTATACCGAGACCGAGCGCGGCCGTAGGCGCTATCTGCCAGAGCTCAACTCGAATAATTTCCGTGTCCGCCAGGCCGCCGAGCGTCAGGCGATGAATGCCGGCATCCAAGGGCTCGCGGCGGACATCTTCAAGGCCGCGCTCGTCAACCTCGACCGGGCCCTCGAAGAGGCACGGTTCTCAAGCCGCATCGTCCTTCAGGTCCACGATGAGATCCTCGTGGAGGCGACAGCGGCTGAACACGATGCGGTACATGCACTCACGCTCTCGGCAATGAACGATGCCTACCCGCTCGTCGTGCCCCTTGAGGTGAACATCGCCTGGGGATCGAGCTGGGCGGACGCGAAATCTGGCTGATCTGTGGGGTGTAGGATCGCTGAGGTCTCTTTTCGGCTGTTTTGTTCTCGTTCACATCGCCAACAAGCCAGCTTTGAGGGATCTGTCCATATCCGTTGCGCCTGATCTTGCTCTACCTCCAAGCAGGGGAGCGAGGTGAGAAGCCCGAGCGTAAGGCCCAATATTTCATGTCTGAAGTCACCTCCCCCTCCCCCTCGCAGCCTGCTGAAATTGCTGACGCCGTCGTTCTGACGCCAATCTCCGAGATGGGAACCTTTGACGCCGATGGCGTCTACACCCCTCGCCAGATCGTCGAAGACGACCTTGGTTCGGTCTCGTTTGACGATGCTGTCAATCAGACCATTGTGGAATTCGAAGACGGCGACATTGTCAAGGGAACCGTTGTCAAGGTCGATCGCGACGAGGTTCTCCTCGATATCGGCTTCAAGTCAGAGGGCGTCATCCCGGGACGCGAACTCTCGATCCGACACGACGTGGACGCACACGAGATCGTCAAGATCGGCGATGTCGTCGAGGCACTCGTGCTCCAGAAAGAGGACAAAGAGGGCCGTCTGGTCCTTTCGAAAAAGCGTGCGCAGTACGAGCGCGCATGGGGCACCATCGAAAAGACGAAAGAGTCGGACGGCGTTGTACGCGGCCTTGTCATCGAGGTCGTCAAGGGTGGACTCATCATGGACATCGGACTGCGTGGCTTCTTGCCGGCGTCACTTGTCGAACTTCGTCGAGTGCGAGACCTTGCTCCATATATCGGCCGCACCCTCGAGGCCAAGATCATCGAGCTTGACAAGAACCGCAACAACGTCGTTCTCTCTCGTCGGGCATGGCTCGAGGAGACCCAGAAAGAACAGCGTGGCGAGTTCCTTGTCAACCTCAAGCCAGGAGAGATCCGCAAGGGTGTCATCTCCTCGGTGGTCAACTTCGGTGCGTTTGTCGACCTTGGAGGAATGGACGGACTCGTTCACGTCTCCGAGCTCTCATGGAAGCATGTCGATCACCCCTCATCGGTTGTCTCGGTTGGTGACGAGGTCACGGTGCAGGTGCTCGATGTTGACATGGACAAAGAGCGCATCAGTCTTTCGCTCAAGGCAACGCAGTCCGATCCATGGCAGGAGTTTGCCGACGCGCACAAAGAGGGCGAACTGGTCTATGGCCGGATTACCAAGCTCGTGCCGTTTGGCGCCTTCGTCCAGGTCGGCGACGGCATCGAGGGTCTTGTGCACATCTCGGAGATGGCGGCGCACCATGTCGACCTTCCCGAGCAGGTCGTCAATCCCGGCGAAGAGCTGTGGGTCAAGATCATCGAGATCGACCTCGAGCGTCGACGCATCAGTCTTTCAATCAAGCAGGCCGCCGAGGGCGGCGAGGTTGCAGAGGAGTACCGCGAGGCCTTTGGTGAGCACGCGTATGACGACGAGGGCAACTACATCGGTGCCTATGACTACTCAAGTGTCGAGTTCACCCCAGAGACCGAGGCGCAGGCAGCATGGGCTGACTTCGCAGAGGCCAAGGGCGCAATCGTCAAGCCGCTCGAGACCCCGGCACATGCCGAGGATTCACCGCCAGCAGCAGTTCCTGCCGAGGCAGAGGTTGCAGAGGCAGTCGCTGAGTCAACCGATACCGCGGAGGTTGCGGACGAACCTGCCGCTGACTGAGCGAGTTCGTACCGGACAAATCATGCAAGGGGCCCTGCAGGCGAGTCGCGCTGCGGGGCCTTTTCGCGCCGATCGAGGCCGAAGGTGATTCTTGTCGGCTGTACCGGTGGAATCGGATCGGGTAAGTCGACCGTCTGTGCATATTTTGCTGAACGCGGCGCGCGCATCATCGATGCCGATGCAATCGCCCGGAGACTGAGCAGACCAGATGGCACCGCCTACCCAGAGATCATCGGCGCGTTCGGCGCCGGGATCCTTGGCAGGGACTCCGAGATCGACCGGGCAAAACTTGCTGCGATTGTCTTTCAAGATCAAAAGGAGCGAGTTCGACTCGAGTCGATTGTCCATCCGCTTGTTGAGGCTGAGATCGCGCACCAACTGGCGAGCATCGACGATGATGCGGTGGTCGTGCTCGATCATCCGCTGCTCGCCGAGACGAATGCGCGTGAGCGGTTTGGCCTTGATGGCGTGATCGTCGTCGATGCACCAGAGGAGGAGGTCATCGAGCGGCTCGCGGGTTCACGGGCGATGACTCCTGGCCGGGTGCGCGAGCGCATCGCCGCACAGAGCTCCCGGGAGAGACGGCGCAGTGTGGCAGATTTCATCATTATCAACATCGGGACTCTCGAGGAGTTACGCGATATGTCCGAGCGCGCCTGGGAGTGGATCAACGGCCTCCCGGGCGCCCGGTAGCTCTTCGCCGAGTCTGTCCGCGCTTTGGCGTCGTTGACGCTGATGATCGGTACGCTGGCGAGATGCCGCCATTCAAGGTTGTCTCCGAATTCTCTCCAGCGGGAGACCAGCCAGCTGCGATTGCTGGGCTGAGCGCGGGCATTGCGCGAGACGAGCGCTATCAGACGTTGCTCGGCATCACCGGAAGTGGCAAGGGTGCGACGATCGCATGGACAATCGAGCAGGCACAGCGCCCGACGCTCGTCATCGCGCCAAATAAATCACTTGCCGCTCAGTTGGCGGGGGAGTTCCGCGAGTTCTTTCCAGAAAACCGCGTCGAGTATTTCGTCTCCTACTACGACTATTACCAGCCAGAGGCATACATGCCTGCCTCCGATACCTACATCGAAAAAGACAGCTCGATCAATGACGAGATCGACCGGCTCCGTCACTCGACAACTGCGGCACTTCTGACGCGCCGCGATGTGATTGTCGTCGCCTCGGTCTCATGCATCTATGGACTTGGCTCTCCAGAAGAGTATGCGAAAAAGATCTTGGTGTTGACCCCTGGTTCAGTGCATGACCAGCGGAGCATTCTTCGCAAGTTGATCGATCTGCAATATGAGCGAAATGACATGAATCTTGTGCGCGGGAAGTTCCGCGTACGCGGTGACACCATCGAACTCCATCCCGCCTACGAACAGACTGCAGTGAGGATCGAACTGTTCGGTGACGAGATCGAACGGCTCACACGTTTTGATTCGCTCACCGGTGAGCAGCTTGGCGAGCTCGATGAACTCGCTGTCTTTCCCGCGAGACACTATGTCGCGGGAGATGAGCGGTTTCGCGCCGCGATCGGCAATATCGAGATCGAACTTGGCGATCGGTTGCGCGAGCTTCGTGGTCACGACCGACTCGTCGAGGCACAGAGGCTCGAGATGCGCACCGAGCACGACCTCGAGATGCTCGCAGAGGTTGGGTTCTGTTCAGGTATCGAAAACTACAGTCGTCATCTCGATGGCCGTGGTCCCGGTGAGCCGCCGTTCACATTGATCGATTATTTCCCGAAGGACTGGCTGTTGATCATCGACGAAAGCCACGTCACCGTTCCCCAGCTGCATGGCCAGTACGCGGGAGACCGTTCAAGAAAAGAGGTACTCGTCGAACATGGCTTCCGACTTCCTTCGGCGATGGACAACCGTCCGCTCACCTTCGAGGAGTTTGACTCTCGCATCAACCAGGTGATCTATATGTCCGCGACCCCCTCGCCCTATGAGCTTGAGGTGTCAACCAATGTCGTGGAGCAGATTGTGCGCCCAACGGGTCTGCTCGATCCTGAGGTGGCCATCAAACCGACGAAGAGTCAGATCGACGATCTTCTTGGCGAGATGGAGCCGGTGATTGCGCGGGGCGACCGTGTCCTGATCACAACTCTTACCAAGAAGATGGCCGAGGACCTTTCGGACTATCTGCTCGAGCTTGGGCTACGCGTGCGGTATCTGCATTCCAATATCGACACGATCGAGCGCATCGAGATCATCAGGGATCTCCGGCTTGGTGAGTTCGATGTGCTGGTCGGCATCAATCTTCTGAGAGAGGGACTTGACCTTCCCGAGGTCTCGCTCGTTGCGGTCCTCGATGCGGACAAAGAGGGCTTCTTGCGCTCTTCGACCTCGTTGATCCAGACGATGGGACGCGCGGCACGAAATTCGGCAGGTCGTGTGATCCTCTATGCGGATGTGATCACTGACTCGATGAGAAAGGCAATCTCGGTCACCGAGACGCGTCGCCACCGCCAGGAGGTCTACAACAAAGAACACGGCATCGATCCCCAGACGATCCGCAAGGCGGTCTCGGATCTCGTCGCCCAGTTCCGCTCTGCTGCGGGGACCGGTGACCTTATCCCCGAGAGCACCGGTGCGCCCTTGCCGCGCGGTTCGCGAACACGCTTAGATCGCTCGCGCCGCGCCGGCCAGCGGGTGATCGAGACAATCGGTGCCACTCTGCCCGCGCACCCGGACGAACTGCCACGAGAGGAGCTCACGAGACTGGTTCTCGCGCTTGAGGCCGAGATGCACCAAG
>Ga0307372_10010284_pt1 | contig 12708 bp, 15 predicted proteins | sample OX1MG_FD_202533 | JGI IMG/M metagenome (GOLD analysis project Ga0307372, IMG submission 202533) | Soil microbial communities from Risofladan, Vaasa, Finland - OX-1 | ecosystem: Environmental > Terrestrial > Soil > Coastal area > Acid sulfate soil | place: Finland: Risofladan, Vaasa | collected...
GGGGTATGATGACACGCATTGCTGCGAAGGTCACCGCTCATAGTATGGGCATGATGGTCAACGCCCTGTTGGGACGACCAGTACTCCAATTGGCGGCTCTCGCCGTCTAGCAACTAGCACAAAGCGTGTATATCGCTCTTTGTCCTGGAGGTGTTTGGCGCAATCACGACTATCGCAGGTGGCATTGGTCTTCTGACAGGAGCGATTCCGTTTCCACTTGACTTGCTGCAAGGCACGCCATTCGTTGACTATACTATCCCCGGTTTGGCGCTGGCTATCATCGTAGGTGGTAGTATGCTCCTGGCCGCAGCAACCGTCTTCACAGGTCGCGAAGTGGGCGTACTCACCTCAGCTTTCGCCGGCCTTGCCATGATAGGCTTCGAAGTGGTGGAAGTATTCATCATTGACCGTTTTGGGGGTAGCTGGCTTCTGATTGCAGTAGTGTTGCAAGCTTTCTACTTTGTACTAGGTCTGACGATCTTCGGACTGGCCGCCCAGCTATGGCTGGCAGAGTTTCGCCACGCACACAGATCTCATCTCGAACATTTCAAGATCGAAACGTGAACCTTACAGACTTTTTACAGGTTTCTGTCTCTTTTTTGATACATATGAGATACCATAAAGGCAGGCACAAACGAGCAGTAGTACGCCGAGGAGAGGATATGAGTAAAAGTGCCTACCCGATAGAAGATACATTGTCTTGTATGAGATAGTACATATGAAAATGGAATCTCATTTTCATATGTACTACAGATTTGAGAGGTTTTTTTGTAATGGCCTTTGTGATTACTCAACCATGTATTGGTTCTAAAGATGCATCCTGTGTGGATGTCTGCCCGGTGGATTGTATCCATCCAACGCCAGATGAAAGACAGTTTGCAAGAGTCGAGCATCTCTATATCAATCCCAATGAGTGTATCAATTGCGGAGCCTGTGAGCCTGCCTGTCCTTCCACTGCCATTTTTCAAGATTCAGCAGTTCCCCGACCGTGGAAACAATATATCAACATCAACGCCAGCTTTTACCGGCGCTGATTTCGATCAGTCGTGCATCAATAACGCAGCCCAATCTTCATGGTCAAAATCCGCTCATGAAGATTGGGCTGCAAATCGAAGTGTCAGCAGAAACAACGAGCTTCTCATCTTTCTGCGTTGCTTGCCCCGGACAGTGCTGCTGCAGGCACTGGCGCGGTGCGTTGAAATGCTGCGGCGACCCGCTCGGCAAACGAGCGAATGGCTGTCCAGTTCCGAGCATCACCCGCTGGCATATGATTAAACGGGAAGCGAAGCTTCGCCGGGTCAATCACGCCACCAAACATCTCTATATTGACCGGCGTGAGCCAGGGTTCCTTTGTAAGTGCCTGGTTGAGCTGGGTGCGGGCATCAAGCCACTGCTTTTCACTGGCATCAAGCGGGCCGAGTGCGAAAATCGCGACCGGCAAGCTTGAGAGAACGGTGCGGTGCCGCTTCAGGAAACGGTGTGCGTCCGCATGCCAGCGACCCACATAGAGGGCCGCTCCAAGTACAACCGCGCCGTAGCCTTGCAGCGAGCGCACCTCGTGTGCCAGGCGCACCTCTACCTCAAGCCCATGCTCGCGGAGCGTTGTCGCGATCACCTCGGCAACCTCCTGTGTTGAGCCATACTTCGTCGCATAGGCGACAAGGACAGTCGTTGTCATAGTTACTTGTCTCCTTTAACTTTTGGCATGAAACAGCATATAGTTGAACAGGGCGTTGATCAGCACCATCACCACACCGATCACACCGACTCCAATCAAAGCTGCCGCGATTCCTCCTCCGAGCGTGTCCGCAATGCCGAGCATAATTGCCGTCAGAGGAACCATCATTACAATCGAGACAATCGCCAGTGCTAGACTCATTCCGAAGAGTCTGCTGCGTACTCTTGTTGGATCTTCATTTCGCACATGGTATAAGATTTCCGGCATCAGACGAGGCATCAGTCGCTGGGCCAATCCCTCGATAAACTGTTCATTATATTCGGGGACTGCCTGTCGCGGTGCCACAGGTGGCACGGGCATGTAGGGCCTTTCCTCGATTGGTGGCGTCATGTTCGTATAAGGGGTCTGCTGTGATACCATGGTTGTTTCCTCCTCTTAAGTCTGTTCACAGGTATACAATCTACAACTGTCACATCTATTTGGCTTCAGGTGTACCCTCTTCGGCAGGAAGCTCGATCCGTTCCACCTCGATAGTGCAGTTTGTCATCAATGCGCTGATAGCACCAACTGCTACCAGCGCGGGAGCCAGTACAACGCCCACAACTCCAATAGTTAGCGGGAGTTCTAAAACCGTATGCTCGTCTTGTTTGATAATAATACGGCGGACATTGCCTTCATGAATGAGTCTTTTTACTGTAGTGAGCAGATTCTCGCCCATGATTTGCAATTCCTCACGTGTCGTTTTTGGTTCCGTCTGGGTAATCATCTTGTTTCTCCTTTATGAATCAGCGACCGCACTCGTCGTTCACTGGGACATATTCTTATATCCACCCTTACAGCTTAAAATATCGCTTTCACGAAGCTATCTCATATGCTCCGCTGGAAAGCACAGATACGTCTCAATCTTTGTCCCTATCGAGACAAGGAAAACGGTTGGGGCAACCATGGACGGGGAAGACCTGTATGAGGAATACAAGCACGGGAAACTTTCTAAAATAGCATGTCAGTAAACGCCAAACAGGCATACCTGATGCTAGTAACACACTCTCGCTCGTTTATCACACGCAAAATCTGGAAGCACTGATGCTCAATCTATATCCGGGCTTTCCAGTTCTTCTGTCTCCACCGTGCGTGTTCTCGCAAGAAAAGCCAGGCGCAAGCGGGAAGATAAGCGTTCGCGACGGGATGGAGGGATATCAATCTGATACTGTTCTTGCCCCAGTTGAATTGTCCGCTGCGTGGTATGCAACACAACCCGACAATTTTGACAGGTAGCCAGATGCTGCTGCGCGGCAACAATCAGGTCTTCATCCAATTCGTGATCAATATAGTCGGAAAGATAAGTGACAAGTTCATCACAGGTCATAGTGTTTCCTCCTGATGTGCCGTGTCTCGTTCGCTAAAATAAGTACTCAATTGTTCACGTAAACGCAAACGTGCGCGATGTAAGCGAACTTTGCAGGCTACATTCGTCAAGTTCTGGACGTGGGCACACTCAGAGGTTGATAATCCTTCCACGTCACGCAAAATGAAGGCTGCGCGTAATCCCATGGGGAGTTCATTGATCGCTGCGCGAAGAACCTCCTGCGCTTCATCGCTTAATACGAGCTGATCAGGAAGGTTGCTCCAATCTACCAATTGAACTGGAAACGGTGCGGCGTCCTCTTCTTCCTCTGGTAAGGGGTCTACAGTATGCCGGCGACGAATGAGCATCAGGGCATGGTTGTACGCAATTCGATAGAGCCATGTACTGATCTGTGCCTGCGGTTCAAAACGGTCAATAGCCTCGAAGGCGGATATAAACGTAGCTTGAACAACCTCTTCTGCATCATCCTCCTGCTTGAGTAATCCGATGGCTAACCGATAGACTCGATCCGCATACGTTTCAAAGAACTCGGTGAATGCCACTTCATCATGATGGCGGAGCCGATCCAGGAATGCCTGATCATCGGGCATAGCAAATCCTCCCTTCTGTCTCTTGCATGCAGTCTACCACAGAATGATGTAACCTTTCTGCTATTCGTGCATTATAAGGACAGAGAGCATAACATAATGCGGCTCTGATGATATACAACCTGATTCAAGAGGAGGTTTCTCATGGCATTTGCATCCTTTATGTCCAGCCCTACCGGGCGCATACTACGTATCGTTATTGGTCTTGGTCTGATTGGGTGGGGATTGTTTCTGGCAGTGGCGGCAAACAACATCACGGCCGGGATTATTCTAGTGGTTGTCGGTCTGTTGCCATTGGCAGCTGGACTCTTCGATTTTTGTGTCCTGGCTCCGCTCTTTGGGGCTCCTTTCAGCGGTTCCAAAGTTCGAGCGCATGCCAGATAGAGAGCCAGGTACCCATCATAAGCACAGAGTCCTGCGATATGCCTGCTGAAAGACATGCCGCAGGGCTCTTAACATTACTACCTTTCTTGTATAATACGCAACTTCAAGTTATAATAAGGGGATAGATGAGAGTAATCCATACAAACATGGCGTAGAGGAGAACGCTTGTGTCTCAAGGACGAAAATCTCAGGGAGCGTCTGCTTCATCATCTGTACCTGTAGCCATTTCTTCTACCAACGTCCAGCCATTCCTGGATATTTCTCCCGATGCCCTGGTGATCGTCAATCAGGCCGGGACCATCGTGATGGTAAACGCGCAAACCGAAGCGGCCTTTGGCTTTCCTCGCGAGGCGCTACTGGGGCAACCGCTCGAACTGCTCCTCCCCGAGCGATTTCACGAAGCCCACGTTACTCATCGGAACCGCTATTTCTCCTCACCACGAACTCGCTCAATGGGAGTGGGATTGCAGCTCGTCGCACGGCGTAAAGATGGCACGGAATTTCCCGTGGAAATCAGCCTGAGTCCCTTGCAGCTTGATAACGCACTCCACGTCATCGCAGCCATTCGCGATATAACTGCCCAACGTGCCGCCGAGCGCGAACGTCTCCAGCAATCGCATTACATTCGTCAACAGGCCGAACTAATCAATCTTGCCCATGACGCTATTCTGGTGCGTGATCCCGCCAACCGCGTGGTCTCCTGGAACCGGGGCGCGGAGGAATTCTACGGCTGGACGGCGCAGGAGGCACAGGGTCGCATCACCCATATCTTGCTCAAGACGCGCTTTCCGACAAGCCGCGCCGACGTGGAGGCACACCTTGAACAGGAAGGGCAGTGGGAAGGAGAACTCACACATACACGACGGGACAGAAGACGCGTGATCGTGGAAAGCCGCCAGGTACTCGTCCGCGATGAGCAAGGACAACCCACCGCCGTCCTGGAGATTAACCGCGATATCACTCAACGCCGTCAACTTGAACAGACGGCGCAAACGGAGCATTCTGAAACTGCGGCACACCTGGCTTTCTTGCAGGAAGTTCTCGATGCCTTACCCAGCGCAGTCTACCTCGTCTATGGCCCGGACGCACGTCTGATACTAGCCAACCAGGCAACCGCCAACGTATGGGGAGCCACGTGGCAGGCCGATCAACCGATGCTGGAATTTCTCACCGCGAACGGAATCGGTCTTGTTGATATGCAAGGCCAGCCTCTGGCACCTGAACGTTATGCCACTCTACGTGCGGTACTACATGGAGAGACGGTACTACAACAGCAGGAGATGATTCGCCGCCCCGGAGGTACCAGTCTGCCCGTCCTGGTCAACGCTGTGGCCTTACCCTCGCAACGACGCTGGAGCGACCCTCTACAGCATGGGGATGTGAGCGAACCTGTAGCGCTGGTCATGCATCAGGATATGACCTCCATCAAAGAAGCTGAATATCTCAAAGACGAGTTTCTGGGCATTGTTGCTCATGAACTGCGCACACCCCTGGCAGTCCTCAAAGGCTTCGCCGACATGCTGCAGGTGCAAACGGAACGCACACGCGGACCGGCCCTGACTGACTGGCAGAAGGAAGCGCTGGATGAGATCAAGGTGGGCTCTACTCGCCTGGTCAAGCTCACCGAGGATTTGCTTGACGTGACCCGTTTGCAAGCCAGGCGCTTAATCCTGCACCGTGTTCCAACCAACATGGTACCTTTTACGCAGCGTGTCGCGATGCTTTTGCAACGGACAACAATCAGGTATAAGTTAGAGGTACACACAACACAGCCCGTGCTTCTAGCTGCTATTGACCCTGGACGCATTGAGCAAATACTGACCAACCTGATTGGCAATGCGATCAAGTACAGCCCACAAGGAGGCTCGGTAACCATCGCGCTCTGGGAAGAGACTGCCACCCATATGCTTGGTATCAGCGTGCAAGATAGAGGCATCGGTATTCCCCAGCACCAGCACCAGCAAATTTTCGGGCGCTTCATGCGTGCCGACAATACCCAGGCTTGGGGAATTAGCGGGACAGGGCTGGGTCTCTATATTTGTCACGAACTGGCGGAGTTGCACGAAGGACATCTCTGGTTCGAATCAGAGGAAGGTACCGGCTCCACTTTCTTCTTGACGCTCCCTCTGTTTACCGACCAGGAGCATAGCGAGCTATCTCCGTCACCTGGCTCAATGCCATAATGTTCGTTGTTCCTAAACAGAGCATAATCAGGTTCCTTGCCCTTGCTCAATCTGTGTCTGTTCTATCTCGAAGTAAAATGGGCAATCAGAAAGACCGCCGATAAGTGCTATGTACCCGCTTCGGGTAGCGAAAACCACGCAAAATTGTCAGTTTTTTCATCTTCATCTCATGAACATGCTATACCTTCTCATTGAGGGCATTCATTTCCTTTCATCTTACGAGAAAAAGTCAATATGCCATGAATGCCTTCTCTGTGTACCTGTTTTAGAAATTAAGAGAGGGAACTCTCTTTTCCACTACCATGTGAGAGGATTTGCAAGTAAACTGTATGAAAACGACACCGCCCAAAAGGCCTAACCAATCAGGATATGGATATCAGACAAATCAACCATACCCGTTATATCAACCTGCACCCGTCAACCCGCCAGAACAGCCAGAGTCGCCCCACAATATGCCTGTGATGAAATGGGTACTTTTACCTCTGCGCCTCTTTCTCGGCATCACTTTCATCTATGCCGGTGTACAAAAACTAACAGACTCACAGTTTTTTAACCCGGCGGCACCAGGCTACATCGGCAAACAAATAATAGGCTTTGCGACAGGTTCACCCTTGCACGGCCTGCTTATCCACTTCGTCTCCCATGCAATACTGTTTGGAACCCTGGTTGCCTATGGAGAGATCGCCATGGGTCTGGGTGCGCTGCTGGGGCTCCTTTTTCGCCCTGCCGCTTTCTTCGGTATCCTGATCAACCTGGTATTTTTCTTGTCAGCAACATGGCACGTCTATCCGTACTTCTATGGCTCCGACATCGTCTTCATCTTCTGCTGGCTTACGCTATTCATCTCAGGGCCGGTCAATACCGGCATGCCTTCAATAGATGAATGGCTTGTCCAGCACACCCTTACAGCCAAACAGCGTGTACAGTATGCGACCATCATTTTCTTAGGGCTGGGTATCAACCCGGCACCAGCTCCAGCGTTGTCACAGTACGCTACCGGCACTAACGCCGGGAGGCAAGGTGCTGGCAATAAGCGTTCATCAAGCAGATATGCGCAGCTGAGAAAGGCTGAAGAGGAGAGCAGGCGCAACTTCTTATGGGGCATGTTGACCGGCGGCGCAGGTATTGCCATTCTGGTCTGGATGGGCAGCAGTTTGCATCTCATTCCGGGCAGCATCGCAGAAAGTGGCAGTACCAGTTCAGGCACATCCACTTCTTCCGGTTCCGCAACCTCAGGCGGCACGTCAGGCCCAACTGTGATTGCCCAGGCCAATTCAGTGCCGAGTAATAGCTCGGTCAACTTCACCCTCGCCTCCAACGGCGACCCTGGTGTACTGATACACCTCAATAACGGTCAATTTGTCGCATACGACGCCACCTGCACACACGCCGGCTGTCCTGTTAGCTATGATCCCAGTAGTCAGATGTTGCAGTGTCCCTGCCATGGGGCCGTTTTTGATCCCGCCAAAGGTGCTGCTGTTGTCCAGGGGCCAGCCCCTTCCCCATTGGCGAATGTAACGATTCAAGTGAATAAAACCACCGGGGCGATTACCACAAATCAGTAAAGTTTGTGTTGCGGGTCTGCAAACAATCCGCGTTAGATCGCAACAAAGCATTGCCTGTTGAAGCAGAAATAGCCAATCATTTTCCGCTTTAACAGGCATGGTGCAAAAGCATCAGTCAGTTTTCGCTCAGAGCTTGCAGGAACAGTCGAGTGAAACTGGCCCGATTGAGCCAACCAGAACCTCGCCGACTCGATCCACTACAACTTCAGTCACTGAGGCATTATCCCGGTAAAATTGCCGCCACGCATTGAGGTCGGTCTTGAGCAGGTGACAGAGGACTACCTGAATCACGCCTGCATGGGTAACCCAGACGACTGTTGCCTCTGGAGCGTGAATATACCATCGTTCCAGCGCACGCACGACACGGTTACGTAGTTGAACCAGCGTTTCGCCTCCTGGAATTTGACACTCAACAGGAGTTCGCCGCCAACGTGCCAGCAGGTCGGCGTAACGCTCACGCACCTCGTTATACGTTGCACCTTCCCACACCCCCCTTGCAATTTCACGGAGGTCGCTATCTTCCTCTAGTGGAACGGCATGATAGTGCGCTATCGCGCCGGCGGTCGCACGGGCTCGCTGTAAATCCGAGGTCACTATGATATCTATCGCTTCATGCGCAAGAACGGCACCCAATCTGGCAGCCTGTTGCGCTCCTTGTGGACTAAGCATCACATCGGTTTGTCCAATGTAGCGCTTCTGCTCGTTGTCAAGCGTTGCGCCGTGACGTATTAAAAGTAGCCGCATAAGTCATACCTCCCAGGCGGATTTCCATATACCACTATGCCACTGCCCTTATTGTAATCGAGAGAGATTGGCAGAAAGATGAGAAATGGTTGGAGAAAGATTGCATTTCAGCATGCCAACCAAATCGCAATGTTTCTATACCCTTCTGCCAACTTAGCACGAGTACACTCAAAGCAGTGCATACCACGGCAGTGATGCATGATTGGCTTAAACACCCCCATGTACAACCCAATCATGTCTCCCCCCACTGCTGTGGTTGGCAAATTATTGGGATAGATACAGGTACACCTGATAAAGGAGGTTATGATGAATCATGAAACAACGCAAAATGCGCCGAAAATCGCGTATCTGATGAAGTGTTTTCCCCGTCTCTCCGAAACGTTTATTCTGCACGAGGTGCTTGAACTAGAGCAACAGGGATTACTCTTGCGCATCTATTCCCTGCTTCCTCCCGAAGGAAAAATCAATGATGCGGCACGTAATGTGCAGGCTACAATAACCTATGTTCCGCGGGGCTTCCCCGCTGGGATACAGATACTATGCGGTGCCGCGCTCAAACGTTTTCTGGCATCGCCTCTCTTGTTTTTGAAAGTATGCCTGCTGGCGCTGTTGCGCTTCCACCATCATGCGACACCTAAACACCTGTTGCTGGCGGCCTATGTTGCTAATCAGGTTGAACAGGACGGTATTACGCATATCCATGCACATTTTGCCAATACGCCAACAACGGTCGCGTTGCTTGTCCATCAATTCACCGGCGTCTCCTACAGCTTTACGGCCCATGCGAAAGATATCTATCTCTCGCGCAAGAAAGCGCTGGGATACAAAATGAGCAACGCCCGTTTCGTCGTAACCTGTACTGGCTATAACCAGCAGTATCTCAATTCCCTGGAGTGTCCGCCTGAAAGTGGCACGATACATCGCATCTATCATGGATTGGACTTGCGTGCATTCCCCGCTCGCTCTTTTTCCTCTACCCCTGCGGACGTGCGTCCTCTTATTCTCTCGGTTGCTCGACTCGTCGAAAAAAAAGGCTTGTCCTATCTGTTAGACGCCTGCCAGATGCTCAAAGAGCAGGGATATGACTTCACCTGTCGCATCGTCGGCGATGGGGAGTTGCGCCCACTGTTGGAGCAACGCATCCGCGAACTTTCACTGTCCGATTGTGTCGAACTCTGGGGGTCTGAGAAGCATGAGCGCGTCATCGAGATGTACCAGCAAGCAACGCTCTCCGTATTGCCGTGTGTCATCAGTGAGAACGGAGACCGCGATGGCATTCCTAACGTCCTGGTCGAATCACTATTCATGGGCGTACCGATTGTCTCAACCCCAATTTCTGGTATTCCAGAGCTTATATCGCCGGGACTGAATGGTTTGCTGGTACCTTCCCGCGATAACAAGGCACTGGCAATAGCGATGGCTCGACTACTTGACAGTCCATCTCTCCGGCATCGTCTCGCGTATGCTGGTCGGCAGACCGTACTGGAGCGGTTTAATATGGCCCGCAATGCGACATCCTTATTGCACTTACTGCAACGTGAAATATCTGGCTTCTCAATTGTAGAGGATGTCCGCGAAGAGTCTGAAGAGTCTCAGGAGGCGTTTTTGGCAATACCACCTGAACAGGTTCGGCCTGGAACACGCTAGCAACTAAGGTAATTCGTTCATCTGCATACGTGAAGCATGGTCATACAATAGCACCATTGTCTCGCAGGTGGCGTTGACCTGCACCGCCACCATCATCGTTGCTCTCGCTGCCCAATAGGCGGGCCATCCCGATCTCATTCGCTCTCCCAAACGGGTTTTAGCTCACGCATGGGAGAGCTTATGAGTAAGGAAATGCCCGCAATAATACTAATCGGTGCCTAAAAACAACCTGCTTCCGCTGCAACAGTACAGTTTAACCGACACTAAGCTCTCTTCGGAGAACCTTGCCGATTAAGGACTTGGGCAAGCTCTCGCGGAATACCATGATCCTGGGCACCTTGTAGGAGGTCATTTCCTGCTCACAGAAGCGGATTAGTTCGTGCCGGCTTTCCTCGGATGCCTCAACTCCTGTTTTGAGTACGACAAAGGCAGCGACCGTCTCTCCCCGGTACTCATCTGGTATGCCTGCCACCGCCGCTTCCGCCACATATGGGTGCTGGAACAAAATCTCTTCCACTTCTCGCGGGTACACCTTAAAGCCACTGGCGATGATCACATCCTTGAGGCGCTCAACAATAGAGAAGTAGCCATCTTCATCCATCGTGCCCAGATCACCAGTATGCAACCAGCCGTCGCGTAACGTCGCCTTCGTTTCCTCTTCGCGCTTCCAGTAACCCTGCATAATATTCGGCCCTTTCACCACCAATTCGCCAATCTCCCCACTCGCGAGAGGTACACCGGTCTCATGATCAACAATGGCGGCCTCGATATCAGGAAGCGGCAGGCCAATTGTGCCATTGCGACACTGCTCAGTCAACGGATTGCAGTGGGTGACGGGACTGGCCTCGCTCAGCCCGTATCCCTCCACGAGCTTACCATGCGTGATGGACTCGAAATCCGTTTGCAGTTTTGCTGCTAGAGGCGCGGCACCGCTAATACAATACTTGATTGACCCCAGATCTTCAGGGTGCTTGCTTGCCTCGTGCAAGATGGCAAGATACATAGTTGGGATGCCAGGAAACAGCGTAGGGTGGGTCCGGCGAATAGTTTTGACCACCTCTTTCACCTTAAACTGGGGTAGCAGGACCATCGTTGCCGCAATAAGCATGGAAACATTCATACCTGCGGTCATACCATAGGCATGGAAGAAGGGTGCGGCACAGAGCGTGACTTCTTTCCCATCGCGTAAGTTCGTAAACCAGGCACGTATTTGCATGACATTCGCCAGCAGATTCCGGTGCGTCAACATTGCCCCCTTAGAAAGACCTGTCGTTCCGCCCGTGTATTGCAAAACAGCAAGGTCCGAAGCGTCAGCAAGTGCGGAGAAATGTAACGCTGCATTCCCTTCTCTCTGAGATTCCAGCAGAGTCCGCATCACGTGCAAGGTCTTGTCAGCATGCAATTCCTTCTGGCTCAGCTGAGGCTCAGCATGTTTGTTGCGCCGCTGCTCAAGTGGATAGAGGACACGCAGGACCGGCGGCAAAAAGTCGGCGGCGCTGGTAACAATGACATGTTCCAATGTCGTCTGGCTACGCACCGCACGAACAATTGGGTAAAAGATGTCCAGTACGATCACTACCCGCGCCCCTGAGTCTGCAAGCTGATGCTGCATCTCGCGCTCTGTATATAAAGGATTGGTGGGAACAACCACAGCCCCAGCCAGAAGCGCACCATAGAAGGCAATGGGATACTGCGGAATATTGGGCAGGGCAATCGCTACCCGGTCGCCTTTTTGCACGCCCAACCTTCGCAGCGCGAAAGCGAAGCGGTTAGCGTAAACAGAGAACTGGGCATACGTGAGTTTCGACCCATAATAGTCGAATGCCGTGTTATTTGGATAACGGCTCGCTACCTTCTCAAGTAGCCAGGTCAAAGGCTGATCTGGAAGGGTGAGATGGGCAGAGACACCTGATTCGTAGTAACGAACCCAGGGATGCATGTCAAGAAATGCCTCGTTAGCAGAAAAGCTCTGCGCTGATGCACCTGCTTCCATGGAAGCATTGTTGATGGTTGATGAATCACTCATTTCGTCCCTCCTCTTTCACGAAGTATGGCGAATAGACAAGATCATAATCGGTTAATCTCCCTCCAAGGAGAAAATTTCGCTCTATCCTCACAGTTCTTCAGCAATCCCCTCTCTTTCGACCCACATGCCAGATAAGCGCCGCATCAGAAGTGTACACCTCCAGCCTCACATGGGTGTCACACTTGAAGATGCATCCTCTCACTTTCCTCACATTTTGCCTTAAGCAAGGGAAGATGGCGACCACAAGGGTCATTGCCTCCAACTAAATCATTTATGGAGGAGAAGAAGTAGATAGTTGCTTCTTCTGGGTAGAAGACGGCAATTTCTTCTCCGTCGATGCTCCAGACTTCTTTTGGGTAGAAGACGGCAATTTCTTCTCCGTCGATGCTCCAGACTTCTTTTGGGTAGAAGACGGCGATTTCTTCTCCGTCGATGCTCCAGACTTCTTTTGGGTAGAAGACGGCGATTTCTTCTCCGTCGATGCTCCAGACTTCTTCTGGGTAGAAGACGGCAGTTTCTTCTCCGTCG
>Ga0307372_10010286_pt1 | contig 12708 bp, 12 predicted proteins | sample OX1MG_FD_202533 | JGI IMG/M metagenome (GOLD analysis project Ga0307372, IMG submission 202533) | Soil microbial communities from Risofladan, Vaasa, Finland - OX-1 | ecosystem: Environmental > Terrestrial > Soil > Coastal area > Acid sulfate soil | place: Finland: Risofladan, Vaasa | collected...
TTGAAGAGGCTTTTTTCACAGCTTCTTTGTGAGCGTGGGGCTTTTCGCGTTTTGCATTTGGATAGATGGCACAGGCTTCAGCCGCAGTCACATGAGGCCGTCAAGAGTTGAATTCTCCTACCGAAACGTCGCACACTAGGCAGATGTCAATCGCGTACGATTTGATTTGTATCGGTGCCGGACCCACGGGACTCGCCTGCGCCATCGAAGCCAAGCGCGCCGGCCTCCGTCCGCTGGTCATCGACAAAGGCTGCCTCTGCAATTCGCTCTATCACTATCCCACCAACATGCAATTTTTCACCACGCCTGAACGCATGGAAATCGGCGACTTGCCCATGACCACCGTCGGCGGCAAGCCCACGCGCGCCGAAGCGCTGAAATATTATCGTCGCGCGGTCGAGCACTATGGGATCGGCGTTCGCCTGTACGAAAAAGTCGAAAGAATCAGCGGCCACGATGGCGCATTCGTGGTCGATTCGCGCGAAACGGATGGCGGAGCACCACATCAATACCATGCGCGCAAAATCGTCCTCGCCACGGGCTATTACGACTTGCCGAATTTTCTGAATGTCCCCGGCGAAGATTTGCCGCACGTCTCGCACTATTATCGCGATGCGCATCCGTTGTGGGGGAAGGATGTCGTCGTCATCGGCGCGAAAAATTCCGCGGCCGAGGCGGCACTGGATTTGTTTCGCGGTGGCGCGCGGGTCACGCTGGTGCATCGCGGCTCCGAACTGGGGAAGAGCCTGAAATATTGGGTGCGTCCGGACATCGAAAATCGTATTCGCTCCGGCGAAATTCGCGCGCTATTTAACACGCGCGTCGTCAGATTCGAGCCCGAATCAGTCACCGTGCAGAATGGAAACGATAGCGCCGCAGTTCAGAAGTTGCCGGCCTTTCGCTTTTTCACGATGATCGGCTATCATCCCGATTTTTCTTTCCTGGAGAGCCTCGGAATTCGCCTCGATCCCAAAACGCGCAAGCCGGATTGCAATCTGCAAACGCTCGAAAGCAATGTCCCCGGAATTTATCTGGCGGGTGTTTTGCTCGGAGGCCTGCACACCGGCGAAATTTTCATCGAGAATGGACGTTTCCACGGCAGGCAAATTATCGCCGCCATCACCGGCCAAGCCGGACCGCAAGAACCCGCGCCCGTTTCTCCCCCGGGAGAATGAATCCGCACATTTCGAGCTACATTAAAAACAAGTCATCTCACAAGGGGTCTTCGTCAGGGCGCGGCTTCAGTTCATCCTGCCCGCCCCGTTTATCCTGACGCAGGAAGGAACGCAGGAAGGGAGGCACAAAGGGCCACGCGGAAAACATCCGATAAACGGTCTTAGTCACGGCACGGCTTCAGTTCATCCTGCCCGCCCCGTTTATCCTGACGCAGGAAGGGAGGCACAAAGGGCCACGCCGAAAACATCCGATAAACGGCCTTCGTCAGGGCACGGCTTCAGCCGTGCCGAAAAGACTCCGAAAATTCAGGGGTTTTAACCCCTGAGGGAATGGTGCTCGGCCAGGGGGCTAACGAAAGATTCCGCGACGCGCTTTTCCTCTTGCGCTTCGACAAGAGAAGCAGTATAAGCTCCTGTAGAAGCACATGTCGAAGCACAAGGGGAACGAATGCCGGATCGAATATCGGATCGTATGACGCAACAACGCATCGACCTTCCGCAAGGGACCTTGGACCTCCTCATTCTCAGAACGCTCGCCCTCGGCCCCGAACATGGCTGGGGCATTTCCGAGCGCATCCATCAGATCTCTCGTGAGGTTCTGCAAATTCAGCAGGGCTCGTTGTACCCCGCGCTGCATCGCCTCGAACGTCGCGGCTGGATCAAGGCGCGCTGGGGCGCATCCGACAACAATCGCCGCGCGAAATACTACGAACTAACAAGGGCCGGGCGCAAGCAGCTCGAAACCGAAAAGGGCGAGTGGAAGAAGCTGACAGTCGCCGTCGCCCAGGTGCTGGACACGGCCTAGGGAGTTTCCATGTGCAGTGACTTGGCAGTTTGTCGAAACTCGATTCGTGCTTCTTCCAAGCCCTGTCATCCCGAGTCGCTACGCGACGAGGGATCTGTTTCTGCTTTTGTTATGTGGAGTGCGGCGGCTCGACGCCGCTTTTGGATTCCGCGTATTTTCAGCGCGCTATTACGGAGCGAAAAGGAGCGACGAAGGGAGCGAAAATAAATGTTCACTGATCTCTTGATTCGCTTGCGCAATCTGTTCCGCCGCAACGCCGTCGACAACGAACTCGACGAAGAATTGCGCTTCCACTTCGAGCAACAGGTCGAGAAATTCGTCCAGTCAGGCTTGCCTCTCGACGAAGCGCGCCGCCGCGCGCGCCTCACCATTGGCGGCCACGACCGAATCAAGGAGGAGTATCGCGACTCGAGCGGCGTCCGCTTCCTCGAAACCCTAGCGCAAGATACTCGCTTTGCCCTCCGCATGTTGCGCAAATCCCCCGGCTTCACCGCCGTCGCCGTCCTCACTCTCGCCCTCGGCATCGGCGCCAACACCGCCATCTTCAGCGCAGTGAACGGAATTTTGCTCGAACCGCTCCTCTACGCGGAGTCTTCGAGGCTGGTAACAGTGGATTTGCTCTCCATCCTCGATATTCGCGCGATTCAAAAGCAATCCACCGCTTTTGAACGCACGGCGATTTACCAGGGGAATTACACCCTCATTTTGGGCGGCGGTGTGCCCGTGAAGGCTTCCAGTAGCTACGTGTCGGATGATTTCTTTCCTCTCCTGGGAGTCGAGCCTCTGCTGGGACGACCTATCCTTCCGGAAGACACGCAGCCTGGCCATGCCCTAGTCGCCGTCCTTAGCTACCATCTCTGGATGGACCAGTTTGGCGGTGACTCGCGCATCGTCGGACGCGGCATTTCAGTGGATCACAAGCCATACACAGTCATCGGTGTGATGCCCAAGGGATTCGATCTCGGCACCCATTGGGCAGGGGGCTCCAGCGGCCTGTGGATGCCCTTCGTTTATTCACCATCCGATCCAGTGAACCTGGGGCGGTTCAGCAGCTTCGTGGCGCGGCTCAAGAAGGGTGTAACACTCGGCCAAGCCAAGGCCCAACTGAGGGCCATCTCAACCCGCTTGGCGGCGGAGTATCCGAAGGAGCATCCGCAGGACTTGAAGGGCTATGGGTGGATTGTGACGGCTGGCGTCAACGGCCGGATCGACCCCAGAGTGCAGATCGGCTTATTGATTCTCTTGGACGCGGTGGGCTTTGTGCTGTTGATGGCGTGTGTAAACGTGGCATCGCTTCTGGTGGCCCGCTCCTGGACGCGACAGAAAGAACTGGCGATTCGCAGGGCGCTCGGCGCGACCCGCCTGCGAATCGTGCGGCAACTGCTATCGGAAACTCTGCTGCTCGCGCTAGCGGGGGGCGCGCTCGGCCTGTTCTTTTCCCTGTGGGGAATTCGCCTTCTGCGGGTGATTGCTCCGCCGTACACTCCGCGAGTGGATCACATCCGGCTCGATGGCAATGTGCTGTGGTTCACGATGGGGATGTCACTTCTCGCGGCTGTTTTGGTCGGCCTTGTCCCGGCCTTGCATGCATCGTCCCGTCGCATGGGCGGCACGCTGAAAGGCGGTCTCGGCAGTTCGTTTGCGGGAGTCACCACGAGGCGGTCGCATCGGCTCCGAAGCGCGCTCGTGGTTCTGGAAGTTGCGCTTGCCGTAATCGTCGTGGCGGGTGGAGCGCTCATGGCACGCGGCTTCTACAAACTCACGCGCGTGGACACAGGCGTCCGCGCCGACCATGTCGTAACAATGTCGGTGCAGCTCCCCGATTTGGCATGCAACGACAAGGGCGGTGCTAAGGACAGACAGCTCGGCGGCAAGAAGGCGAGTGAGCGCACACGAAAGCGAAAGCGGCACGCCGATTCCAATGCCGAACAAAGTACGGCGACTGATGAGTGCGCCGCGCTGGCCACCAAGAACGTTCTCGATGGGATCCGTTCGCTCCCGGGAGTTCAGCGGGCGGCGCTCTCCGAAAGCGGGCCGCTTCAGGGAGGCGCGGACACACCAGCAGAACATTACCCAGGTGAGCCGCCAATGTCGGACTGTACATCGAGGGTCGGCAGGGAAATCAGCTCACGGCAGGCGGCATCTGGGGGCGCGACGTCACGCCAAGCTTCTTTGGCACACTTGGCATCCGCCTTCTGAAAGGCCGTGATTTCGGACCGGGAGACTTAAGGAATTCTCCGCCTGTGGTCATCGTCAGCCAAGGCTTTGCTAGAAAATATATACCGGGAAACCCGTTGGGGAAGCGATTCAGCATCAGCGAGGACAAAGACGGTCACCACCAGTGGATGGAGATCGTCGGCGTGGTAAACGACGTCCGAGACCACGCTGTGAAAGAGTTCTTCCCCGGCCGGGCGGTGTATTACACGCCATTCTGGCTCGCAAATAATCAGTGGGAAATCATTGTGCGGACCTCCGCGAATCCCATGGCAATCGTCCCGGCGATAGAGCGCGTCGTGCGGTCCGTCGACAAGGATGCCCCAATCACGAACATTGAAACAGTGGATCAGATCATCGCCATTTCTTCGGCAGAGCCAAGGTTCCAGACGGCGCTGCTCGGCTCATTCGGCGTGCTTGGATTGCTTCTGGCAATAATAGGAATCTACGGTGTGATCTCCTATTCCGTAGTCCAGCGGACGCACGAGATTGGCGTGCGGATGGCGCTCGGCGCGCAACGCGGCGATGTATTGCGGATGATCATACGCGAAGGGATGCTGCTCACCGCCGTGGGCCTTGCTGTTGGCGTTGCGGGAGCTTTGGCGTTGACACGTGTTCTGCGCAGTCTGCTCTTCGAAATTAAACCGACGGATCCAACGACATTCATCGGAGTAGCACTTCTTCTGATGCTTGTGGCTTTGTTTGCGTGTTACCTCCCTGCTCGCCGCGCCATGCGCGTCGATCCCATGGTCGCCCTGCGTTATGAGTAGAAGGATTGCGTTACGGACCGAAGCAAGACGCCTTCGTAGGGGCGACCCTCGGGTCGCCCGGGCGGGGCAAGCCCCGCCCCTACAAGGCGCTATGCGTATTCATCCGACGGCAAAAATCGTGCCGCATTTGCGTTTGCGCGTCGTGACGCTCTTTGTTAAAGTGAATGCTTATGGCATCGGTCGTTAAAGAATTCTTTCGCACCTTCGTCATCCTGTACAAGGGCTTCAAGGTGACGTTCATCACCATGTGGAAGAAGCCCACCACGGAGAATTATCCCGTCGAACCGGTCCATTTTCAGGCGCGCTATCGCGGGATTCACGTGCTGCAACGCGACGAGAACGGCCTCGAAAAATGCGTCGCTTGTTTTCTGTGCGCCGCAGCGTGCCCCGCCAATTGCATTTACATCGAAGCCGCCGAAAACACCGCCGACAATCGCATCTCCGACTCCGACCGCTACGCCAAGGTCTACAACATCGACTATTCCCGCTGCATTTTTTGCGGCTATTGCGTCGAGGCTTGCCCCACCGACGCCATCACTCACGGGCACGGATTCGAACTCGCTCCCTACGACATCAACGCCATGATTTATCGCAAGGAAAAACTCCTCGAACCCTGGCCTCCGCCCAAGGTCACCGCTCGCTCTTCCACTCCGTCTCCCGCGAACGTACCAATGCCAACTCGTGGCTAGAAGTCACGTTCGCCCTGAGAGCAGCCGAAGGGCCGTCGTTCGTTAGGCGCTGACGGTTTGTTCGTCATCCTGAGCGCAGCGCATTCCGCGGAGTCGAAGGGCCCCACCCTGTAGCGGCGGCCTTCAGGCCAGCAGCTTTGCCTTCGTAGTGCAGAGGTTCGCGCTCTTCGCGAAGTTCTGCGGCTTGTCTCCGCGCGTGTTGTTGTTTTCGTAGGGGCAGGGCTTGCCCTGCCCGCGCGATGCCCGCAGCGTCACACGTCGGCTTTGAACTTCACGTTGACCGGAACCTTTTCTTTTTTCTGTGCCTCGAAGTCAACCTTCTTGCCGCTTTTCGTGGTGAATTTGACCTCTGTCGGCACTTTTTCAACCTTATGCGCCTTGAATTTGACTGTCTTTTCCATTTCTTCCTCCTAGTAAGGATCCCGGCTACTGCTGAAGAACGACTTGCGCTCTCGTGGGTATCGCATAATGGCTCCCCTCAACGTGAAAACGAAGGTCATTCGTTGCTAGGGAAGTATGGGTCCAGCCGGCACCCGGCAGGAAAAACCAAACGACGACGATATGCCACTCCCCTGGTACAGCATCCTGGGGTAGAGTCCCGGCAACGCGGAACATGCTCTTCGACCCCTTGATCGATTCACCGGGGCCAAGGTCAATCTCTTCATCGGCCGAAACCGGCGAGATTCTTAGGTCGAAGTGGGCACCCTGCGGCATCGGCTCATTGAGAGTTAGCGTGAACGCGATTGGACCACCCGCGTGAACGACCCCTAGACTGGTGGGGAAAGACTCCAAGTGGGACTAAAATGCGCCTTTTTCGGGAGGGAGCTACGATTACTGACCACTGGCCACTGAGCACTGACCACTTGCTTGCCGTCAGGCACGAAGAATTACTTCTTCTTGGCTTTGCCCCGCGCTGCCTCAATTGGCGCGGCGGGTTCGGTCATGCGGTAGGGGTCGAGGATTTCTTTCATCAGCTTCGGGTCGAGCAGCTTGCGTTCGAGCGCGATTTCGGTGACGGGCTTGCCGGTTTTCACGCTTTCCTTCGCAATCTCCGCCGCCGCCGCATAACCGATGTAAGGATTCAGAGCCGCCGCGATGGAAATTGTTGCGTTGGCGTAGTAGCGGCACCGTTCCTCGTTGGCCTTGATTCCGTCGACGCACTTTTCGGCCAGCACGCGCATGGTGTTCTTCATAATCTCGGCGGAGTGCAGAACGTTCCACGCCATCGTCGGCATCATCACGTTCAATTCCAATTGCCCAGCCTGAACGGCAAGCGCCGTAGCCACGTCCGCGCCGACGGCCTGGAACCCAACCATCGCGGTCAGTTCCGCCATTACTGGATTTACTTTTCCGGGCATGATCGAAGATCCCGGCTGCAGCGCAGGCAACAATATTTCCGCGAGCCCTGTGTTCGGTCCGCTCGACAGCAATCGCAGGTCGTTCGAGATGCGAATCAGTTCGAGCGCCAGATTGCGCAAAGCGCCCGAAGCCGTGGACATTGCGAGATTCGATTGCATCGCGTACCGCAAATCTTCCGCAGGCACAAGTTTCTGTTCTGCAATCTGGCTCAGTTTCGCAACGACAAGCTTCTGATATTTCGGATGCGTGTTGACTCCGGTGCCGACCGCCGATCCTCCCAGGCCAACTTCTCGCAACAAAACCTGCGCGCCGCGAATGACTTCGCCTGCACGATTTATTGCGGTCGCATACGCGCGAAACTCCTGTCCCAACCGAATCGGCACTGCGTCCATCATGTGCGTGCGGCCGGATTTGAGAATTCGGTCGAATTCCTTGCCCTTGCGCGACAACGAAGCTTCCAGCTTGCTGGAAGCGTTCAGAACTTCGTCGAGCAGAAGCAGCGACGCCAGGCGCATCGCAGTCGGAAAAACATCGTTTGTGGATTGCCCGAAGTTAACGTGATCGTTCGGATGGCACACCGAATAATCTCCGCGTTTGCCACCGAGAAATTCAATCGCGCGATTCGCGATCACTTCATTCGCATTCATGTGGAACGAAACGCCGGCACCCGCTTGATACACATCGACGACAAATTGATCGTTCAACTTTCCGGAAATAACTTCTTCTGCGGCATGAGCGATCGCGCTCGCCAACTTTGCAGGCACGAGACCCAATTCTTCGTTCGCCAACGCAGCGGCCTTCTTGATGAAACCGATCGACTGAATCAGTGCGGGATGCGCGCGATAACCGCTGATCGGATAATTGTCGATCGCGCGTTGCGTTTGGATTCCGTAATACGCATTTTCAGGCACGCTTCTCTCGCCGAGTGAATCTTTCTCGATCCGTTCCTTCATTCGCACCACTCCCGGTCAATTCGTTCTTTCATTCGCATCTCTCCGAGATTCTGTGTTTGGATTCCGCGATGCGCGCCTTCAGGCGCGCCTTTTTGGCCCAGCAAATCGTAGCAGTTGGTTCTCACGATTCCGACTCAGTTCGCTCCTTCATTCGCGCGCCTCCGAGATTCTGTGTTTGGATTCCGCGATGCGCGCCTTCAGGCACGTCTTTGGCCCAGCAAATCGTAGCAGTTGGTTCTCACGATTCCGATCTAGTTTGTTCCCTCGTTCGCGCAATTCCCAAACTCTACCTCCGCGATTCGTCGCTTCATTCGCGCCACTCCCAGATTCCATCACGCGTAATTGAAAGAATATCACAGCTCCAACCGCCCCTCGAACATGACGTGCGAGCCACGAGCAGCGGCGCTTTCGCCTAATATATATTGGGCGGGGCGGAAAAGTATTGGGTGGAGCGGAGGCGAGTGAAATGCGGCCGTCAAGGGTTGAAATGGCTAAACAGAGCGGATCGGGACAACGATCACGTTCGGCGGGGGAAAAAGCAAACTGGACGAAGACAGACGTCGCGACGAAAACAGGCTACGCGGATGTACCTGTGAAGGCAGGAGAAAAAATATGGCAACGATGGGCGCGTTCCAAAGGCGCGGCGGAGTTGAGACCGGAGAATCAATTGGCGGCAATGTGGCGAGACAAGTGTAGCCGGGATGCGGCGAGCGCGGGAGCGCGTCGCTAACGACTGTTACAAAATTCGAATGGTTTGGAGAAACGACTCGGCAACGACGCCTAAGGAGTCGAGTGATGGACAGAAATGACTGACGAAGAAGTGACGAGAGCGAAGCCTGGGATTCTAGCGTGCCGAAGCACGTGAAGACGGCGATCATCGGCGGAGCGGAAAGACTGTTGTGATCGATAGGACGAAACGAGGAGTGCCGGGATGCGGCGAGTGCGGCGACAGCGGGCGCAACGTGGCTAGCCATCGGCGCGAACGATTTGGACGGGTCGAGAAATAATTTGGCGACGGCGGCGAACGATTCGAGTGGCTCAGAAGCGGTTGGCGACGCGCGTAGGAAGAACGGAAGCATAAGATTCGAAGCTGACCGGAATGTTACTCGACAGCGTGGCAGGGTGAGAGAAAGGGGCGATTCGTTGGCCGAACGAGGGAACTGTCAAGTCGATGGGATTGACGCAGTAAGGAACATCGCGCCCCAGGTCGCTAACGAACAACTGCGAGCGAATTGAGTAGGCCGGAGGGAATGATTTTTGGATCGACGACGAACGATACACGCGGGGGACGATCCCGCAGGTTTCGCGACGGCTGGGAACGAATAGGGCGATCGAGAGGCCACGCGCAGCAGTTCGGCGGGACTAGAAATGCGACACGGAGATAAAAGGAAGTTCGTAGCCACGCGCACTTTTGGGATACGGCGAAGAATTGGCGACACTCAGCCCGGAGATGACGCAAATAATTTTGCAGGTGGCGAGAACCGGCGTGATGGCGAGAGCCAAACACGTCAGAGAAAAAGAGAGGACGAGGTCCGCCGTGGCGAAGTGATGGCGGTCAGAAAAGCAATGAAGCAAATAATAGGAACGCAGGGCGGCGGAAACGCAATCGAATCAGGCGATGCGTTTCGATTTGGCGAGGGCCTCGGAACCGCGGCGAAGCGCGCGAACAGGCTCGTCGGAGACCGCGTCGCGCAAGACGGGAAAGATGGCATTCGGAGCGAGGGTAGGGAACTTAGCCAGCGAATCATTGGCGGCAGGGAAAAGAGGCAGGGAAGCTTGTTTGGAACGCATGCGACGAAAACTCTGCGTCGCGGCACGAAGGGTAGCTTGCTGACGGCGACGGACAAGAATCCATTCCGCGATGCGCGCCTGAATATCGGATTCGACCCAGTCGTTAACGACTTCCATCATCTGTTTTCGGATGTTGGCCAAGTCGTTGAGGCGGGCCAGTTCGAACGCTTCGAGCGACGTTTGCGAGCAAGTCGCAAGGTAGTCGAGCATCGACTTCGTGGTTTTCATACACATCCTCCGGTTTCACTGGAGCGGCCCGAGAGCAATGATGTTTCGGACTGTATACTATAGTACATATGCACTCTATCAATACAATAAATATATTATCGTTTCAACTGTTCTGTGAACGAAAGTGGCGGGCGCGGGAGCCAGATCTCAGACACAAGAGGAAGAAACAATGAGACAGGCGCGGGGAGTTTCCCTCCAGGGAGCGCGGCAAGAGGAAACGGAGCGGCGTTACAAGCGGGAATACATGCGGCGCTGGCGGGCGAATCCAGAAAATCGGGCGCGAGTGATGGCGATGCGCCATCGGCAATGCGCCAAACGGAAGGTTGAGCGCTCGCAAGAGGCCGACGCGAAGGTCTGCGCGTTCTGCCGAACGCATGCGCCCGTAAAGCGGATCGAGAGGTTGATCACAACGAGCGCGGGATTCAAGGCTGTGTATGTGATGTGCTGCGCGGACTGTTTGGTGTGAGCGGTGACTCGATGCGGGTGACGCCGAAAGAAGCCGTGCGCGCGGAAATCGTTAGCGGAGCGAGCTGAATTGCGAGGCAAGAACCTCAATTGTGGAATTCGCGGCGGGCTGTGGGACGAGGCGCACCTGGAGCGCATGGGGCCGGCAGTATGGCTGTTCGGGTGGCTGGTACACCGGCAGACTCGCGAGCACAACGGGGTTGGGCTGGTCCTGGGAGGCTCGCCGCTGACATACAAAATCATCAGCGACGACACGGGAATGGCCGTGCGCACGCTCAAGCGCTGGATGGCGCGGCTCGGGCGCAGCGGATACGTGCGCGTGAAACATACCACGTACAAACGAATGATCATTCAGATCACGAAAGCGAAAAAGTTCGGGCCGCAGCAGATGAGATTTCCACAGAATTCTTTTTTTGCACAGGAATCAAAAAGGCCACATCCGGCACTTGGCAGCCCGTCAAAAGGGCCAATGGTGGCCCGTTCAAGGAAAGAGTATAGAGAATATAAACCTGAGAGACATACAAGCAACTACTTGCACGGCGGACATTTTGCATCTGCACGAGAACGAGCCAGACAGCAAAACGCCTCAAAATCGTTTCCTTCCGAAGAAAATACAAAACCTCCAAACGAATTCCCGAACAAACACGAAACGCCTTCGATAAGCCCACCGGTCAGGCGAAGTTACGACAACCGGGTTGTGCCACGTCCGTACGTTCCGTCGTATGGAAACGCAGGTGGGGGCGGGTCCTGGCAAAGCGAAAGAGCGTGGCGGGAAGCGAAGCTGCGGGCGGAGTTGTATGTGGGCGCTGGGCCGGAGGTTCCACATCCACCAAAAGCGGGGAGGGAAACATGAGAGGCATGGTGCGATGCGATTTGGGGCATGGCGCGCAGCCGCCCGGGGTTGGCGATTGGCGTGGTACGAGCCGCGCAAACGCGTGGGCGTCTTTTTCCCCGCGCCGTTGCACTGGCTGGCGCGCGGTCTACGCGAGCTCGCGTGGCGCATGGGAGTGGCGTGGCGCGCGCCAACGCGCGAGAAACACGACGTATTCGATTTGCAGCGCGTCTATCGCGAAAAGCAAAAGCTCGCGGTGGAATATTCGCGCGGCTACTTGCAAGGTTGGCAGGAGTGCTTCGACACATGGGTGGAGACGATCGATACGGTCAGCGATGACGATGATCTGAGAAATTGATTTGAGACGCGAAAGAGCAAAAAGCGACCCTTCGTTCCCCAGGGCAAGAAAGCAAAAAGCGAAACTCGCAAAGCGTAAAGCGAGATTCGAAAATCGGAGTGACGCTTGGTTCGGGGCGACGGGGAATTTTGTAGAGGTGGCTGAATTTCTTTCAGGAGCGGAAGCGATGTAACCAGAAACACAATGCGGAGCTGGGACGCCAGGGCGGGTGAGCCGGGGCTACGTCGGCGGGTGACGGCAGAGCAGGGAAGCGCCTGAGGCAGCAGCGCAGTCAGCGGAGGGACGATGAAGAAACGGCCCTCATTCTGTCATCCCGAACGAAGTGAGGGATCTGCTGTTTGCATTCAGGTCTGGTGTGGAACGGTGCAATTGGACAGGCGCCTCTTTCGTGAATGAGACAGCGGCGTTTATTTTCGCATTGAAAAATGTAAGAGTTGCCTGTCTCGGCGAGCAAACGCAGTCAGCGGAGGGACGATATGAAAGCGCAGGAAATGTTTGAAGTTTGTCATGCGCGTTACCGCGGGCTGCGGCGATTTTTGGGCGGGCCGGACGGAGCGGGTGGACATGTGGCGGCGGTGCATTTAGATTCGCCGTCGGGGGGATACCAATGGCGTCCGGAGCGGGCGCGGGCGGAAGAATACTTGGCGGATTTCGAGATGATTGCGGAGCGGGCGCTGCGGCGTCCGGAATGGAAAGGGCGCCTAAAGCTTTTCCGCGTCTATTTTTTGTGGGGCGTGGAGTACCGGCGGGCGATTACGTTGGTCGGCGTCGCGCCCGGGACGTTTGACTGGTGGATGGGCGAAGTCAAAAAAACGCTGGGCCGCGAATTTGACCGCGCGGGCTTGTTTCCCCCGGGAAGTTATTTTCGGGTGCGCGGGAAGTGCGAAGCTCGCACAAGATGATATTTGAAGTGAAGTATTACGAAAGGTATTGTTGACACCTTTTATAGACCCTGTTAGCGTTTGTCGTTATGGCAGGGCAGGATTGGCGCGTTCTTCGGGCAATCGGGCTCCATACCTTGAACAACGGTGCTGCAATCGTTTCCTTTGTTGCCCTAGCATACCTCACA
>Ga0307372_10010287_pt1 | contig 12707 bp, 9 predicted proteins | sample OX1MG_FD_202533 | JGI IMG/M metagenome (GOLD analysis project Ga0307372, IMG submission 202533) | Soil microbial communities from Risofladan, Vaasa, Finland - OX-1 | ecosystem: Environmental > Terrestrial > Soil > Coastal area > Acid sulfate soil | place: Finland: Risofladan, Vaasa | collected...
TTTGCAAGTCCTGGATATGCACATACTCATCGAAAGTGAAAGTAACGCGGTTCCCGGTAAAATGAAGCATGCGGTTAGGTGGTACTGATTTTACTAATACGGGAGGTATAGTATCCTTCGGGCCGCCCGTGGGCATGCCTATTTGTGCGCATCCGCTTCCCAAAACAGAAATTAGATAACACAAACCAATAACCGCTAAAACAATTATAGAATTGAATATTTTCATTTCACAAAAGCAAACTTAATTTCTTTGCAAGGTTATTGTTTTTTTTTCTTCCTAAATAAAAATTAAATATTTTATTTGTCTGGTCTTAAAATTGATTTATACAAATTAAGAGAAAAGCATTCCTTCTTTAATCTGTGCCGAATCGGTACTTTGCCGCTTATCGCCTAATCTCCGCATCCGGCTATTTTTTATTAAATTTGACTTTAAAGTCATTAAGAAGCCTGTAATCTCTATGTTTTATGGTATGATAGTTACTATGTACTATCTTGACACTAAGCAACATAAGTTGCCTCATATCCATGTAAAATATGAAGAAATGGAGGCAGTTTATCAAATTCCGGATGGTATTTTTATCGAAGGCTCTTTGCCCGGTAATAAAGAAAAATTAATTCAGGCGTGGATTGAAATACATAAAGAAGATTTAATGGCAAACTGGCAACTGGCTGTAGCAGGTAATGCCATATTTAAAATTGATCCTTTAAAATAAAAAACATGAATCCCCGAATTAAAACAGTTATTTACAAAAAGCCACATAAATTAATTTTATCGTTTACAAACGGTGAACAAAAAGAGTTTGATCTTTCTCCTTACCTTTCTTATCCTGTTTATGAAAATTTAAAAGATGAATCTTTTTGTAGTAAAGTAAAAGCAATAAACGGTACAGTAGTATGGAATGACGAAATTGATTTTGATCCTGATACTTTATATCTTGAAAGCAAACCGTTAATACCTATGATGTTTTCTTCGTGAGTATCAGTCCTGTCATCTCATGTAAAGGATCACAACGACATTTTGTTTTATAAGAAATAGAAAAAAACAGCAAATTAAATTTCTTCTTCCACAATATCGTGCAGCGCAACTTCCAGCTTATTTTCTTTTACGAAGTTGCACCAATAACAATCTTCTTTTCCGCAACCGACATAAAAATCTCTTGCCTGAATTTTATTCCAAACTTCGGTTATTTGTTGCTTTACTGTGGTAATGTCTGCCGGCTCAATAAATATTTTTCTTTTCTGAAATCCTTTGACTTTATCAGGCTCTACAAAATCAAATTCAGAGCTGACTACTTTCCAGTCTTTGCCGTCCATGTTATCGATTAGTATTTTATAGAAAACCGCCTGCCGCCAGTAGTCGCCACCATTAGGTTGCTTTTCGTTGGGCGGTACTAATTTTTTCTTTGTGTAATCGCTGTTTACGTCGCCGGTTTTATAATCCACTACGTTTACTTCTTTGCCATTAAATTCCATTTTATCTATCTTGCCCTTTATCGGAATTCCGTTCACCACATTTTTAATATTTCTTTCTACAGCTACTATTTTATTGAAATCATTAATGTAATGCTCATAGTACTCGCCCAATACTATTTCACCTTGTTCCATTCGTCGGTCGTAAGCTTCCCTGGTAAAATTTTCACGATGTCTTTTCATATACCATTCAAAATAACCAAGCACTTTTTCTTTTGAAGGAAATTCCTGCTTTTCATTTTTTTGCATTTCCTCAAAAAGCTTTTGCAAAGCAAAATGCACTGCACTTCCAAATTCTAAGTTTTCTGATTTTCCCGAAGGAATTCTTATCAGATTTTTATAATAAAATGCAAGCGGACAATCTAAATAGTTATTTAAAGACGTAACATTCATCACGTATTTCTCGAGCAATGTACTTATAAAATCTGATTCGTTTTTTTCTATCTCGGGCGCCTGGTGAATGAAATTCAGAGTTTCATATTCCATCAATTCTTCATGAGGCAATTGAATTGCTTTTATTCCAAGATTATTGCCTTCGATTATCTCGGCCACAAACATAGAATGTTCCGCATCTTTACCATCCGGTTTTATTTTAATAAATGAAATCTGAAGATTTTTTTCAGCCCTGGTAAGCGCTACATAAAATAAACGCCGCAATTCTTCATCGGCGTTCCCCGATGGAAGCGACGAGAATAACGTGTCAGGAAGTTTAAATCCGTTATTAGGATTTCTTTTTTTCTCCCACAAATGTGCATTCATACCTGTAATAAAAACGTGCTCAAATTCCAATCCCTTGGAACCATGTGCCGTCAAAAAATTGACTCCCGCACTGTTACCTGAAAATTCTATTAAAGGCAAAGAAAGTTTTTCTTTTCTCATCAGATCAATCACGTCAATCAACCCTTGTAATGTCAGTAACGGATTGCGGGCGGTTTCTTCTTTAATAAAATCAAATAAGGCAGTAAGAATTTGCAATAGCCTTATCTTCCCGTCACTACTCAATATGTAAGTAAGCACGCCCGCATCAGCAATAATTTTTTCAAAAAGTGTCTGTAAAGTAACGTTGGAAACATCACCTATGAGCTGCTCCATCATTTTGCTGAAGTTTTTTAAAGCCGGGTGAATACCAATATCAAAAAGATCTTTGGGGGCTGAGTTAGCTTTGTCGTACAATAATTTTCTGATAGAAGTTTTTTGTCCGCTGTAATTTTTTGTGTTCACTTCTACCGTGAGTTTTGCAATATCAATTGGTGGGATTTTGTAAAAATCAAAGTGGAGAATTTCAAAAAGTATCTCATCACCTCCGTAAGGTATGTCATGCTCGGCTGCGAGATAGCGCAGTATTTCTATGATTTTTCTCGCAAAAGCATCATCGAGAATATTGATACTTCTTTTAGAATATACAGGGATATTTTTCAGCCTGAAATATTTCATTAATTGTTCGCCATAACTGTTTTCTTTATAAATAACGGCTATTCTTCCCGGCTCTGTTCCTTTATCAATAAGGATTTTCACTTTATTGGTAATGTCGGCCATTTCATCTTTTATGGTATTGTATTCGATTATTAAAGGCGACTCCGTAATATTTTTTAATTCCTCTTTTGAACTGATTAAAATTTTATTTTTTTCTAATCTTTCCTGATTTTTATCAATCAAAGATTTTGAAATATCCAGAATTGGTTTTGTAGAACGGTAATTATTAGTAAGAACAATTTTTAAAAGGTCTTCATAGCTTTTGGCAAAACTTTCCATATTTTCAATATTAGCGCCCTGGAAACGAAAAATACTTTGGTCGTCATCCCCTACTACAAATACATTCGGCGAATCCCAAAATTCAATTAGCAATTTTACTATTTCATTTTGTGTTCCGCTTGTATCCTGGTATTCATCAACCAGAATGTATTGAAATCTTTCCTGGTAATTAGCCAACACAGTTTTGTTTTCTTTAAAAACTTGTATCACCCAATTGATCATATCATCAAAATCATACAAACTGTTTTGCTTCATTAATTCCTGGAAATTAGTAAACTCATTTACAGCGGCGTGAAGTTTTTCCATTCTATCCAGTTCAGCATAATAGTCGGGCTTGTAATCGCCCACTTTTACACCGGTTTTTGTGGAAGCTCTTTTATATTTAAAGTTTTCATCGTCTTTTATTTTTTCAAGATATTCATCAATGCATCTTTCAACATATTCCGGCGTCCAGCCTTCTCTTTTCATTGCAGAAAATAAATTCTGCAGATTTTTTATTTCATAATAAACATCACCACGGTATCTTTTTAAAGGATTGTTTTTAGGTAAATTATCAATCAGGGTTTTATAAAGTTGTATTCTTTCCAGTTCAGAAATAGGGTCAAGTGCGGTTTTTTCAAACAGTGATAAATTATGCTGAATTACCTCATTGCAAAATCCATGAAATGTATAAATATTTACTTTGTAAGCATCGGGGCCAATGAATTGCAACAATCTTTTTCGCATAGCGATAGCGCCTGCATCGGTATAAGTAAGGCATAAAATATTTTGTGGAAGCACATCGGTTTCCAAAAGTATTTTTCCAATGCGCGCGGCTAAAATTTGTGTTTTCCCTGTTCCCGGCCCGGCAATCACCATCACAGGTCCTTCAATGGTATCTACGGCCTGGCGCTGCTTTGCGTTTAATTTTTGGTATTCCTCCTCGTATTTTTTTAATAGAATTTCTCTGTAAGTTGACATAGGTACGAAGATAATTTTTTTTATGAAAGAATTACACGTATTCGAGGCTGAAGCCATTCAGTATAGAGATTTTCACAGATTGTTCTAAACTAATTCTTCAGTAATTTTTATATTGTGAATAATGGGAAACTAAATAAGAGTGAAATAAAAAAGCCTAAACTGATTGATCTTTGGTCAAGGCTAATATTTTCAATATTTTATTTTTATAAATAAAAAGAGAGACAACAAATTTTTAAAATAGTTAAATAAAATATTTTATTTCCTTTGGAATGCAGAACTTCATCATCCAAAATATATTACGATGAAAAAATTGATTGCGCCATTGGCCATTATCCTTTTATTTTTTACTGCATGCAATAACGGTTCATCTACCAAAGTGAACAGCAATTCAGATTCTACCACAACCTCTTCTATTGATCCCGCCAAAGACTGGAAATTTGGAGTTGCCCTGTGGACTTTTCACGATGTTGATTTTCCGACAGCGCTCAATAGAGTTGACAGCGCAGGCTTAGTCTATATTGAGCCGAACACATTTCATAGTGCAGGGCCGGAATTTAAAGATTCCACTATCGGTCAGCTTTGTCCGGCAAGCATTGATAAATTAAAAGCCATGATAAAACAAAAAAGTTTAAAAGCGGAAACACTCTATATTGTTGGTGGCTCAACTATTGACTCATGGAAAAAACAATTTGATATTGCAAAAGAATTTGGGGTAAAATACGTAACTACGGAACCTCCGTTGAATATGTGGAACCAGATAGACAGCCTGGCGGGCGCTTACGGAATGAAGGTAGCTATTCATGATCATTGGGAAGGGTTTAGTCATTACTGGAATCCTGATACAACGTTGATGGCGTTGAAGGGACATCCAAACTTTGGCGTTTGTGCAGACCTTGGACATTGGCCAAAAAGTGGGATTCGTCCGTTGGATGCTGTAAAAAAATTAAGTGGTAATATTTTGGTGGTACATTTAAAAGATATTGCCGCCTATAACGATCCTTCTTTAAAAGATGTCGTGGTAGGAACCGGCGTGGTGAAATTCCCTGAAATATTTGCGGAGTTAAAAAAACAAAATTTCAACGGTTATATTTATATAGAGCGAGATTCCGTAGAGCCGGGAGGCAATTTAGCATCCGTTATACGGGAGGTAAAATATTATAACGATCAGTTGAGTAAGTTGAAATAAAGTCCATGATCCTGTGCATAGTTGAATGCATTACTATCAATTTTTCCGGTGAGATGATCCCATAATGGAACGGAATAAACGTCATTCCTAATAGATAAGTTTAGCATAGGATAGTGCAAATGGCGCCAATGCAATCAGGAAATTTTATTAATGAAATCTTTTAAATCATCTTCTTTCTCCCTAATCATATCATTTGTTGTTTCAATAAGATAATTAAAAGTTTCTTCGCTACTATTGGCCATATCTGCATGCTCAGGAGAATCAATATGGATACTCATTCTCAGGTAATTTCCATTTACCATTAATTCCCGCATTCCATAATCTGTTGATGTATTTACACCATGCATCATTACTTCTGTTATATGTTGAGCCCAAAAAGCCAATCCACTTTCCATAGCTTCCAGGTCAGAAATTTTGCCGGTATAGGAGCCTGTCCCTAATGATAAAAGAAAGGTTTGGTTCAAATCAAAGTCCGTTGAACCAGGCAAGTAGTAACTTAAATGTTTTGAAAATTCTGTTAAGGCAGCAAAAGATGGGTTATTCACAAATACACCTCCGTCAATACAATTTCTGGTTAACGTTTCCTTGTTCGGATAATCAAAAATATAGGAAGGTAAATAGGTAGGACCAGCAGAGGTGGCGCGGCAGGCATGATACAAACGGATATTTTTTTCAGGATACAAATGCGCGTTGCGTGATTTTAAAAACAAAGGCATATTATTTTCAAGATCATAGGCACATATCATGATATTGTTGAGGCAATCATTCATAGTGTATTCTGAGGTGATATCATTTAGAACCTTATCAATCCCTGTTGGCTCAAACCTATGCTTAAAAATACTGATTGCTGATTCAAAAAAATTGTGGTTGGGAGGAAATATTTCCCGCCCACGTTCGCGATACACATTTACCACATCATCCAAACTGTATAACGGAACTTTGGGATTATCAGGATTTTTTATGGAGATAGCCGATGCGATCAATCCGCCCGTTGAAGTTCCTGCGATAAAATCAAAAAGCTCATAGATCCTTTTGCCACTGAGCTCTTCTATCTTTTTAAGAATGGTTAATGGTACTACTCCTCTTAACCCTCCGCCATCAATACTTAAAATCCTGAATTTTTTCATATCGTTTTCGGGTTTATTATTTGAGAGAGTAAAATTAAAGAAGAATGGAGGTATTTTTCTTACAAAATTGCCCGCTCACAATCGCTTGCTGCCTGATAGATTTAACAAATTGTAAATAAGCGTTTTCAAATATATATTGAGAGAAAAATATTTGCAGATTGCCGATTATATTTATTTTGCCAGAATTGTAAGTCTTCTCAAAAAGCTCCTGAACTGAAGTAGAAAATTATCAATTGAGATAAAAGGATCTTCTTTATTCATGACTATCATCCCTGTATTTTTGTTCAAGCAATTAATTCTATGGTTAAAAGTATAATAATAGCCATAAAAATCTCATTCTTCTTCGAACTTCACACATAAAATGGAGTATAGAACTAATAAATATTAAAGTATTACCGTAAAAATATTTGTTTACCTCACCAACTGTTTCCTGGCATTGTTATAAAATCTATCCAGCAAACGCATATTCTGTGTGATAATATCCGCTTCGGCAACCATTCCATTGCGATATTGTAAATGCCTTTTATAATTGGTGACGAGGCCTTGCGGCAATATTATTTTTGCTAAATAACCGCTATCTGTAGGCACCGTTTTTATATAATCAATTTTCCCTAAAACCGCTCCGAACTGCTCAAACGGGTATGCCTGAAATTTTAATAAAACCTTCTGCCCTTTTTTTACTTTACCGGAATTATATTGAGGGATCAGTGTTTCTACATAATAGGAGGTATTTTCTGGTTGTATATAAAATAATAATTGCCCGGATTTCATTTCCTGGTTCTGTTGGAAAAAGCCAGTAAAAGAAATAGTTCCGGAAACAGGAGCTATTAATACATACTTATATTCCCACGCCTGTACCTGGCTTTTAATGGTTTGCAAGGCCTGCACAAAAGTGTTTTTCTCAGCACCAATTTGATTTTCTAATTCAGCTATTTCTTGCAGCATATCGTTTTGATTGCCTTCATTGGCAACTATTGAAGCGTTGATTTGTGGCAGCGACAATTGCTTCCCTATGAGTTTACTCTCTTCATCGCGAAAATCGAAAGCCGAAATTACTTTTTGGTCTGCCAGTGTTTTATTGGCAGAAAAAGTTGCATTGCTTAATACAAGATCGTGTTGCATTAACGATTTTTGATTCAATAAGATAGCGTGCAGCTTTTGAATATTTTGCATATCAATGGCCAGCATTTTTTTCTTTTTAAGATAAAACCCATTACTTATAAAATCCCTGAAAGTGATGAAAGCCTGAATAAAAGTTTGATAAGAAGCCTGCAGTTCTCCTAATTCACCATTTCCGCTATCTTCAATAGAAGATGCTTTTGAAGGAAAAAAATGGACAATTTCATCTGTATGGTTTTGACTGATAAGATCGTTGATTGAATCTATCCGTTGGCTTAATTTCCTTACCGATTTAGGATTGGCTATACTTTCCATGTAGCCCAATATTTCGCCTTTATTTACTTTTTCATTTTCTTTTATTAAAATTTGAGTCAGTTTACCGTCCGTTCTTGTAATTACTTCCTGCGGCGCATTTACGCTATTTAATGTGGCAGTAGCAATAACTATATCCGGGTATTTTATAAACCAGCTTATTAAACAAAGAGCAAGCAGCAGCAAGAAAAAATAAACAGTTCCCCACCTGACTATGTAAGGCGGTTTGTTAGAAATAATTTCTTCTATTTCATTTCCATGATCTGCAAAAGTATTATTAATCGTGTACGACTTCTCACGCATCTCATTTTCTGATTGAGTTAATATTGTTTTGTCAGATTCCATGTTACCATTATTTTTTATACGGCTTTTCCCTCTCTTTTTGAGAGAGCCTGTCCCGATTTTCGGGAGGTTGAGGGAAGCCTCAATTCCCTAATTCCAATTGATTTTTTACCAGTCCATAATATTTACCTTTCAGCAAAGTAAGTTCCGCATGTGTACCTTCTTCAACTATTTCTCCATTATCCATCATTACGATTTTGTCCGCATTTTTTACCGTGCTCAGGCGATGAGCCACAATAATTACGGTGCGGTTTTTAAAAAATTCCTGCAGATTTTCCAGTATTACTTTTTCATTATGGGCATCTAATGAATTGGTAGCTTCATCAAAAAAAATAAATTCGGGATTTTTATAAACAGCCCTTGCAATGGATAGCCTTTGTTTTTGCCCTCCACTTATTCCATTCCCCTCTGCACCAAGTTTTGTATAAAATCCCAATGGCAACGACTCAATGAATGAAAGAATGTTAGCAATTTTACAGGCGTTTAAGAGTCGCTCGTTGTCTGTTTTATCGTCAGTAACAGTAATGTTTTTGCGAATGTTGCCATTAAAAATAAAGTTATCCTGCATCACGGCGCCACATACACTACGCCAGTACTTTGGGCTTATAGTTTTGAAGTTTGCTGCGCCCAGGTAAATATCTCCTTTGTAGCTTTCGTAAAATCTCAACAGTAATTTTATCAATGTGGTTTTCCCGCTGCCGCTCATACCCACAATGGCGGTTACTTTACCGGCAGGAATTTTGAGATTGATATTTTTAAGTACCGGTTCATTGCCCGCACCCTGGTACCTGAAGGAAAGATCTTTTATTAAAATGGTATGATCTTCAGGTAAAAAATGATTAAACTCTTTATACACCGGTTCTTCATCTTCCAATGCATGAATATCATTTAAACGTTCTAAAGAAATTTTAGCATACTGTGCTTCCTGGGTAAATCCTATCAACTGCTCGATTGGGCTGTTGAGTTGGCCGATAATATATTGTATAGCAAGCATCATTCCTAATGTCAATTGGCCTTCTATTACCAGTTTTGCAACAATAAAAGTGATCAAAATATTTTTGCCCTGGTTGATAAAGAATGCGCCTATCTGCTGATATTGGGAAAGAGATAAATTTTTAAAATTGAGTTTAAACAGGCCTGCCTGCAAACCTTCCCATGCCCAACGATAGGTATTTTCTGCATTATTCAATTTTATTTCCTGCATGCCATACACCAATTGCATGGTGGCATTATTTTCGCGCGAAGCAATGGCAAATCTTTGATAATCTAATTTACGACGATACTTCAGGAAAAATCGTATCCAAAGCAGGTATATGATACTTCCAACAATAAAAATGGCAAATACGGTTAGATTATAACTCCATAAAACAAAAGAAAAGATGACAAGGGTAAACATCGAGAAGAAAGTATTCAGGGCAGTCCCTGTTAAAAAACTCTCAATGCGTTGATGGTCGCCAATGCGCTGAATAATGTCACCAGGATGTTTGCTGTCAAAAAACTGAATGGGCAATTTTAGCAGTTTAGACCAAAAGCCGGAAAGCAATGAAATATTAATTCGTATGCTGATGTGCAACAGGATACGGCTACGGATAAACTCCACCACAGTTTGAGAAAATAACAACATCAATTGAGCCGCCAAAACAATTTCTATAAAATTAAGGTTTTGCGTATTGATGCCTGTATCTACAATACTTTGGGTAAGATAAGGGAACACAAGTTGTATGGCGCTGCCGATAATTACGCCAAGCAATATTTGAAAAAAATAGGCTTTATGATCTTTTAAATAACCCAATAAAAAATCCCAGCCGATCTTTCTTTTCTCCATTTCGGGATCATCAGAAAAATCCATTAGTTGAAATAATGGGGTGCTTTCCAGCAAAAGACTGATTCCTTTTTCCGCTCCATTTTCTGTTGTTGAGATCCAGCTTTTAAGAAATTCATCTTTATTTAGTTTGATCAATCCTTTTGAAGGATCAGCGATGGTAAGCCTCATCCCCCGGCCCCTTCTCCGCCCGGAGAAGGGGAGAAGAACCACAAAGTGATATTGATCCCAATGTAAAATTGCCGGCAATGGTGCATCATTCACTAATTGCTCAAAAGAAATTTTTGCTCCGACGGATTTTAACCCGATGCTCTCTGCAGCATCTGCCAGGCCGAGCATAGATACCCCCTGCTTTCCATATTGCGATTTATTGCGAAGGTGATCAAGAGAGACAGAACGGCCATAGTATTTTGCCACCATCCGAAGGCAGGTGGGGCCGCAGTCCATTTCGTCTAATTGTTTATAAAGAGAGAATTTCATTTTTTTTCTTTGTAATAATTCTTTTAGGAGTAAAATATATTGTATCCTCGATTGGTCTCAATATTTTTGGACGCTCGCATTCTTTCTTGAATCTTATTAAATTGTAGTACATAGCTTCAAATTTGTTCTTATAAATAATTTTCCCCTTTTCCCATTTAATTTTTCCGGGAACTCCTTCCACAATTATAAAGTCGAAATAGGCCTTTAGTTTTCCTTCTGCCTCTGCTTTTTTAACCACATAAGTCATACTTTGAATGGCCTCCGGAAAATCAAATATGGATGTTCCATTGTTTAATTCATCAAATAAATTACTGCACTCATCAAAACAAAAATGTTCTGGATTGGTAAACACTTTTTTGTAATCCTTACTTTGCATAAATAGATTATTCATCTGATCTGTATTTTTAAACAAGCTAAAAGTTCCCGCAACATAATCATGCCTGCTGCTGATAATATCATAGTTATCTAAAATTTCATCTGTCATAAAATCACGGATATTCCCATACATCATATCAATATCACCATGTCCCCAAAAATCATAGCTTTTAAGCATTTCAGGAAAAAGAAAACCGTAAGCAGGCTTAAGGTCGCAAAGTTTATAAGGGTGCATGACACTAACTTCAAAACCAAGTTTTTTTGCTGCTATTTTTTTAAATTTATCTATGCTTATTTTATGAATGAAAACATTTGAGGGAATATCATTTCGCACTACTACACCATCGGTTATAATGATAAAATCTATGGTAGGATTATATTTACATGAATGTAAGAAATAATAAAAATACCAGGGCATACTCCCCAGGTAATAGGTTATTATACCAATTTTATGCTTCATGTCAATTTTCTTTTGTAAATATTATTTGGGCTAAAACAGATTACTTCTTTTTTATTTTTTGGAATTAATCGTGCGTTGTGCTTGCAACGGTCTTTAAATTTGAGAAAATGGTATAAGATTGCTTCGAATTGATTCATGTATATGATTTTTCCATTTCTCCATTTTACCTTTCCGGCAGATCCCTCCACCAAATTAAAATCGAAGTAGGCTCTTAAATATTTCTCTTTCTCCCTTTTTCTTACAACATGTGTCATGCTTTCCATCTGGCAAGGGATTTCATTTATAGGAATTTCATCCTGCAATGGTGAGAATATAAAATTGCATTCATCAAAATTGAAATATTCACTTTGGGATAAAACAGTTTTGTAATCTTTACTTTGCATAAATAAAGTATTGATTTTTTTCGTATTCCGGAGTACTGTAAAAGAACCCGTTAGATATTCGGGTCTGAAACTGAAAACATCATAATTATCCAATAATTCATCAGTAAGAAATTTTCTTAAGTCGCCATAAATAATGTCAATATCACCATATCCCCAAAAATCAAATCCTTTTATGAGTTCTGGAAACAGGAATTCCAATGAAGGACGAAAATCACAGATTTTGTATCCTTGGATTAATGCGGCTGAAAATCCGAGTTTTTTAGTAGCCAGGTTTTTAAATTGTTCTTTTGTGATGGTTATCAAAGAAACATTTTTGGGTTTATTGAAGATTCTATTATTATCTGTGATTATGCAAAAGCGAACAGTTGGGTTATTTTTGCAGGAGTGAAGAAAGTAATTAAAATACCATGGAAATTCTCCAAAGAAACTTAACAATATAATTAATGACCGTTGTTTACTAAATGGTTGTTGTTTTTTGCTATCATATTCCTTTATATCCATTTGCTTGTGATAATGTAAAAGCATTTAGAAATTGTACCGAATAAAAAATTCATTATTATCACTGTTCTCTATAAACTTTGCCTTTAAAAAATTTACATTTTAAAAGTTGGCCCGATAATCATTCCACTTTATACCTATACACCAATCTTCCAATATTCCCATTATCATCAATACCTTCAATGGTTACTTTGTAGGTTCCTGTACCATCGGCATTATAATAATCAAATGAGGCATTACCATCTTTACCGGTTTTTATTTCCGGGTTCCAATAAATGGTAGAACGCAAGTCAGGTTGATTTGAATTTTCGTTTGTATGATCATATTTCGGAGAATAAAATTCTCTTGCTTTGTAAAAACCCATCGGAGCTATTGGCAAAATTCCAACAGAGACAATATCTTCCGGATCTTCTCCTCCTTC
>Ga0307372_10010288_pt1 | contig 12705 bp, 10 predicted proteins | sample OX1MG_FD_202533 | JGI IMG/M metagenome (GOLD analysis project Ga0307372, IMG submission 202533) | Soil microbial communities from Risofladan, Vaasa, Finland - OX-1 | ecosystem: Environmental > Terrestrial > Soil > Coastal area > Acid sulfate soil | place: Finland: Risofladan, Vaasa | collected...
TTCTTCACGTCGCAGACGCCGTTCAGAATGACGACCTGACTTGTGCAGAGGTTCCTTAGACAGTGCGGATCGGCGCGTTCGATTCATCCCGCATACTTGACTTGCATGCGATTGCGCGACAGTGGTTACAGGTCGCCGGCGGGCCGGCTTTATGGCTCAAACGAGGTTGCCCGCCGGGGGGAAGATGAGGAGATGAGGACCGCGCAAATTCCAGCTGCAAACCCTGTCACCAACGGTGCCTCCGCCGCGCCCGGTATGCCGAAGATCGTGAGCGCGGTGCCGGGGCCCAAATCGCGCGAGATCTTCGCCGAAGAGCAGCGCCATATCGCGCCCGGCCGCCAGCGGATCTCGCTACTCGCGGGCGTCGCTTTTGAGTATGGCCTCGGCGCGACGCTGACCGACGCCGACGGCAATACCTATCTCGATTTTTTCGCCGGTGTCGCCGTCGCCAGCCTCGGCCATGCGCATCCCGCGATGACCGCCGCGCTCGCCCGCCAGGCCGGACGCCTGATGGTCGGGACCTTTGCCACACGCGAGCGGGCCGAGGCCTTTCGCCTGCTCGGCGCGGCCGCGCCGGCGGGGCTTAAGCGGGCCCATTTGTATAGCGGTGGCGCCGAGGCGGTCGAGGCCGCGTTGCGGCTGGCCCGTTCGGCGACCAAAAAGCATGAAGTGGTCAGCTTCTGGGGCGGCTTTCACGGCAAGACCGGCGGCGTGCTCGGCCTGATCGGTGACGAATCGAAGCAGGGCTATGGTCCGTTGCCCGGCGGGCGCTACGCGGTGCCCTACGCCGACTGCTATCGATGCCCGTTCAAGATGAAATATCCCGAGTGCGGGATGTACTGCGTCGAGTTTGGCGCCAAACAGATCAAGAACAGCAGCGCGGGCGATATCGCCGCCGTGGTGGTCGAGCCGTTTCAGGGAACCGCCGGCAACGTGATTCCGCCCGACGACTTCATGCCCGCGGTCAAAGAGGTCGCGCGGCAAAACGGCGCGCTCCTGATCGCCGACGAGATGATCACGGGCTTTGGCCGCACCGGCCGCTGGTGGGGCGTCGATCATAGCGGCGTCGATCCGGATATCGTCACGGTGGGCAAGGGAATGGGCTCGGGCTTCCCGGTCTCGGGCGTTCTGATGGGCGACGAACTGGCCGAGGCCCAGCCTTTTGCCAAGCCCAGCGCGTCGTCGTCGAGCTACGGCGGCAATCCGCTGGCGGCGACCGCGCTGGCCGAGACTATCAAGGCGATCCGCCGCGAGCATCTGGTGGAAAATTCGCGCAAGGTCGGCGCGCTGATGCTCAAGCGGCTGCTCGGGTTGCAGGAAAAATATGAATTTATCGGCGACGTGCGCGGCCGCGGCCTGCTGATCGGGCTCGACCTGGTGCGCGATCGCCAGAGCAAGCGCCAGCTCGGCCGCCAGGTGATGGAGCAGGTCTTCATGGAGGCGCTCAAGCGCGGCCTGCTGCTGATGGGCTATTTCCCGCGCGTGCGCATCAACCCGCCGCTGGTGATTACCGAGGAACAGGCCGAGGCCGGAATCGCGATAATGGACGAGGTCTTTGCCCACGTGCGCGACCACGTCGACTGGCGCGGGGGCGACTGAGTAGAATCAGGGAGTGAGTAATGGCGGAGAGTGAGTAGTGTCGGGGAATAAGTATTGGCGGAGCATGGCCAGTGTCGGGTGACGCGGGAAATATCGCGCTGTTTTGCGATCTCGCCGGCACGCTGGTCGCGATGGACGAGACGCGCCAGTTGCCGGTCGATGCGCAGGGCAATATCACGGTTACGATTCTGCCCGGCGTGCGCGAAAAGCTCGCGCCGATGCACGACCATCTGATTTTCGTCGTGACCAACCAGGCCGGGATCAAGCGTGGGCGGCTGCGGCGCGAGAAGGTCGAGGCCGCACTTGCCGAACTCGATCGCCAGTTGGGCGATATTCTCACCGGATGGGAGATCTGTCCGCACGACGCCGCGGACAATTGCGCGTGCCGCAAGCCCAAGGCCGGGATGATCGCGGAACTGGCGGAGGTCCACGGCGTCGACCTGGCGCATTCGACGATGGTCGGCGACCAGGAGATCGACGCGCAGGCGGCTCAGGCCGGCGGTATCGGCCGCTTCGTCCACGCGGCCGAATTCTTTGGCTGGAAGTAGGGCGCGCGTCGCGCGGGCCGTCGCGCGGGATAATCCCTCGCCCGCATGGTATGACGGGCGCGAGGCCTAGTTCATGAAGGAACGCCGATGACTTCTGATGAGCGCAAGCAGCGCGCGATCAGGTTCCTCGAGAATTTGAATACGGCCGATCCGGCGGTCTTCGAGGCGCTGACGACCGAGAATTTCCGCTTTGAGATCGTCGCGGCGCTGAGCGAGTTTCCACCGCTTGTGGGGCGCGCGAACTTCGCCGCCACCGAATGCGCGACGCTGCGCCGGCTGTTCCCCGACGGTCTCGCGCTGCGCCTGGAGACGGTCATCGCCGAAGGGCTCTACGTCGCCGCCACCGCCAGCGCCGATACGATTGCGATGAACGGGCGGCGCTATCGCCAGCGCTACAATTTCTATTTGCGCTTCGAGGGCGACCTGATTGCCGAAGGGCGCGAATACAACGATACCAATCTGGTCCGCGAAGTCTTCCTGACCTGAGCTTCACTTGCGCTCGCCGCCGATGCAATTTGCGCGGGTCGCGAGGGGGCTGACGGAACCGGCTTGGCGATCTTTCGATCGGCGGATCTGACGGGCGCGGTGGCCGCGATTCGCGGGCGCAATGGACAGCTTCCTGATGGAGCGGATAGCGACTACCGAGCGACCGCGCCGCGATGCGCTTCCGGCGCTGACCGGCCTGCGTATCCTGCTTGCTGCGCACGTATTGTTGTTCCACTTCGCGCCCGGGTTTTTTGGTAATTCGAGCTTCGCGCGCAATTTCGCACGCGCCGGCAGTTCCGCTATTCCCGGCTTTTTCCTCCTGTCCGGATTCATTCTGACTTACGCGCATGTACTCGCGCCTGATCGCATCGATCAGCCCGCCGGGCAATTCTGGCTGGCGCGCTTCTATCGAATCTATCCCGCGTACTTCCTGGCCTTCCTGTTGTCGGCGCCATTTGCGTTAGCCCAGTTGCGGCATACGGGTCTTAGGCTTCACACGTTGGTCGACACGGGTCTGTTTCTATTGCTCCTGCAGACCTGGGTTCCCGGCCTGTGGAGCTACTGGAACTATCCGGCGTGGTCGTTATCTGTTGAAGCGTTCTTCTATGCGTGTTTCCCGCTGCTGGCGCCATGGATTATCGGACGTAAATGGGATTGGCGCGGGATGCTCGGCGCGGTCTGGATCGCTGGCCTGGTGGCACCGGCGATCCTGGCCGGATCGACCCGATTCGATTGGGTATTGGCGATGCCGCCGTTGCATCTGCCCGAGTTTGTGTTCGGCATGATCCTGGGAAGCCGTCGGCCAGCTTATACCGGGCATCGGGGCGAGGGATCGGATCACGAACGGGCATGGGCGTGGATTGGGCCGATTGGCGCCGCGATGCTGATTGCCTGCTACGGCTCCGGGTGGTTCTCGTATGACCTCATTGATCACGGGTTGTTCGCCCCATTGATGGGTTGCGTCATGTGGAGTTTGGCTCGCGGCAAGGGCTGGTTTACATACCTCCTGGGCCTGAAGCCGATCGTCTACCTGGGCGAAATAAGTTACGGCGTCTACATCTTCCAGTTTCCCGTCTTTACCGGAAGTTTCGTCGTGGCAAAGCGGATCGGTCTCGCCTGGAATACCCGGCCAACTTTTCTCATCTGCTGCGCGATCCTCGTGGGTGTGTCGAGCCTGAGTTATGAACTAATCGAAAAGCGGTTGCGCAGGGCCGGGATGGGGTATCGCGAGCGGCGGCTGAGGGCGGCGGGCTAGCGATGGGCGGCTTGCTCGCGGTATTTTCCGCGAAGGCGCATAATCGGATGCATTGTGGTGCCGTCAATTCATTGATGGGAAAAGGAGCGCGAAATGAAAATTGGACTACTGGCGTTTGTCTCGACCTTTACCGCGGACCCGGCCACGCTCGCGCGCAAATGCGAGGCGCTCGGCTTCGAGTCGTTCTACCTGCCCGAGCATCCGATTCTGCCGGTGCAGCACAAGACCCGCTATCCGCTGTCGGCCGACGGCGAGATACCGAAGCCCTACGCGCACATGATCGATCCGTTCGTCGGGCTGGCGCTGGCGGCGGGTGCGACCAACCGGATCGGGCTCGGCACGGGGATCTGCCTGGTGCCGGAGCGCCATCCGCTGGTGCTGGCCAAGGAGGTCGCCACGCTCGATTACTACTCGGGCGGCCGCTTCATCTTCGGCATCGGCGCGGGCTGGCTCAAGGACGAAAGCGAGATCATGGGCGTCGAGTTCCGCAAGCGCTGGGCGATCACGCGCGAATATATCCGCGCGATGAAGGAGCTGTGGACCAAGGATGAGGCGTCGTTCGAGGGCGAGTTCCTCAAGTTTCCGGCTGTGCGCAGCAACCCCAAGCCGGCCCGCAAGCCGCATCCGCCGGTGCATATCGGCGCGGGCGGGATCGGCCCCGCGATGGAACGCGCGCTCAAGGATACGGTCGCGATCGGCGACGGATGGGCGCCGCTCGGCCTCACGCCCGAAGCGCTGGGCGCGGAGCTGGGCAAGCTCAAAAAGATGTGCGCGGAAGCCGGACGCGATTACGCCGCGCTCGAGATCACGGTTTACGCGCCGCCGATTCAGGGCGACCCGAAACGCACGATCGCGAATTTCCGCGAGGTCGGCGCGCATCGGCTGATTATGCTTTCGGAGACTCTGGCGCCGGACAAATACGCGCACGAGCTCGAGACGATGGCCAAGGCGTGGATCGCTTGAGGCGTGGATCGTTCTGACGATGCGCGCGGCGCGAGCGCAATGAGCGATGCCGACGATCTTTCGGTCAAGCCGGCGCGCGCCCTCAAATGGCGCGGCGGCGTGGCGCATGACCAGGCTGATCGGCTGGCGATCGAGGAGCCGCTCGAAATCCGTCTCGGCGGCCGGCGCTTTACGCTGACCATGCGCACGCCCGGCCATGACGAGGAGCTGGTGGCGGGCTTTCTGCTGGCGGAGGGGTTTGTGCAGACGCGCGCGGAGCTGGGCGAGTTGCGCCGGATGCGCGATCGCAAGGGCGCGCCCGACCCCAACGCGATCGACGTGATCCTGGCCGTGCCGGCGGCCGGCCTGCGCGAACGGCTCAAGCGCAATTTCACCGTCTCGTCGAGTTGCGGAGTGTGCGGCAAGACCAGCATCGAAGCGCTGGAACGGCGGCTTGCACCGATCGTCGATGGCGCCACGATTACCGCGCCCGCGATCCTGCGGATGCCCGCGCTGATGCGCGAGGCGCAGGCGGTGTTCAGCGCGACCGGCGGACTGCATGCGGCGGCGCTGTTCGCGATCGGCGACCCGGCGGCGCCAGCGCTCAGCGTGCTTCGCGAAGACGTTGGGCGGCATAACGCGGTCGATAAAGTGATCGGCCACGCGCTGCTCGGCGATCGGGTGCCGTTGAGCGGCTGCGCCATGATGGTCAGCGGACGGCTCAGCTTTGAGATCGTGCAGAAGGCGGCGGCGGCCGGAATCGCGATCCTGTGTGCGGTCTCGGCGCCGTCGTCGCTGGCGGTCGAACTGGCGATCGAAGTCGGCATGACGCTGGCCGGCTTCGTGCGCGAGGCGAGTTTCAACGTCTACAGCGGGGCGGAGCGGGTAATCGCGGCAGGGTAATCGCCGGCAGGAGATCGCGAGCAGGTGAGCGCGCGCGGCACCGCGGCGACCTGACCCGATGCGCTGGGCGGCGCGATCTAGTATAAGCGGATCATGCGTTCGTAAGACGAAATGGCGGAGCGCCGTACGGCCGTCGCCGCGCGACAACCGCCGCATCGCGGGAGTATCGTCGCCATGAAGAAAGCCACCGCCGCCAAGCCCTCCCGCGCCTCCGCCGCCAAGGCCGCGCCGCGCACGCTCGCGATCGATATCGGCGGCACGGGCATCAAGGCGCTGACGCTCGACCCGGCCGGCAAGCCGCTCAACGATCGCACGCGCATCCCGACGCCCAGGCACGGCACGCCCAAGGCGGTGATCGGCGTGATCCGCAAATTGGCCAAGGCGCAGGACGGCTTCGAGCGGGTCTCGGCCGGCTTTCCCGGCGTGGTCAAGGACGGCGTGATCTACACCGCCACCAATCTCGGCAAAGGCTGGGCGGGGTTCGATCTCCGCCGCGCGCTCGAACACAAGCTCAAGCGGCCCGTGCTGGTCGCCAACGACGCCGATATCCAGGGGCTCGGATGCGTCAGCGGCCACGGCCTCGAACTGGTGGTCACGCTCGGCACCGGATTTGGTTCCGTGCTGTTCGCCAATGGCACGCGGATTCATCTCGAGCTCGGCCATCATCCGTTTCACAACGGCAAGACCTATGAGGACGAGCTGGGCGAGCGGGCGCTCAAGCGGCGCGGGCATAAGCGCTGGAACAAGATGCTTGCGCAGGCGATCGACGACCTGCGGCGCACGTTCAATTACGACGCGCTCTATCTTGGCGGGGGCAACAGCCGGCTGGTCGATCTGAAGCTCGACGCCGACGTTCGGATTGTCAGCAATGCCGAGGGTCTGCTCGGTGGAATCGCGCTCTGGCGCGAAGCGAGCAAGCCGGCGGCGAAGGCTCCAGGGGCCACGACCTCCGGCAAGGTCTCGAGTGCGCTCGCGCCCAAGTCCGCCGCCAAGCCCGCGCGCACGGCGCCGGTGAAGAAAGCCGCGCCAGCGGCGGTCAAAGCGCCGGTCGCCGCGCCGATCAAGCCGCCCGGACCGCTGACCGCGAGCGCGAAAGCGTCGATCGCGAGGGCGCTGAACGCGAAAGCCCCGATCGCGAAGATTCCAGCGCCGCGCGCCGCGGTCGCAAAGGCGATGGGATTGGGAGATCGCGGCGCCGCCGCGGCGACCCCTCCGGCGCCGACGCATCCGGCTGCGCCAAAGGCCGCGTCGGCGGCTTCACCCGGTGCGTCGCCGTTTTCCGATCGGACGATGCGCAAGCCGCCCGAAACGCCGTCGAGCGGCGGCGCGATGCCGCCGGCGACCTGACGCGCTTCGCACCGCGGCCGGCCGCGGTGCGACTTAAATTCCTGTTAATCATTTCGATACGCTAGCGAACTGATTTGTCCGCTAGATCCTCCCTGCGATCGACTCTTCGGTCCATCGCATTGGGAGGAACCACAAGTGAGAAAGAGAAGATTCCTGAACGGCAAGCTCCGCGCGGGGATTGCGCTCGGCACCGTCGCGATTGCGGCGGCCGCTGCGCCAATGGTCTTTGCCGGCAGTCATGACCTGCATGGTCACGGCAAGGGCCTCGAGCACGTCCTGCTGATCAGCGTCGACGGCATGCACGCGCTCGATTACCTAAACTGTGTCAGTGGCGGCTATTGCCCCAACCTGGCGGCGCTTGGAACCACCGGCGTCAATTATCTGAACACCTCGACCTCGAAGCCGTCGGATTCGTTTCCCGGCCTGATGGCGCTGATGACCGGCGGGTCGCCGCGCACGATGGGCGTCAATTACGATGTCGCTTACGACCGCGCGCTCAATCCGCCGACGATCACTACCGGCAACGGCTTGCCGGGCGGCAGTTGCACGGCGGGAAATCCTCCGTCCGGTACGACCACCGAGTACGATGAGGGCATCGAGTTCAATCAAAACCTGCTGACCGGGGGAGCGGCCAGCGGTGACGGCGGCATCGCCGGGATCGATCCGATGAAGCTGGTCCGCGACCAGAATTGCAATCCGGTCTATCCGTGGAATTTCGTTCGCGACAATACTATTTTCGGCGTTATCCACGGCGCGGGTGGCTACACGGCCTGGTCCGACAAGCACGCGTCGTATTCGTCGGTGGGCGGCCCTACCGGTACCAGCGTTGATAGCAACGTCGATGACTACTACTCACCCGAAATAAACTCCGACTCCGCCAACTTCGCGTCCGAGGCGCCGACTCAATTAGTGATTCCGGCCTGCGCCAAGAGCGGCGCGGGGTATCTGCCGGACCAACTTGCCGCGGCGGCGGACGATGACTACACGGGGAGCTTTCAGAATATCCAGTGCTACGACGGCCTCAAGGTGAGCGCGATCGTCAACGAGATCGATGGCCTGAACCATGACGGCACCGCCAGCGCGCCCGTGCCGAATATTTTCGGCATGAACTTCCAGGCCGTGAGCATCGGCCAGAAGCTGATCTACCAGCACGGCGCGGTCGCGACGGGATATAGCGAGTCGGGCGGTTACGTCGATTCGATCGGGACGCCGAGCGCTTCGCTCAAGAGCGAGATCGAGTTCGTCGATAGTTCGATCGGCCAGATGGTCGCGGCGCTGAAGAAGCAAAATCTGCTCGATTCGACGCTCGTCATCATCACGGCCAAGCACGGCCAGTCGCCGGTCGATACCAGCCGTTACGTGCGCAATGGGTCGCCCAACGATCCGGTGTCGATCCTGAGCACCTTCCTGGCGCCTTCGGAGAACAGCGCAATCGGACCGACCGAGGATGACGTAGCGCTGCTCTGGCTGGCGAATTCAGCCGACACCGCCGCGGCCGTTGCGGCGCTCGAGGCCGCGTCGCCGGTCACCGACAACGTCGCCGGCATCGGCGAGATCTTCTCGGGCCCCTCGATTGGCCTCTACTATAACGCCGGCGATTCGCGCGCGCCGGACATCCTGATCACTCCGAACATCGGCGTGACCTACTCCAACAGCAAAAAGAAGCTCGCCGAGCACGGCGGATTCGCGCACGACGACGTCAACGTAATGATGCTGGTATCGAATCCGCAATTCCATAGCGCGACGATCACGGCTCCGGTCGAGACCGCCCAGGTCGCGCCGACCGTTCTGGAGGCGATCGGACTCGACCCGCGGGACTTGCAGGCGGTGCAGTTGGAGCATACGCGGGTGCTGCCGGGTCTGGGTTTCGGCAACAATGATTGATTGAGCACCAGGCGGGCCGGCTTCGATCACCCGCATAAACCGGGCGGAGGCGTCGCGCTGGAGCGGCGCTTCCGCCCGCGCGCTTTAAGCGGCGGACGTGCCCCGTGCCGGAGCCGCCGCGCGGATGCGCTTGGGCGCGGCGCCGCAATCGTCTAAATTGCGCATCAGTGGCGCCCCGCATTCATCAGTTCAACGCGATCGCGTTCGAGGAAAATCTCAACCTCAAACAGCTCGTGCCAATCTTCCCGGGCGCGCGCACGACGATTCGCGAGCTACGCCTGACGATCCCGCCGGGCGGCGGCATGTACGTCTATCCGTTCGGCGCGGTCGTGACCCATGACGTTGGGACCGAGCGGCGCGACGCCGAACTCGCCGCGCTGCGCCGTGCGCTGCCCAAGCTGACAGCCAAGGTTGTGCGCGAGGATTACACGGTCGCCGAGGATCCGGAGTACCGCACCGGAATTGTCGACGGCGTGCTGCGCGTCGATCGCTTCACGCCCGGCCGTGCGGGGATCGTCGCGCTGACCGTCGGGCAGAGCGCCGCGACCGAATACTACGAGCAGTTGGTTGAGGATCTGTTCGCGCGCACGGCTCGGCTGGTCGAGGTGATGGAACGGCGCGGCACAGTGCCGTTTCGCACCCGCCCGCTGCATCGCTTTATCGGCGAGGCGATCACGACGCGGACCGAAGTGCTCTCGGTGCTCCATCTGCTCGACAAGCCGGACGAGGCGTGGGATGACCCGGCGATGGATCTGATCTACGACGATTTGCGCGCGGAGTTCGATCTGCGCGATCGCTACACCGCGCTCGAAATGAAGCTGCGCTCGATCCAGGAGACGCTCGAACTGCTGGTCGAAGTCGCGCGCGATCGGCGGCTCTTGGTGCTCGAGGTCGCGGTGGTTTTTCTGATCCTGCTCGAACTGGTACTCACCGTGATTCCGATGCTGCGCTAGCCGGGAATTCCGGATACGGGACCCATTCACTTCGTTCAGGGTGACAATGACAATCGCGTGCGAATCAAGTTCGAATCGGGTGAAGCGGGCATGGGGTGCGGGCGAGACACGAAAAGCGCGACTTTGCGGACTCGTCCGCATCCCAGTCAAAGCCGCGGTTTTAATTAGATGACTTCGTGCCGGGCGCAGGCTAGGCTTGAGACTTATGCGGCTGGCCGCAATTGACGTCGGCTCAAATTCCGTCCACATGCTCATCGCCGACGTGAGCCGCGACGGCCATATCGAAGTCGTCGATCGGGTGAAGGAGATGGTGCGGCTGGGCCGCAAATCCTTCACCACCGGCCGGCTCACCGAAGAATCGATGGATCTCGCGGTGCGCGCGCTGATGAACTTCCGCCATCTGCTGCAGGTGCGCCGGGTCCATCGGATGCGTGCGGTGGCGACCAGCGCGGTGCGCGAAGCGAGCAATCGCACGGCCTTCATCCAGCGTATCCGCAAGGAGACCGGCCTCGCCGTCGAGGTCATTTCGGGCAACGAGGAGGCGCGGCTGATTTTCCAGGCGGCGCGCCATGCGCTCGGCCTCGAGGGCGGTCCGCATCTGCTGGTCGACGTCGGCGGCGGCAGCGTGGAACTGGTGCTGGTGAAGGACGGGCGGCGCCTGTGGATGCATTCGGTGAAGCTCGGCGCGGCGCGGCTTGCGGAGCGCTACCTCACTGACGATCCGCCGACCGCGGCGCAGCGCAAGCGGCTCACCCGGCATCTCGAAAATGAAATCGGCGATCTGATGCGCCAGGCGCGTCATGCCCAAGCGGTGCGCGCGATCGGCACCTCGGGGACGATCAACACGCTGGTCGCGATGGCGCGGGCGGCGCGCGGCGAAGAGCTTGGCCGGCTGCACGGCGCAAGCGCCTCGGCCGCCGAAGTGACCCATCTCGCAAGCCAACTGTGCGAGGCGAATGCGGCGCTGCGCGCGGAGCTGCCCGGGATGGACGCGAAGCGATCCGACCTGATGCCGGCGGCGGCGATGCTCGCCGATTTCGTGCTGCGCAAAGCGGGCGTCGCCGATCTGACCGCGTGCACCTGGGCGTTGCGCGAGGGATTGCTGCTCGGCCTGGTGCGCAATACCAGCGGGCGCACTTCGATCGACGCGCGCCGGCGATCGGTGACGATGCTGGCGCGGCGGTTTTGCGGCGCCAACCGCCATGGGCAGCAGGTCGCGCGGCTGAGCCTCAAGCTGTTCGACGAGACCGCGCTGGTGCTGGGATTGCCGGCGGAGTCGCGCGAGCTGCTCGAATACGCGGCGCTGCTCCACGACGTCGGCCACGCGATCGATCACGATCGCCACAACCGTCATTCCTACTACCTGATCAAGAACACCGAGCTGCTCGGCTTCGATCCGGTCGAAATCGAAGTGATCGCGCAGGCGGCCCGCGGCCATCGCAAGCAGGCGCCGAGCCTCGATTCGCCCGAACTGCGCTCGCTGACCGCCGGCCGCCGCCGCGTGGTGCGCGGGCTCGCCGCGATCCTGCGCGTGGCCGACGCGCTCGATCGGAGCCATTTCGGTGTGGTGCGCAAAATCGATATCCGTTACGCGCCCGGCCGGCTGGTGATCGAGGTCGGCGCGCAGCGCGATCGGGCCGACCTCGAGCTATGGAGTGGCGAGCGGCGCACCGACTTGCTCTCGAAGCTGCTCGATCGGCGCGTGGTGCTGCGGCAATAGCGCCATCGCACCTGCGCAATCCGTGATCGCGTGCGCATCCGCTTTGCATCGGGTGCGCGATTCTCTACGATTCGAGTCATGAGCAGGCACGGCCACGCGATCGACCCGGGCGCGCCCGACCCGCACGATCCGCGCGACGTGCCCGTCGCTACCGCGCATGCGCGGAGCGCGCGCTGCACACTCAACGCCACCGATACCTGCGCCGCGGCGGCGTGCGCCGTGCTGCGCGCCGGGGTCGAATCGATGCGGCTGCATCAGGCGGCCGCGATCGCCGGTGAGGTCGAACCGCTGCATCAGATGCGCGTGGCGACGCGCCGCCTGCGCGCGGCGGTGGCGCTGTTTGCCGGCGCCATTCACGGATCGCGCGCGCGGATCTACCAGCGCGATCTGCCGTGGCTCGGGCGGGCGGCTGGCGCGGTGCGCGAATGCGACGTGATCGCGATGATGCTCGATCGGCGTGGGGCGCGCCTCTCGCCCGATCTGGCGGCGGCGATGCCGACGCTGATGGCGGCGATCGCCGAGCGCCGCGCCCTTGAGCACGGCCGCTTCGTCGCGATTCTCGCCGCCCGGCGCTATCGGCTCGCCTGTGCGCGGTTGGCGGAGCCGTTGATCCGTCGCGTCGACCCGCGCGCGACGGTCGGCCGCGCGGCGCCGGCGATGATCGCGCCAATCGCGCGCGCGGTGTCGCGATGCGGCCGGCGTCTGGGTCGCGATGCGTCGCCGCTGCTATTCCATCGGCTGCGCGTGCGCCTCAAGCGCCTGCGCTATGGCCTCGAGATACTTCCGGCGTCGGGAGGCAAGCGCGTGCGCAAGGCGGCCGCGCGTCTGGCCGAGATGCAGGAGTTGCTCGGGCAGCATCAGGATTTGGTTGCGGCGATCGGATGGCTGCGCGAATACGCCACGGCCGACAACGTGCCGCCGCCGGCGATTCTGACCGCCGGTGCCCTGATTCAGTCGTTTGGCGAGCGCCGCGAAAAGCTTGCCGCGCGAAGCTGCAAGCGCTGGCGCCGCGTGGTGCGCAGCCGGGTGCTCGACGAGGCGCTCGAGGAGATCGCGCGCGCGGCGCGG
>Ga0307372_10010291_pt1 | contig 12703 bp, 24 predicted proteins | sample OX1MG_FD_202533 | JGI IMG/M metagenome (GOLD analysis project Ga0307372, IMG submission 202533) | Soil microbial communities from Risofladan, Vaasa, Finland - OX-1 | ecosystem: Environmental > Terrestrial > Soil > Coastal area > Acid sulfate soil | place: Finland: Risofladan, Vaasa | collected...
GCGCGCAAATCGTTCAAGATTTCCCAGATCGCCAGGCCTGCGCGATGCATTTTTTCGAGTTCCGCCTGTGACTTGCAAACAATCATCTGGGCGTTTCCGCTCCGTCCAAAATCCTTATGATATTTTTCGTGACCGCATCCGCCGCGGGCATGGCATCCACGGGAGCCAGCAATCCTCGCGCCCGGTAATAATCCACCAGCGGCCGGGTCTGGTGATCGTACGCCAGCAGGCGTTCGCCAATCACGCTTTCGGTATCGTCCGGGCGGTGTATCAGTTTGCTGCCATCCTCGTCGCAAATGCCTACCTGTTTCGGCGGCCGGTCGTAAATATTGTAAATATGTCCGCCGTCCTCGCAAATCCTGCGGCCTGTCAGGCGACGCATCAACAATTCAGGGTCCACAACCATGTGCAGCACCAGGGTGGAACCGAACCGGTGTCGCCGGCAAATCCGCTCCAGGGCTTCGGCCTGCGCCAGTGTGCGCGGAAAGCCATCGAAAACAAAACCCTTCTGGCAGTCCGGCTGCGCGATGCGATCCTCGACCATGCCGAGCACGATATCATCCGGCACCAACTCGCCGCGTTCCATCATGGGTTTCGCTTTTCGCCCCAAGTCGGTATCGCGGCGAATGTTGTCGCGAAACATGTCCCCGGTCGACAAGTGCGGCAACCGATACCGCCGCGCGATTCGTTGGGCTTGTGTTCCTTTGCCAGCTCCCGGAGGACCCAGCAGGATCACCGCATGCCCCTGCCTCTGCAGCGTTGCTACGCCGCTTTGATCAGCCGTAGCGGCGGCCACGTAGTTTCCCCTTCTTGACAAAGCCTTCGTAGTTTCGCATCACCAGCTGCGCCTCGATTTGCTGCACCGTATCCATCGCCACGCCGACCACGATCAGCAGCGAGGTGCCGCCAAAGTAGAAATTCACTTTCAGGCCTTCCAGCACGAAGCGCCACATGTGATTGTCAAACCACGTTCCGACAAGAGGCAAATGTTGCAGGTGAATGCCCGCCATGAGCCACTCCGGGAGAATACACACGGCCGCCAGATAGACTCCGCCCACGAACGTCAGGCGGCGAAGAACACTGTCAATGTGCTCGGACGTATTGCGTCCGGGGCGGATACCGGGAATGAAACCGCCGTACTTCCGCATGTTGTCGGCAAGCTCGGTCGGATTAAACACAATTCCCACGTAGAAAAAGGCGAATACGATGATCAGAGTGACGTAGACCACGACGTACCACGGCTCGCCCCACGCCAGATTCGTGGCCAGCCAGTTCACGGCCTTGTATTTCTTGCCGAGGAACAAATCGATGGTGCCCGGAAAGGTAAGCAGCGAGCTGGCAAAAATCGGTGGGATCACGCCGCCGGAATTCACCCGCAGCGGCAGGTAGGTCATCTGCCCGCCCATCATTTTGCGGCCCATGACGCGCTTGGCGTATTGCACCGGGATGCGCCGCTGTCCGCCCTCCACAAAAACAATCACTCCCACCACGGCGATCATCATGGCGATCAGCAAAATCAAGGCCAGGCCAGTGAACGGGCCCCACTGCTCGCTGCTGAACTTGTCGAACAGGTCCGCAACCGCTCGGGGAAGCCCGACAACGATGCCGGCAAAAATGATCAGCGACATTCCGTTGCCCACGCCGCGCTCGGTGATCTGCTCGCCCAGCCACATGATGAAGGCGGAACCGGTGGTGAGCGTCAGAATCGTCATCAGCACGAAGGCGATGCCCGGGTTGTAAACCAGCGGCTGATTGGCCGGGCCGCCGGTGCGTTCCAGCGTCACCGCGATCGAAAACGACTGCACGACACTCAACAGGATCGTCAAGTAACGCGTGTATTGCGTGATTTTACGGCGGCCTAGCTCGCCCTCTTTTTGCAGGCGCTCCAGGTAAGGCCACACCACCTGCATCAACTGCAGAATGATCGACGCCGTGATGTAGGGCATGATGCCCAGCGCAAAAATCGTCAGGCGGCGGAAATTGCCGCCGCTGAACAGGTCGATGACGCCCAGAACCGATCCCTGGTTCTGCTGGAAGAACTGCTGCAAAACGTCGGTATTGATTCCCGGCGTGGGCAGAAACGCTCCCAATCGATACACCGCCAGCATGCCAAGCGTGAACATCAGCCGCTTGCGCAGGTCCGGAATCCGGAACATGTTGACGAATGCTTCAAAAAACTGGTTCATGGAAGAATCTCGACCTTGCCTCCGGCGCGGATAATTTTTTCCTCGGCCGATTTACTGAATTTGTGGGCGTGCACGGTGATGGCTTTGGTGAGTTCGCCATCGCCCAAAATCTTAATCTTCGCGCGTACCTGGCGAATGCAGCCCGTGGCAATCAAAAGTTCCTGCGTAACGGTTTCCCCCGCCGGGAACCCGTTGAGCGTTTCCACGTTCACCACGGCGTATTCGAAATGCGACGGATTGTGAAATCCGCGCTTCGGAATACGGCGGCGCAGCGGCATCTGGCCACCTTCAAAACCGGGACGCCGCGAATAGCCCTTGCGCGATTTCTGTCCCTTATTGCCCTTGCCCGACGTTCTGCCCAGCTTCGAGCCGATACCGCGTCCGACGCGCACCTTGCGGTGCCGCGATCCGCGTGCCGGCTTCAGATTGGATAGGTTCACAGCCATGTTGTCCTCAATTTGCGAATGCCGCCTTGCTTGCGCGAACTTAAATTTGCTTGCCTTCCACAACGACCAGGTGCCGCACTTTATGAATCATCCCGCGAATCGCCGGTGTATCGTCACGCTCCACCACCTGGTTCAAGCGGCGAAAGCCGAGCCCGCGGATCGTCTGGCGCATGTCCTGGGGGCAGGCAATGAAACTGACCACCCACTTGATTTTCAAAACTTCGGATGTTTTCTTGGCCATGGCAATCATCATTTCCGGCGCGATCAGCGCCCCAGTTCTTCCACTGTCTTCGAGCGAAGTTCCGCGACCTTGGCAATGTCCTTCAGGCGAAGCAGCGCATCGAACGTGGCCTTGATGACATTGTGCGGGTTGGATGTGCCAATCGATTTCGTCAGCACGTTAGAGATTCCCGCAACTTCCATCACGGCGCGCACCGGGCCGCCGGCAATGATTCCCGTGCCTTCCGGCGCGGGCTTCAGCATCACCTGCCCGGAGCCGTATAGGCCCAGGACCTGGTGCGGAATCGTGGTTCCCTTCAAGTTGAGGTGAATCAGATTTTTCTTTGCCTGCTCGATGGCCTTGCGGATCGCCATAGGCACTTCCCGCGCCTTGCCCATCCCGAAGCCCGCGTGCCCCTGCTGGTCTCCCACAACAACCAGAGCCGAGAAACTGAGGTTTTTTCCGCCCTTGACGACCTTGGTCACGCGCTGGATGGCCACGACCTGGTCCTTCAAACTGTTGGCGTTGACATCAAAGTGCCGCCGAACCGCCAGTGTTTCCCTGAGAATTTGTTTGGACATAGACTAAAATTTCAACCCCGCTTCCCGGGCCGCTGCGGCCAGGGCTTCCACACGTCCGTGGTACATATATCCTCCACGGTCGAAAACGACCTGTTCGATGCCTGCGGCGCGCGCGCGTTCGGCGATCCTTTTCCCGATCGCTTTGGCCGCCGCCACATTGTTTCCGCCCTTCATTTCCTTGCGCATTTCCTTGTCAATCGAACTGGCGGAAACAAGCGTCCGCCCGCTGCGGTCGTCGATAACCTGCACGTAGATGTGGCCATTCGAGCGGTACACGCAAAGCCGCGGCCGCTCGGGCGTCCCCGTGACGCGCGTCCTTACGCGCAGGTGAATGCGCTGGCGATGCGCGTTGCGTGATAATTTCCGGACCGATTCTGTTGCCACGATGCTCTCCTTAATTCACTCAGGCTCCCAAATGCATTCAGGCTTCCTCGGGGGCCCGCGATATCTTTAAGCGCCCGTCTTGGCCGCCCCTGCTTTTCCGGCCTTCTTCTTCAAGCGTTCGCCGGTGATGCGGATGCCTTTTTGCTTGTACGGGTCGGGCGGCCGCAAAGAGCGAATATCGGCGCAAACTTGCCCCACCTGCCCGCGATCCGCTCCCGACACGCTCAAGCGCGTCTGCTTTTCCACCGTGACCTGGATCCCTTCGGGGATCGCGAACTCCACCGGATGGGAATAGCCGAGCGCGAAATTCAGGACCTTGCCCTTCAATTCGGCGCGATATCCGACGCCGACAATCTCCATGTCCTTCTTGAAGCCCAGCGTGACGCCGTGGACGGCATTGGCCACCAGGGCGCGCGCAAGGCCATGCAGCGCGGCATATTCATCCGTCTGGCGAATGGCGTGGAGTTCCGCGCCCTTCTGCTCGAGGGTGATGCCCCGCGGCAGAGGCACGCTCAGCTTGCCCTTGGGCCCTTGCACTTCCACCATGCTGGGGGCGATTTGAATCTTTACGCCTGCGGGCACGGGTATCGGTTTTTTTCCAATGCGTGACATAGCTGTTTGGCTCTCCTACCAGTCTTCTACCAGACTTCGCACAGCACTTCGCCGCCCACGTGCGCTTTTCGCGCCGCGCGGCCGGTCATCACGCCCCTGGGCGTGGTCATGATACTGATGCCCATCCCGCCGACGACGGGGCGGATTTCGGTGGCGCCCTTGTACCGGCGGCTGCCGGGCTTGGAAATGCGCTTGAGATCGGTGATCACGCTGCGCTTATCCGGCGTGTATTTCAGAAAAAGGCGCAGCGTCTTGCGCACCTTGTTTTCCTCGACCAGCTTGTAGGTCGAGATATAGCCTTCTTCCTTCAGAATCCGCGCAACCTCCACCTTCAATTTCGAGGTGGGAATATCCACGCGCGCATGGCGCGCCTTGGCTGCGTTGCGAATGCGTGTCAACAGATCGGAGATAGGGTCAGTTTGCATATTCGTTTTCCGCCGCTCCTACCAGCTGGCCTTCACCACGCCGGGAATTTCCCCGCGCAGCGCGTGCCCGCGAAAGCAGATGCGGCACATTTGAAATTTACGCAAATAGCCGCGCGGACGGCCGCACAAACGGCAGCGGTTGCGTATGCGGACTTTGAACTTCAACTTCTTGCGCATCTTGGCGAATTGTGAGTCTCGCGCCATATTTTCTCCTCAATATCCTCTTTACGCCTGCGGGCGCAGCGGCACGCCCAGCAGTTTCAAAAGTTCGCGGCCTTCTTCGTCGTTCTTGGCCGTGGTGGTCAACGTGATATTCATGCCCTTAATCTTGTCGACGCGCGTGTAATCGATTTCGGGAAACACGAGCTGGTCCTTGAGGCCCAGCGTGTAGTTACCGCGCCCGTCAAACGCGTTGGGCGGCAGTCCGCGGAAGTCGCGCACGCGCGGCAGCACCACATTACACAGCCGGTCCAGAAATTCGTACATGCGGTCGCCGCGCAGCGTGACGCAGCAGCCAATCGGCATGCCGCGTCGAATCTTGAAGTTCGCAATCGATTTCTTGGCGCGCGTAACCACGGGCTTCTGACCCGCGATTTGCCCCAGTTCGATTACGGCCACGTCCAGCAGCTTGACGTTCTGGCTGGCTTCGCCCATCCCGATATTGATAATGACCTTCGCGACCTTGGGCACAGCCATCGGGTTGGTCCGCCCAAAACGCTTCATCAGCGAGGGGACCACTTCTTTGCGATATCGTTCCTGCATTCGGCTCATCATGATTCGGTCTCTTACCCTTCTCCGCGTTTCTTTCCCCTATTCCTTTTTCAATCCAACGTTACTTTTCCAGAGTGTTGCCGCAACGGCGGCAGACGCGTTCTTTGGCGCCGTCGGGCAGCAATTTGTGTCCGAGGCGCGCGCCCTTGTTGCACACCGGGCACAGCAGCAAAACGTTGGAGATCGAAATCGACCCTTCCTTCTCGATAATTCCGCCCTTGATGTTGTCGGACGGGTTGGGCCGCGTGTGGCGCTTGATCATTCCCGAGTGCTCCACCATCACGGTGCGCTTGGAGGGATTCACGCCGAGAATGCGTCCGGTTTTCCCGCGATCGCGTCCCGTCATCACTCGCACCTGGTCGCCACGCTTGAGCCCCGCGCCGCTGGGAGACATTTCGACTCGTTTCTTCATGACGGTTACCAGACCTCCGGAGCAAGCGAAACAATCTTCGCGAATTTTTTCTCGCGCAACTCGCGGGCCACCGGCCCGAAAACGCGCGTGCCCACCGGCTCGTTGGCGTCGTTGATGAGCACCGCGGCATTGTCGTCAAACCGGATGTAGGTGCCATCCTTGCGGCGATGCTCTTTGCGCGTGCGCACCACCACGGCCTTCACCACCGTACCCTTCTTGACCGCGCTATCCGGCGCGGCTTCCTTCACCGCCGCGGTAATCACATCGCCCAGGCCGGCGCGGCTTCCCGCATCCCCGCCCAGCGGCAGAATGCACGTCAACTGGCGCGCCCCTGAATTGTCCGCCACCGTAAGCCAGCTTCGCATCTGAATCATGACTGTTGTCCTTGTTCCGGCAGGCTCGTGATCGAGCCTGCACCCTGTTCTCGTTTGCGCATGTTAGTTCACGCGAGTGCTGCGGGTAACCACTTCGGTCAGCCGCCAGCGCTTCAGTTTCGACATCGGCCGGGTTTCCACAATCCGCACCGTATCGCCGCGGCGTGCCTCGCGCCGTTCGTCATGCGCGTAGAATTTCTTGGTCACTCGAATCACGCGCGTGTACAGCTTGTGCTGCACCAGGCGGGTGACTTTCACCACGATCGTCTTCTCCATCTTTGCGCTGGTCACTACGCCGGTCAATTGCTGCCGCTTGTGACGCGCCGCTGCCGGTACTGCCGCTGTCTCGGTTGCCATTATTGCTTCCTCAATTCGCGTTCGCGTAAAAGTGTCTTGACACGCGCCAGATCCTTGCGTGCGATACGCAGTTTCGTGACCGCCTCGGCTTGCCCGGTCGAAAGCTGAAACCGCAGGCGAAACACCTGCTCGGCCAGTTCGCCCTGCCGCTGGACCAGCTCCGGAGTATCCTGATCGTGCAACTTATCTCCCCGCTTGGCCATTAGAGCGATCCTTCCCGGGTAACAAACCTCGTGTGTATCGGCAGTTTGTGCGCCGCAAGCTGCATGGCTTCCTTCGCGGTCGCCAGATCGACGCCGGCCATCTCAAACATGACCCGGCCCGGTTTCACCACCGCCACCCAACGCTCCGGAGATCCCTTGCCCTTGCCCATGCGGGTTTCCGCCGGCTTCTTGGTAAACGGCTTATCCGGAAAAATGCGGATCCAGAGCTTGCCACCGCGCTTCATGTACCTGGTGATGGCCACGCGCGAGGCTTCGATTTGCCGGTCGGTAATCCACGCCGGCTCGAGAGCCTTGAGCCCGTACTCGCCGAACGAAAGCTTGCCGCCGCTCCAGGCTTTGCCCTTGCGCCGCCCGCGCTGCTGCTTGCGGTACTTCACCTTCTTTGGCATTAACATCGTTGTCTTCCCTCAAACCTTATTTCCGATTTCCGGCCTGATTTCTTTATTTCCGGCGAGCTGCAAGTACAGCCCAAACCCGTTTCGCGGTTCGTCCGCCGCGGTCTAAACCGCCGCCGCTTGCGCCACGGGCTTCTTCAACCCGCGCTCGGGGATTTTCTCCCCTTGATACACCCAGCACTTCACGCCAATCACGCCGTAGGTCGTAAAGGCCTGGGCAAAGCCAAAGTCGATGTCGGCGCGCAGCGTTTGCAGCGGCAGCCGGCCTTGCAGGTACCATTCCTTACGGGCGATTTCCGCGCCGTTCAATCGTCCGGCTACGCGGATCTTGATGCCCTTGCACCCGAAGCGCAGTGCGGAGTCCACAGCCTTGCGCATGGCCCGGCGAAATGCGACGCGTTTTTCCAGTTGCAGGGCAATCGATTCGGCCACCAGTTGCGCGTCCAGCTCCGGACGGTGCACTTCCTGAATGTCGATATGCACTTCCCGCTTGGTGCGCTTCTGGATTTCGCCCTTGAGCTTGTCGATTTCCGCGCCCTTGCGCCCGATGATGATGCCCGGACGCGCGGTGAACAGCCGAATGACCAGCTTGTTGGCGGCGCGCTCGATATCGATCGAGCTGATGCCGGCCGATTTCAACCGGTCCTTCAACTGCTTGCGCAGCGCGACGTCTTCATGCAGCAGGTCGGCATAATCGCGATCCGCGTACCAGCGCGATTTCCAGGGCTTGTTGTAGCCCAGCCGGAACCCGTATGGATGTGTCTTCTGTCCCAAAGCTTCCTCCCGCTACTTCTTCTTGGACTTCCTTGCTGGCTTTTTCTTTCCCGTGATGGCCTGGCGAGCCTTTTTCACGGCTCCCGCAACGCCCTTATGCGATTGCGCTTCGGCCGCGGCAGCGGCGACGCGCTGTTGCACCGCCTGATGGTGCTCGACCACGGCGACAACAATATGGCTGGTGCGGCGCTGATAGCGGAACGCGCGGCCCATCGGGGCCGGGCGAAGACGCTTCCAGCGCGAACCTTCGTTGACGAAACAACGCGATACGAACAGCCGATCGACGTCCAGCGACTCGCCGGCATCTTCGGCCTTGCGTTCGGCGTTGGCAATCGCGCTGCGAAGCACTTTTTCGATATCTCGCGTTGCCCGTTTTTTGGTGAACCGCAAAATCTGCAGCGCTTCTTCGGCGCGCTGCCCGCGGATCATGTCGATGACCAGGCGAACCTTCTGGGGCGAAGCGCGAACGTGCCGCGCCATCGCCACTGCTTCAATCGCCGGAGCTTGCATGGGCTCGTTTGCCATGGGTTACGCCTTCGGCGCTGGTGCTGCGCCGCCTCCGCTTGCTCCAGCACCGGCCGGAACTCCCGCTACTCCCGCGGAACGCTCCATGGCCGCCTTGACCGCATGGCCCTTGAACGTGCGCGTCCCGGCAAACTCTCCGAGCTTGTGCCCGATCATCTGCTCGGTGATATACACGGGAATAAATTTCCTGCCGTTATGCACGGCGATCGTGTGGCCAATCATGTCCGGAAGAATCGTTGACCGGCGCGACCACGTCTTGATGACTTTCTTTTCATTGCGCGCGTTCATCCCCGCCACCTTATCGCGCAGGTGGCCGTCGATAAACGGGCCTTTTTTCAGCGAGCGTCCCATCGTTTCTCCCTACTTCTCGATCCTTATTCTTCTACCCGGCGCAATTTCACCCATTGGGCGCGCCGCATTTTCTTGAATCCACGCACAGGTCCCGGCACACGGTGCGAAACCGGGCAAAACGGGCACACAAATCGGGTGCCCTGCGCGTTCGGTGTTTTTTCGACCGTGACAGCCCATCCGGGCTTGCACAGCCGGTACAACACCTGCACCGGAACCGCCGCCACAAACCGCGTTGTGGCCGGCTTGGCCGCCGGCTTTGCCACCGGCTTTGCCGGGCGAGCGGGCTTGCGCGTTCGCGCCACCCGTCGCGCCTCCGTACGTGTTCGCCTGCTTCGTGATGCGCTCATTGTCATATTCTCAACTTGCTCTCAAATACCCGCCGCGCCAGGCTGAGTATTTTACTCCTGTTCAAAAATCGCGTGCTGCCGCCGGCCTGCATGGCCAGCAGCCACTTACGGCTTGCGCCGCTGCACAATCTGTTTGTTCGACCGCTTGTTGCGGCGCGTCTTCGCGCCCAGCGTCGAGAATCCCCACGGAGTTTGCGGATGATTGCCCTTCACGCGCCCTTCACCGCCGCCGTGCGGATGGTCGACCGGATTCATCGCCACGCCGCGCACGGTGGGCCGGCGTCCATGCCAGCGCGTGCGTCCCGCCTTGCCGTAAGTAACGTTTTCGTGGTCGAGGTTTCCGACCTGGCCGATCGTGGCCATACAATCCAGAGCAAACTTGCGAATTTCGCCCGAGGGCAGCTTAACCAGCGCAATATCGCCCTCCTTGCTGAGCAACTGCGCCGATCCGCCCGCCGCGCGCACCACTTGCGCGCCCTTGCCGGGCTGCAGTTCGAGGTTGTGCAGCTGCGTTCCGGGCGGGATAAACCGGATGGACATAGCGTTTCCCGGAAGAATGTCCGCGCCTTCACCTGTCTGCACCGTCATTCCCACTTCCAGGCCAATCGGATGCAGGATGTAGCGCTTCTCGCCGTCGGCATAGTGCAGCAGCGCCAGGCGCGCCGAGCGGTTCGGGTCATATTCAATCGACGCCACGCGCGCGGGGATGCCCTTCTTCTCGCGCCGGAAATCGATGGTGCGGTACTGCTTCTTATGACCGCCGCCACGATGCCAGATCGTAATTTCGCCGTGAGCGTTGCGTCCGCCCGTGCGCTTTTTCGGCTCGACCAGCGACTTCTCGGGCTCCTGCTTGGTGATCTCGCTCTTATCGAGCATGGTCAGGAAGCGCCGTGATGCTGTATATGGATTAAAGCTTTTCAGTGCCATACCTTTACTCTCTTCCCCTGGCACGCCCCGCAGGCCCCCGCGTGCGGGCCGGCAAGCACCCGCCGCCAAAACCCCGGGCTACAGATTGTCCGCGTACTCGATCATTTTTTCGCCTTCCGCCAGCTTCACGTAGGCTTTCTTCCAGTCACGGCGATGGCCTTCCGCACGGCCGCGCCGGCGAAACTTACCGTGATAAATTGCCGTGCGTACGCCCGCCACCTTCACCTTGAAAATCTTCTGCACGGCTTCCTTGATCTGCGTCTTGGTTGCCGCCGGAGCGACCTCAAACACCAGCGTATGCTGGGTCTCCTTCACGCCGAGACCCTTCTCGGTGATGATTGGCCTGCGAATCACTTGAAACTCGCTGATATGCATTACTTCGTCCTTCGCCGAATTGCGGCGCCAGATTCTGGTGCTGATTTTCCGGGCTTACTTCTTGCCCTTTGCTTTTGGTGCGGTTTTCCTAACCGCCGCTTTTTTCGCCGGCGCTTTTTTTTCTTTACCGGCGGCCTTGGCTGCCTTGGGCGTTTCCACGGCCTTTGCCGGCTCAATCGTCACAACACCGGAAGCGGCCGCCGCGCTGCGAGGACCCAGCGTGGTTCCCAGCCGCATGGCCGCATCCTTGGAAAGGACCAGGCGGTCGTGCCGCAGCAGGTCATACGGCTGCAGGGCATGCGGAGCGACCAGCTTTATGCCTTCCAGATTCCGGCTGGCAAGCTCCAAGTTCCGGTTGGCCACGATTTCCACCAACAGCATTGTTTTTGTCGCCCCGTCCAGGCGGCTGAGGGCCTGCCGAAACGGCTTGGACTTGTGCGAATCCAGTTGCCAGGCGTCCACAACCGTCAATTTCTGTTCGGCCAGCTTTGCCGAAAGCGCCGACCGCAGCGCGCCCAAAACCATCTTGCGCGGCAGCTTGTAGGAGTAGCTGCGGGGCTGCGGCCCATGCACGGTGCCGCCCTTGCGCCAGATCGAGCTGCGAATCGAGCCCACGCGCGCCCGCCCCGTGCCCTTCTGTTTCCACAGCTTGCGGCCCGCGCCCGACACTTCCCCGCGGCCCTTGGTCTTGTGCGTACCCGCGTGCTGCGAGGCCAGATACCAGCGCACGGTTTCGTGCAGCAGGTTCGGGTTCACCTTCGCCCCAAACACGGCGTCGGGAAGTTCCATCTGCCCGACGTTCTTGCCTTCCAGATTCACAATGTCTACAACCGCCATCGTCGTGTCCTTAATCCCGGTTCTTAAAATCGTGGCCCTTAAATCCGGGCTACTTCGCCTTGCGTGCCTTGCGCGCTTTGCGAATCAAAATATACGTTCCCGCCGGTCCCGGCACCGAACCGTAGACCAGCAGCAAATTTTCGTCCGCATCCACCTTCATGACGCGCATGTTTTTCACAGTTACGCGCGCATTGCCCATGTGCCCGGGAAAATGCTGCCCCGGCCAGACGCGCGACGGAAACGAACTGCCGCCAATGCCTCCGGGAGCGCGGTGGTGCATGGAACCGTGCGAGGCGTCGCCTCCGCGGTAGTGCCAGCGCTTGACGCCGCCGGCAAAGCCCTTGCCCTTGCTGATTCCGGTCACATCGACCAGCTCGCCGGGCGCGAAGCGATCCACCAGCACGCGGTCGCCCGCCTTGGTTTCGTCGGCCGAATCCTCCAGCCGCACTTCTTCGAGCCGCCGCATGGGCGCAACATCCGCCTTCTTGAAGTGCCCGGTCATCGGCTTGGTAATGCGCTGCGGCTTGATGAATTCCACCAGGCCCAGCTGCGCGGCGTCGTATCCGTCTTTCTCTTTCGTGCGCCGCTGCACCACCACGCACGGGCCGGCCTGCAGCACCGTGCAGCCGACGGCCATGCCGTCGTCGGTGAAGACCTGAGCCATACCCAGCTTAATTCCGAGAATTCCATTCACAGCCATCGAAGTGTACCGTCTCTCCCTAGTAAATCCGTTACTTGCCCGCGTGCTCGCGCCCGAAGGCCTTGATTTCCACGTCCACACCCGGCGGCAGGTCCAGCTTCATCAGCGCGTCCACCGTATCCGGCGTCGGCTCCAGAATGTCGATGAGCCGCTTGTGCGTGCGCATTTCAAACTGTTCGCGCGACTTCTTATCCACGTGCGGCGACCGCAATACCGTCCACCGGTTAATCGTTGTGGGCAGAGGAATCGGCCCGGCTACATTGGCGCCGGTGCGCTTGGCGGTCTCGACAATCTCGCGCGTGGACTGGTCGAGAATTCGGTGATCGTACGCTTTCAGACGAATGCGAATTTTTTCTCCGGCTGACATAATTACTCGATGATCTCCGTAACCGCTCCCGCGCCGACCGTGTGGCCGCCTTCGCGAATCGCGAACCGCAACCCCTTCTCCAGCGCTACCGGTGTGATCAAACTGATTTCCGC
>Ga0307372_10010296_pt1 | contig 12700 bp, 11 predicted proteins | sample OX1MG_FD_202533 | JGI IMG/M metagenome (GOLD analysis project Ga0307372, IMG submission 202533) | Soil microbial communities from Risofladan, Vaasa, Finland - OX-1 | ecosystem: Environmental > Terrestrial > Soil > Coastal area > Acid sulfate soil | place: Finland: Risofladan, Vaasa | collected...
CGTGCCGGCGTGCGGGTCCACGCGCACGGCGCGCAGCGGTTCGTTGAGCGCGCGGGCCGCCACGCGCACGGCGGGTGAGCGCCAGTCGCCGGCGTGCGGGACGATGCTGTACTCGAAGTGCTGCACGCCCATGTCGGCGCGGGGGTCGGGGGACTTGGGCGAGCGGAGCAGCGTGAGGAAGATCGTGTCGCCGCTGGCGCTGTAGCCGTATTTGCCGGCGTTGACCACCGCCACGCCGTAATTGCCCGTGGTGGCCGATCCGTCCACGAAGCGCAGCATCGGCGTCTCGAACCGCGCGCTGTCCTGGCGCGTGCGCGGCCGGGTGGTGCGGCCGATCACGGCGTACGGGATCTCGGCGTGCGTGCTGTCGATGTGGAACGCGAGCGGGATCACCGCCTTCATCAGTTGATGCGACTGGTGCCAGTCCACCTTGGTCTCGATGTCGAGCCGGTCGGCGTCCGCCGGCAGTTCGTAGCGCTGCGTGACGAGCGACCGGTCCTGGCCGCGATACACGGTGATCGAGGTGCCGAACGCGTCGCGGGTGACGGCCGGCCGCGCGCCGCCGGCGCGCGCCGTGAGCCAGGTGCGGGCCCCGTTCAGGTTGTCGATGTTCCACGCGTCGTAGTCCTTGGGATCGTCCACCATCAGCACGAGGCCGTTGGTGTACGGCCCGCGGGCGAGCACGTCGCGCCGACGGACCTTGTCGTACATGCGGGCGATGCCGCCGGTGGCGGAGTCGATCGTGACGCGCAGATAGCGATTCTCGAGCGTCCATCCGGCCACGGCGGCCGCGGCGCGCGGCCGGCCGGGGCGAAGGAAGAAGATGCTCGTCCCGAGCGCCGGCACCGGACCCACGCGCACGCGAATGAGGCCGGAGTCGCCGCGTTCGCTAGGGAGCACGCGGCCGCGTGCGTCGACGGCCGTCCAGTCGGCCGCCGAACCGGCGTCGTCGCCCGTGGCCGGCGGCTGGATGTCCACGACGCCGGTGCGCGCCACGCCGCCGGGATTGAACGCCGCCATCGGCACGTCGCCGCGGGCGAGCGGCCGCGTGTCGAGCGGCGCCGCGATGGCCCGCACCGACGCATCGAGCGCGCCCGTGGCCAGCGCGCCGGCCTGCCGGTAATCGGCCGTCGCATCCTGGTAGATGGAATCGATGCCGGAACCGGCGAGCAGATCGTGGAACTGATTGAACAGCGTGGCTTCCCAGGCCCGGGTGAGGGCATCGCGCGGGTAGGGCGCCGGGGCCACGGTGGCCGCGGCTTCGGCGCCGCCGAGCAGGCCTTCCATGTGACGGTTCCACCACTTCATCTCGGCCTGTGTGGTGAACACGCCGCGGTGGTATTCCAGGTAGAGTTCGTCGCGCACCACCGGGCCGCTCTTGGGGAATTCGGAGCGCATGCGCGCGAGCGCGGCGGTGGGGCTGTCGTCGCGGATGACCGGGAACGCGGGGATGCGCTTGAGATCGTGCGAGCGCTCGAGCATCTGCATGGTGGGGCCGCCGCCGTGATCGCCCACGCCGTAGAGCGTGAGCATCTGTGGCACGGCGCTGGAATCGATCGTCGCACGCTCCTGCGTGGCCAGCGCGTGGGGATCGAGATCGCTGTCGTAGCCGTAGGGGATGTACGAGAAGATCTTCGAGCCGTCGGGGCCTTGCCAGTAGAACTGGTTCAACCGCGCCGGCCACTTGTCGGTGTCGTTCCAGCGCAGCTTCTGCGTGACGAAGAAGTCGAGCCCGCTCTTGAGGAAGATCTGCGGCAGCGACCACGGATAGCCGAAGGTGTCGGGAATCCAGGCCACGCGCGCCGGATGGCCGAACAGCTTGATGAACGTGCGCTGGCCGTACAGCCCCTGGCGCACGAGCGACTCGCCCGACGGCATGTTGACGTCGGGTTCGAGCCACCACCCGCCGACCAGGTTCCAGCGGCCCTCCTTCTCGAGCCGCTGCATGCGCGCCAGGATCGCGGGGTCGCGTTGCTGCACCACGTCGTAGTACACGGCCGCCGACGCCGCGAAGTGCATGTCCGGGTACTTGGCCATGAGCTTCGTGGCCGTGGCCCATGTGGCGTCCACCACGCCTTCGGTCTCGCGCCACCGCCAGAGCCACGCGGCGTCGATGTGCGAATTGCCCACGATATCGATCGTGTCGCGCCGCACCTGGGCGATGGCCGGCGCCAGGGTCGTCAGCCACTGCTGGACGATGGCATGGTACCGAACCTTGTCCGGCTGCAGCACGGCGGCGGCCATCTGCCGGGCCACGTCATCGCCGGGCACCGCGATGGTGCTGTCGCGCGTGAAGAAGCGCGCCCACTGCGCGCCGTCGTGGATCTCGTGCCAGCCGAGGTCGGCCACGCGGAGAACCGGCGGATCCCACCAGGTGCCGCCGTTGGGATGGACGACCACGTCGAGCGTGGCGCCGGCGGTGCACGGCGCGCAGAGCGTGACGCGGCCCAGCGAATCGGCGGAGACGGCGGCGCCGTTCACGGTATACGTGCCGCCGGGCATGAACTCGCCGGCGTGCAGTTGCAGCGTGAGTCCGCCCAGTTCCACGGGCACGCGGGCGGAGAAGCCGATCGCCGCCATGGACCGTCGCACGGTCGAGTCGGCGAGGATCGTATCGAGCGGCGCCCAGTCGGTGGACGGCCGCATCGCGTCGGCGGCGTTGGGCGCCTGCTTCCAGATGGTCATGCCGATGGGGCGCGACAGCATGTCGAGGAGCGCGGTGAGGCTCACCGGAACGGTGGCCGAGCCGCGGCGGCCGGCGGGAACGGAATCGAGCGCTCCCTCGGCGCCCGCGGGGAACAGCGCGGCGCGAAGCTCCGCGCCGCCGCCCAGCGCGCCGCGCGCCAGCTCGCCCCAGGGGGCGTTGAGCGTGGCGGCGGGGTGCGAGCCGCCGGCGGCGATGGTGGTGGTGGTGTGCGAGGATCCCAACTCGAACCGCGCGGCCGACTCCGCCGATTCACCGCGCTCGGCGCAGACCAGCAGCGGCACGGTGAGCACTCCGTCGGCGAGACGGGCCGTGCTCGGCGCCGCCACCGGGCCCACGCGGAACCGCGACGCGGCCGCGCCCGTCGGAACGGTCACGTCCGGCGAATCGGAAGCGACGATGTCGCCCACCGGATCGGGGCTGTCGGCCAGGAAGCGCGCGCCCATCCCCATGCCGCCGCCGCGATTCACCACCTTGTACACAAGACGATTCACGCCCCGATGCAGATGCAGCGTGAGGGTATCGGTGCCCGTGCCCACGCCGCGCGCGATGTCGCGGCGTTCGAGCAGCGCGCCGTCGAGCCACACGATCACATCGTCGTCGCTCTCGACGCCGAGCTTCACCGTGCGGTCGTCGGGGCTGGCGAGATAGGTCTCGGCGTATGCCGCCACGTTGTCGAGCGTGGTGGCGGCGAAGGCCTTGAAGAAGTCGAACTGCCCCAACTCGTCCATGGCGACGGGTTGCCAGACGTGGCCGCCAGCGGCCTGGCCGGCGCGCGCGATGAGGGTGGCGGGGTCGCCGATGTCCTGCTTGTCGAGGCGCAGGGCGCCCGTGTCCACGGGGAAGGGTCCGATGAGCAGCCAGGGGACGACCGGCCGGTCGCAGATGCGGGACGCGGCGTTGGCGGTCTGGGCGCGCGCCGACGGGGCCGCGGCGCCGACCGCGAAGAGAGCGAGCCACGCGGCGGCGTGGCGAAGCGTGCGAACGGACATGTCAGGCGGTCTCGGGAAGATGAGCAGACGGACTCGGGCCCACGACGGGAACATCTCGCCGCTGTGGAAGATGTCGCTTCGCGCGGCGTCTTACCAGCGGGCCGTCTACTTCGCGGACGCGCGTTCGCGGCGCTTGCGCCGGTGCCGCTGCTCCCAGACCTGGCCGATGACGAGCCCCAGCGTGGCGCCCACCACGCCGCCGGCGAGCGCGCCCACCAGCACCGAGAGTTCGAAGTCGAGCAGTCCGCGCGTGGCCTGATGCCGCCGCATGCCCGCGAACAGCAGCAACCACGACTGCATGCCCCACCAGAGCGCGCCGGCCACGCCCCCGAGCACGGCGCCCCCCTGCACGAGCCCGTGGCGCCGCGGTTCGTAGAAGCTGTTCTCCACCGTCCCGAACTCGAGCTGCTTGTCGGTGCGCTCCTCGCTCGCGCCCCACCCCGACCGGAGAATGATCACGCCGGCGAGGGCGCTCAGCACCGACGCCCAGAGGGCCGCGGTGTGCTTGCTGACGATGATCGCATACCGCGTGTCCTGGAGGGCGAGCACGACCACCAGGAACACGAGGATGCCGAGCATCAGCCATTGGCCGAAGGTCGGAGGCTTGCGGCTGCCGCTGGGGGGGCGGTGCGGCATGTGCGTTGCTACGTGTGCTGCGTCCCCTTACGCAGCGACGCGGCGGCCATGAGGAACACCGCGCAGATCGCGCTCACCGTCATCAGTTCGAACGGCCACAGATGGTGCGTGGCCGGATCCACGCGGCCGCTGTAATACGAGAACAGTAGATCGCCGCCGATGCCGACCAGTGGCAGGATGGCCGCCGTGCGCCAGCCGCCCTTCCACCGGATGGCGGCGCGCACGGCGGCGATGGCGACGCCGAGGGGAAACGCGAGGAGAATCACCAGGCCGACGGTGTTTGCCATCGCTAGTGCAGCTCCCGGATCCTGATGTTGCGCAGCGACAAATCGCCTTCGTGGTCGCCCTGGATGCCGATGTAGCCCGTGGCCGCCTTTCCGTAATCCGGAAAGGCGTGGAACTTGCTCGCCTTGACGCGGGCCGTCCAATCGGGGCCGCCCAACTCGTACGCGAGCAGCTTGTGGCCGTTGAGCCAGTGCTCCACGTGGTTGCCGTTCACGATGATGCGCGTGGAGTTCCACTCGCCGGCGGGGTGCAGGTAGCCGGCGGGGGACGGATAGACGGCGTAGTCGGAGCCGGCGGAGGTGATGCGCTGCTTGCCGTCGGGGGCATTGGCGTCATCGAGGAGCTGGTACTCCGGCGCGCTCCAGTAGATGTGGTCGTACTCCTCGGTGCCGCGGTAGAAGATGCCGCTGTTGCCGGCCGTGCCGATCTTCCAGTCGATCTCGAGTTCGAAGTTGGCGTACTTGGACCTGGTGACGAGGTCACCCGTGGGTTTGCTCTTGGTCATGGTGCCGTCCACGACGTGCCATCCGTCCATGGACTGGCCCTTGTAGGCGCGCCACTGGTCCATGGAGTGGCCGTCGAAGAGCAGATGCCAGCCCTCGGCGCGTTGGGCGGCGGTGAGGGTGTTGGTGGTAGCCTGGGCGCCGGCGCTCGCCGCCGCCGCGAGCGAGACGACGGACACCAACACGGCCGCACGTGCTGCCAGAGAATGCTTCATCAGGGAGTCCTCGGAATGTGCATTGGTCAGATCGCCCACCCGTCGCGGAACTCCCGCTTCAGGTACTGGTTCAGCTCGGGCATGTTGGTCACCTGCATGTGCTCGGCATCATAATAGATCTTCTTGCCCTGGCCCGCCCGCACCGCCACGACGCCGAGCAGCATCGTCTCGGTGAGCTGCGACGCGTACGAGATCGGCGAACTCTCCTCGGCCAGTCCCTTGCACGCCAGCGCCCAGTTCCGCTCGTGGCTCACCGTGATCCGCGGGATCGTCTTCGGCACCGCGCGCGCCACGTCCATCAGCGACTCCGGGTAGCAGTGCGGATTCTCGCCGTACGTGTCGTTGTGGAGCACGCCCTTGTCGCCGATGAACAGGACCCCGCCGTCACTCTGGAGCGTCACGTCGTCGGGCAGCACGTCGGGGCGCGGCGGGAAGAGCCCACCGTCGTACCAGAAGAGCTTGACCGGCGGCTGCGAACCCCGCGCCGCGAACTGGTAGTGCACGGTCGTGGCCAGCGGATACGTCACCGGCACCCGGTACGGATGCGCCGGCTTCCCGTCGGGGCCCATCGCGCCGGCCACCGGCTGCACCACGCTCGTGCCCCAGGGCGTGGATGTGGCTTCGATGCTCGTGGGCTGCGTGAGCCCCAGCGCCCAGTACGGTTGATCGATCAGGTGCGCGCCCATGTCGCCCAGCGCGCCGATGCCGAAATCCGTCCACCCGCGCCAGTTGAACGGGTGGTAGATGGGGTGATACGCCACGTCCTCCGCCACCGGACCCAGGTACATATCCCAGCGCAGGCCCGGGGGCATGGGATAGTCGCCGGCCATGGCGTTGGCCAGCAGGTTGTCCACCGCGGCCTGGCCCCAACTCGTGCCAAAGCGCGCCGCCTGTTCGGGCGTGGCCTTGGCCGGACGCGGAATGCCCTGCGGCCAGTACCCCCAGGGGCGGTTGGTCCACACGTGGGCCTCACGCACGGTGCCGATGACGCCGGCCTGGATCCATTCGTTGATCAGGCGCGCCCCGTCGCCGGAGTGGCCCTGATTGCCCATCTGCGTCTTCACGCCCGTCTTGGCCGCCGTGGCCCGCAGCACCCGCGCCTCGTACACCGAATAGGTGAGGGGCTTCTGCACGTACACGTGCTTGCCGGCGAGCATCGCCGCGTTGGCGATCACCGCGTGGTTGTGGTCGGGGGTGGCCACCACCACGCCCTCGATGTCCTTCTGCTTCTCCAGCATCTCGCGCCAATCGGTGTACTTGGCGGCGGCGTCGAACTGCTCCTGGAGCTTGAGCCCGTCGGGGCGGGGGGTGCCGTCGCGGTTCTTGAGCTTGGCGGCGAGGTTGCGGCCGGAATACGCGAGATCCACGTCGCAGACGGCCACGATGCGCTCGGTTTTCGACAGCTCGAGCGCGTTCACCGATCCCATGCCGCCGAATCCGGCGATGGCCACCTGGAGCTGGTCGCTCGGGGCAACGTAGCCGGGCCCTCCCAGCACGTGGCGCGGGACGATGGTGGGAAATCCGTGGGGCAACACGAGGGCGCCGAGCGCCAGCTTGCTCGCGTCGGAAACGAATTCGCGGCGCGTGACTTTCTTTCGGGACATGGGACCGATCTCCGGTTTGTTATAGTCGCATTAGAGTGCACCCGGCGGCACCACGAGGTCAATCTCGCCGGCCGGTTGCCCGGGGGGGCGGATGGCCGGGGTCGTGGGGCTCCGGGGCGTCCGCCGGGGCCCGGAATGGCCAAAATCAGGGCGAAAAGCGGCATGAAACGCTGCATTCGACTAGATTGAAAGACAGCCTAACAGGAAGAGACGTGATCGAAGCATTCGAGTTTGTCGATCAGGACCGCACCTTCACGTGCACGGTGGAAGAAGCGCGGACGCCGGGAAACGAAGCGTGGTGGTGGTTCCGCGTTTCCACCGATGATCGGCAGCGGTATGCGCCCTTCCGGGCCAGCGCGCGTGACACCCAGAAGTCCGTGCGGGCACGGATTGTGGCGTATTACGACGACCTCCTGGTGCGCCGCGCCGCCCCGCCCACGCCGTACTGGCGTCGCGGACCGGGGCAGGGTGGCCAGCCGGCCGCCGCGGCAGCGCCCGCTGTCGAGGTGCCGGTCGAGGTGCCCGTGCCGGTCGCCAAGGGCGTGGCCGCGAAAGGCGTGGCCGCCAAGGGTGCGGTGGCCAAGGGCGTGGCCGCCAAAGCCAAGGCTCGCCCTGCCAAGTAGGTCCGCGGCGTTCGCCTAGACCCGCCGCGCGCGTTCGCGCAGGCGGTCGGCGAGAATGTGCACGCGGTCTCCCAACCCGGACTGCAGGTCGGCGTCGAACAACTTTCGCATCCGCTCGCTGGCGATGGGGCGGAGCGCGGCGAGATCGGCGGCGATGTCGCGCGCCAGCCCCGGCCACTCCTGGGGCTGGATGCCCGCCGTGGGCTGCCATCCGTGGTTCCGGGCGTCGATCCACGAGTCCCAGAAGGTGAGCGCGATGCGCAACTCCGTGAGCTCGCCGGCATCGCCCAACGGGAACGCGTGCTCGAAGCTGTCGAACCGCCGGCCGATCTCGTCGTAGCGGCCGGCGTCGTGCGCGTCGGCATCCGTGACGAGGTTCCGGACCAGGGTCTCGCGCGCTGCGGCAGTGGTGAGCACCAGCCTTCCCGGTGGAGATGAGCGAACGGCCCGCCCTCGACGCGGCCTGCGCGATCGGGCGCCGTCTAGACTGAGTATAGCCGGATCGTGAGCGGCTGGGGCGGCGCCACGGCGTCGTCGATTGTGAGGCGCACGCGCGAGACCATGACCGGCTCGAGGCGATCGAGCTTGGCGTAGCCGATGGTCGTCCCGCGAGAGAGCACGCGCCAGTCACCGCCGTCGGCGCCGTACAGCGTGTAGCCCGCCACGGCCTGTCCGCCCTCGATGCGTTCTTCCAGGCGCGCGATGCCCACGCGCGCCGCGCCATCGAGCGCCACCTCCAACTCCGCGGACCGCGGGCCGGTGGCGCGCCAGGACGCGCGTGCCCCCGAGGCGAGATCGTGGCCGAACAGGGTGTCGCGCCGATCGCGGAACTCGCGAAGCCGCGCCACGTCGACGTCGTGCAGCAGGCCCTCGCGTGTGGGGGGCACGTTGAGCAGCAGCTTGGAATTGCGGCCCACCGAGCTGAAGTACAGCTCGATCAACGATTCCACGCTCCGCACGCGGCGGTCCTCCGCGGCGTGGTAGAACCAGCCCGGCCGGATCGACACATCGGCTTCGGCAGGGCGCCATACCGGACCGGCGGGATCGCCGTGCTGCAGAGCGGGCGTGACGCCGGGCCCGCTGGCGCCGGGGTAGGGCACGGCGCCAGGATCGACCGTGGACCAGTTCGGGTCGCCGGCCACGCCGCGCTCGTTGCCGCACCACCGTATGTCGGGGCCGGCATCGGAGAACATGACCGCCCCGGGCTGCAGCCGGCGCACCAGCCCCCAGAACCGCGGCCAGTCGTACGTCTGCTTCCTCCCGTTGGGCCCCTCGCCGTTGGCGCCGTCGAACCACACTTCGGCGATCGTCCCGTAGTGCGTGAGCAGTTCGGTGAGCTGGTCGCAGTAGAGATCGTTGTAGCGCGGCGAGTCGCCGTACGCGGGGTTGTTGCGGTCCCAGGGCGACAGATAGAGTCCGGGGCGCAATCCCTCGGCGCGGCACGCGTCCACGAATTCCCGCACCACGTCGCCATGGCCGTCGCGCCATGGGCTGGATGCCACGGAATGCCTGGTGGTGGCGGTGGGCCAGAGACAGAATCCGTCGTGGTGCTTGGCGGTGAGGATCATGGCGCGGAATCCCGCGGCGCGCGCGGCGCGCGCCCACTGCCGCGGGTCGCAGTGCGCCGGATTGAAGATCGCCGGATCCTCATGGCCGTCGCCCCACTCGCGGTCGGTGAACGTGTTCACCCCGAAGTGGCAGAACATGGCCAGTTCGTCGCGCTGCCAGGCGAGCTGCGACGGCGACGGATGCGGCCGGCCCAGGGCCGGCGCCGGTGCCCACGCGCCGCGATGCGGCAGCCAGCACCCGGCCAGGGCCGCCGCGCCCGAGAGCACGAACGAGCGGCGGTCCATCCTACGCCGGCGACGCGAGCAGCGCCTGCAGATCCTTCTCGATGCGCTCGGGGGTGTCGGACGGCGCGTAGCGCCGGAGCACCGCGCCGTCCCGCCCGACGAGGAACTTCGTGAAGTTCCACTTGATGGCTTCGCTGCCGAGTACGCCGGTGGCCTCCGCCTTGAGATGGCGGTACAGCGGATGCACCCGGGGGCCGTTGACGTCGATCTTGGCGAACATCGGGAACGTGACGTCGTACGTGGTGGAGCAGAAGCGCTGGATCTCGGCCTCGTCGCCGGGCTCCTGGTGGCCGAACTGGTCGCAGGGGAATCCGAGGATCACGAACCCGAGCTTCTTGTACTTCCGATACAGCGCTTCGAGTCCCGTGTACTGCGGCGTGAACCCGCACTTGCTGGCCACGTTCACCACGAGCAGCACGCGGTCGCGATACGCGGCCAGCGTCTCCTCGCGCCCGTCGATGGTCGTGACCGCGACGTCGTGGATGTTCACGAGTGGCTCGCCGGGTCCGGCTTGCGGGCCAGCACCTGGACCACGGCCGACGGCCCGCGGTGGTACTTGCCCTCCGCCACTTCCCGCTCGGCGTCCTGCGCCAGCACGAAGTGCAGTCCCGAGAGTTCGTCTTCCAGCGCGGAGCGCGGGACCAGCAACTCCACGGCGCGGGGGCCGCCCGTTCCGAACGTGAGCTGGCGCGGCGTGTAGGCCTCGAGCACGAATACGCCGCCGGGCCGGAGGCCGGCGACCACGCGTTGGTGGACCTGCGCGCGCAGCGCGGCGGGCAGGTGCACGAAGATCGAGACGATCCCCGCCCATGCGCCGGGCTCGATCACGTAGTGCGCGAGGTCGGTCACGACGCACTCGACGTGCACGCCGCTGCGCTCGGCGAGTTCGCCGGCCCGCGCCATCCCCACCGCGGACTGATCCACGGCCGTGACCCGGTAGCCGAGCCTGGCCAGATGCGCGGCGTTGCGCCCCTGTCCTTCGGCGAGGCAGAGGACCGGGCCCGACGGGATCTGGCAGGCGACGGCGGCGAGGAACGCGTTGGGCTCGGTGCCGTACGCGTAGTCGGGTTCAGAATATCGAACGTCCCAGTCAGTCATGGCGATGTGGCGTTGGAACGGGAGACCACGGGCAGCGTCAGCGGGTGGACTCCGCGTCCATCCGCGCCACGATCACATAGCGCGCGGCGGAAGGCTGTCCGGGCGCGTGGCCGCCGTCCACGGCCACGTCCGCGGGCAGCCGGTGGATCGTGATGAACTGCGTGGGCACTTCGCGATCGTGCTCGTCGCGGAGATGGAGCGCGAAAGCATCCACGGCGCGTTGGGTTTCTACCACCCGGCGCACCGTCGAGTTCCGCCCGAGCGCCTGCCGGAGCAGCCGGAGCTGTTCGGCCTTCGGGATGCCGGCCAGCTCGTCGGGCGCGGGGAGCGGCGCGTCGGTCACGAATTCGCTCATTGCCGACTGCAGCGCGGAAAGGATGGGCTCGATCCGCTCGAAGGGCGGTTCGGGTTGGAACACACCGGTCTGCTGATCCGAATCGTCGCCGGGCGCACCGAGATCGGTGTAGCCGAGCAATTCGTCGTGACTCCAGAGTGTGTATTGCAGGACGGGGCCCGGTGCGGGTGAAAGGGGGTCCGAAATCATGGAGACGGCCGCGCCTCGGCGCTAGGGCGCCGCACCCAGGCGCTCGCGCACAGCGTGTGCGCCGCATGGGCCCCGCCAGGCTGCGGCCCTGCGTCGTAGCGGTGGATCAGTCCTTGTACGGATAGTCAGGATCCGCCAATCGTTCCGCCCGCGCCGTGGCGTCCGGGCCGGCGATGTCCTTGGCGTGATGCAGCAGCAGCGGGCTCAGATGCTGTCCGTAGCGCAGCACGCTCGCCGCGCGCTCGCGCCGTCCGAGCAGGAACGCGAGGAACGACTGGTCCTTCTTCTTCCCGTTGCACTCGGGGCAGCAGAGCAGCAGGTTGTCGCGCCGGTCGTAGGCCGTCTTGCCGCGGCGCGGCGTCACGTGGTCCAGCGTGATGAGGTCGGGATCGATGCGCCGCTCGCAGTAGGCGCACACCGGACCGTGGCGCGCCAGCAGCCAGCGGCGCGTCTCGGTGTACGCAGCGCGCGTCGTGGGCAGCGAGGTGTCCTGTTGCGCCGGACCGCGTCCACGTCCGCGGCGCGGGCTCCTGCGGCGGCCTGACGGCTGCTTCTTCACCATCGGCAGAGGGCAAGGGGTGGGCGGGCCGGAAGCGCTCGTGCCGTAACATAGCGTTCCGCGCTCCGGTCCTCACCCCCCAACCCCCTCCGGCCTGCCGCGCCGGCGCTCAGGGCGTGGGCGCCGGCAGGTGCAGCTCGATCCCCTCGGGCGGCGTCACGCCGAGGAGGTTCTGCACGAAGTAATCCCACGTGCGCCGGGTCACGTACGGCTCCGACCCGAACCCATGGTTGCGATTGGGCAGTACGAGCAGGTCGAAATTCTTGTTGGCCTTGATCAGGGCATTGATCAGGAGCAGGGAGTTCACCGGGCTCACGTTGTCGTCCATCGTGCCGTACATGATCAGCAGCTTGCCCTTGAGATTGGCGGCCAGCCGCTGGTTGGCCTGGCGGTCGTAGTTGTCGGTGCTGTCGCTGGTCTTCACGAGGAGGCCCTGGTACTTCTCCCCCCACGTGTAGTCGTAACTGCGGTTGTCGTGGTTGCCGGCCCGCGACACGGCCACCTTGAAGAAATCCGGATAGCGCAGCATCGCGTCGGTGGATGAGAACCCGCCGCCCGAGTGGCCGTAGATCCCCACCCGGTTGAGGTCGATCTGCGGGTACCGCACGGCGAGTTGCTCGATGCCGGTGACGAGATCGGGAATCCCGTTGTCGCCCATGTTGCCGTAGTACGTGTCGTGGAACGCCTTGGAACGGAACGGCGTTCCCATGGCGTCGATCTCCACCACGAAGAACCCCAATTCGGCCATCGCCGCGTTGCTGCTGCGCAGCGCCGAGGCGAACGTGCGGTCCCCGATCGGGCCGACCTGCGGACCGGGGTAGATGTAGTCGATGATCGGGTAGTGCTTGGTGGAATCGAAGGTGGACGGACGGTAGAGCACCCCGTACAGGTCGGTGATGCCGTCGCGGGCCTTGACCGTGATCGGGGTGGGGTACTTCCAACCGGTGGCGAACAGGCGGCTGGCGTCGGCCCGCTGCACCTCGTGGACGAGGGTGCCGTCGGCGCGGCGCACTACCGTGACCGGGGTGGCGTCGAGCCGCGAATAGTTGTCCAGGAACTCGTTGCCGGACGGCGCGAACGACAC
>Ga0307372_10010298_pt1 | contig 12699 bp, 10 predicted proteins | sample OX1MG_FD_202533 | JGI IMG/M metagenome (GOLD analysis project Ga0307372, IMG submission 202533) | Soil microbial communities from Risofladan, Vaasa, Finland - OX-1 | ecosystem: Environmental > Terrestrial > Soil > Coastal area > Acid sulfate soil | place: Finland: Risofladan, Vaasa | collected...
TTCTCAGCGGCGGGGCGGGCGCGGTCCTCGCCGCCGCCCTCGGCTACCACTACCTCTACGACGCCCAGCTGGGGCAGTACGCGCACGACACCGCCGTCTACATCCTGGCGCCGGACGGCCGCGTGTCGCGCATCCTGCCGCAGTTCGCCCTGACCGGCGCGGGGATCGCCGGCGCGCTCGAGCATGCAGCCACGCGTCCGGCCGGGCTGCTGACCACGCCGCTGCGCATCATCTGCTACTGCCTGCAGCCGCTGACGGGCGCCTTCGACGCGCCGGCGGTGTTCGCCCTGCGCACGGCCTGTCTCGGCTTCCTGGTGGCGGCCGGAGCCGCATTCCTGATGCTGCGCCGAGCCCGGGAGCGGCGGCGGTGAGCCTCATTCTCCTCGTCCAGGCCAGTCCGATCGTGCTGCCCGAGGCGTCCACCCAGGCCGTCGTCGAGGATCGGATTTTCCTCATACTCCTCGCTGTTTCGGCGGCGATCGTGCTGCTGGTGCTGACCCTGGTGATCGGGTTTTCCATCGTCTACCGGGCTGGCTCGGCGGCCAGGCGCGGGCCGCTGCCCATCTGGATCCGTCACGAGTTCGAGATCGGCTGGACCTCGGCGACCATTTTCGCCTTCCTGTTCATCTTCTGGTGGACCGCCTCCAGCCAGCTCCACCTGCAGACCGTGCCGCGCTCGGCGCTCGAGATCCACGTCGTCGCCAAGCAGTGGATGTGGAAGATCCAGCAGCCGAGCGGGGTGCGCGAGATCGATACCCTGCACGCGCCGCTGGGCATTCCGGTCAAGCTGGTGATGACCTCTCAGGACGTCATCCACGACTTCTACGTGCCGGCGTTCCGCCTGAAGCAGGACGTGATCCCCGGGCGATACACCGAGCTGACCTTCACCGCGACCGAGGCCGGCACCTTCCAGGTGTTCTGCGCCCAGTACTGCGGCCTGGATCACGCGCGCATGAACGCCGACGTGGTGATTCTGCCGCCGGCCGACTACGCCCGCTGGATCGCAGACCAGCCCGAGGGCGACACCCTGGCCGGCGAGGGCGAGAAGATCTTCGCCTCGCACGGCTGCGGCGGATGCCATGGGCAGGGCGCGGCCGTGCACGCGCCGCCGCTCGACGGGCTCTACGGCTCGCGCGTGCCGCTCGCGGGCGGCGGCTTTGCGCTCGCGGACGAGAACTACATCCACGACTGCATCCTCTTGCCGCACAAGCGCGTGCCGGCCGGCTACGCGCCGATCATGCCGAGCTTCCAGGGCGTGCTCAGCGAGGACCAGCTCGTTCCCCTCATCGCCTACATCAAGACCCTGAAGGCCAAGCCATGAGCGCCCAGGCTTCCGCGCCCCAGGCGGCGCCAGGCGACGAACCCAGCTATCTGGACGAAGGCCATAGCGTCGCCTCGTGGATATTCTCCACCGACCACAAGCGCATCGCCATCCTCTACGCAGTGTCGATCACCGTCTTCTTCTTCATCGGCGGCGCCGCGGCGACCCTGATGCGCATTCAGCTGTTCGAGCCGAACAACAGCTTCGTCTCGGCCGCGCAGTACAACCGCCTCTTCACCATGCACGGCATCATCATGGTTTGGTTCTTCCTGGTGCCGTCCATCCCCACCACGCTCGGCAACTTCCTGGTGCCGATGATGATCGGGGCCAAGGACGTCGCCCTGCCCAAGCTCAATCTCACGTCCTGGTGGCTCTATGTGGGCGGCGCCATCTTCACCATCGTCTGCCTGATCGGCGGCGGCGTCGACACCGGCTGGACCTTCTACACGCCCTATTCGACCCTCTACTCCAACGCAGCGGTGCTCTCGGCCGCGGCTGGCGTCTTCGTGGTCGGATTCTCCTCGATCCTCACCGGCGTCAACATGATCACCACGGTGCACATGTTGCGCGCGCCGGGGCTGACCTGGTTTCGCCTGCCGCTGTTCGTCTGGGGCATCTACGCCACCAGCCTCGTCATGGTGCTGGCGACGCCGGTGCTGGCGATGACGCTGCTGCTGGTCATCGCCGAGCGCATGGGCCTGCCGGTCTTCGATCCCCGCTTCGGCGGCGACCCGGTGCTGTTCCAGCACCTGTTCTGGTTCTACAGCCACCCGGCCGTCTACATCATGATCCTGCCGGCGATGGGGGTGATCTCGGAGATCATCGCCTCGGAGGCGCGTCGGCGGGTGTTCGGCTACAAGGCCATGGCGGTCGCCATGCTGTCGATCGCGGTGCTCGGCTTCCTCGTCTGGGGGCACCACATGTTCGTCGCCGGCATGAGTCCCTTCGCCGACATCGTGTTCTCGTTCCTGTCGTTCGTGATCGCGGTGCCCTCGGCGATCAAGGTGTTCAACTGGACCGCGACCCTCTATCGCGGCGAAATCCGCTTCGGCGCGCCGATGCTCTACGCCCTGGGGTTCCTCGGCCTCTTCACCGTCGGCGGGCTGACCGGCCTGTTCCTGGCCTCGGTGCCGGTGGACGTCCACGTCCATGGGACCTACTTCGTCATCGCGCATTTCCACTACATCATGGTCGGCGGTTCGGTATCTGCCTATTTCGGAGGGCTGCACTATTGGTGGCCGAAGATCACCGGGCGCATGTATTTGGAGTGGTGGGCGCGGCTGGCGGCCATCACCATGTTCCTCGGCTTCAACTTCACCTTCTTCCCGCAGTTCATCGCCGGCTATCTCGGCATGCCCCGGCGCCACTTCGTCTATGCACCTCAGTATCACCTCTATAACGTCATGTCCTCGACCGGCGCCGTGGTGCTGGCGGCCGCCTATCTGCTGCCGCTCTTCTATCTGGGCTGGTCGCTGGTCTGGGGCGCCAGGGCCGGCGCCAATCCCTGGAACGCCACCGGCCTGGAATGGCTGACGCCCTCGCCGCCGCCGAAGCAGAACTTCGCGCGCACGCCCAGGGTCGACAACGATCCCTACGACTATCACGAGCCGGAGACCGGGCCGACCCAGGCCGACCAGCCGCCGCGCCAGCCCCAGGGCGGGGTCGCCTGATGAGCCAGACCGGCGTCACGGTGCGCGAACCATGGCCGGACGCCCGGCGCGAGGAGACCGGGCTGCAGTTCGCCATGTGGGTGTTCCTGGCCACCGAGGTGCTGTTCTTCGGGGCGCTCATCTGCACCTACGCGGTCAACCGCTGGGCGCATCCGGCGGCGGTGCGCGAGGCCGGTCGCCACGCCGCCTTCGCCTATGGACTCGCCAACACCGTGATCCTGACGCTCTCGGGCCTCAGCATGGCGATTGCCGACCGCGCCGTGAAGGAACAACTGGGCGCCCTCGCCAAGGCCTGCCTCTGGATCACGCTCGCCCTCGGAACGGCGTTCGTCGTGATCAAGGCGCTGGAGTATTACAAGGACATCTCCGACAACCTGTGGCCGGGCCCCGACTTTGCCTTGAGAGGCGCAGGCGCGCGCCCGTTCTGGAGCTTCTACTGGGTGGCCACGGGGGTGCACGCCATCCACCTGACCATCGGGCTCGGCGTCGTGGCGCGGCTTCTGGTGTTCGCCCATCGAGGCAGCCTGGTCCGGCGCGTTCCCTCGATGACGATCTCGACCCTCTACTGGGAGTTCGTCGACATCGTCTGGCTGTTCCTGTTTGCGCTCATCTACCTGGTGGGGCGCACATGACCCGGCGCCAGTGGAAGCAGGTCGTGGCGACGCCGTTCGCCGCCTGGGCGGCGCTGGCCCTCGGCATCGGGCTGACCTGCGGCTATGCCCTGATGGGGGCGAGTCCGTTCAAGCCGGCGATCGCGCTCGCCATCGCCGCCTGCCAGGCCGCCGTCAGCGCCATCGTCTTCATGCGCCTGGACCGGGCGAGCGCGCTCGTCCGCTTCGCCGCCGTCAGCGGCGTGCTGTGGCTTTCGTTCCTGTTCATCCTCAGCTTCTGCGACTATCTCAGCCGCGCCTATCCGCCGTGAGCCCGCGCGCCCTTCCGCGCCGGCGCGGAAGGGTCTACGAGCGCGCGCCGTGACCATTGCCGACGCCGCGCCCGCCATCAGCTTCGTCGACATCGAGGCGGCGCGCGTCCGGATCGCCGGCAAGGTGCGGCGCACCCCGGTGCTCGCCAATGCCGACCTCGACGCGGCGGCGCGGGCGCGCCTCTTCTTCAAGTGCGAGAACCTGCAGGAGATCGGCGCCTTCAAGGCCCGCGGCGCGACCAACGCCGTCTTCGCCCTCACCGACGCCGAGGCGGCGCTGGGCGTCGCCACCCACTCCTCCGGCAACCACGGCGCGGCGGTGGCGCGGGCGGCGGCCCTGCGGGGCGTGGCCGCCCACGTGGTCATGCCCCGCAACGTCAGCGCGCCCAAGGCGGCCCAGGTGGAGCGGCTCGGCGCGCTCATCACCCTGTGCGAGCCGACGCTCGCGGCGCGCGAGGCCATGGTGGCCAAGATCATCGCCGAGACCGGGGCGCGGCTCGTCCACCCCTACGACGATCCGCTGGTGATGGCGGGGCAGGGGACCGCGGCGCTGGAACTGCTGGAGGACGCGCCGGACCTCGATCTGGTGCTCGCCCCGGTCGGTGGCGGCGGCCTGATCGGCGGCGCGGCGACGGCGGTCAAGGCGCTGCGGCCCACCGCGCGCGTGATCGGCGTCGAGCCGGCCGGCGCCGACGACGCGGCCCGCTCGTTCCGGGCCGGCCGGCGCCTCGCCGGCGATGCGCCGGCCACCATCGCCGACGGGCTGCGCGCCGAACTCAGCCAGCGGACCTTCGCCACCATCCGCGCCCATGTCGACGACGTGGTCACCGTCTCCGAGGCTGGCATCGTCGAGGCGATGCGGGCGATCTGGGAGACGCTGAAGGTCATCGTCGAGCCCTCGGCCGCCGTCCCGCTCGCCGCGATCCGCGAAGGCGCGCTCGAGGTCGCCGGCCTGAAGGTCGGCATCATCCTGACCGGCGGCAACGTCGACCTGGATCACCTGCCCTGGTGAGGGGGGGGGCGTCCGGCGGGCGCTAGGTGGCTCCGACGGCGGCGGTGGCGCGGCGTTCGAGCTTGCCCCAGCCGACACGCACGCCGCGGATGGCGGTGACCACCGACTTGACCACCACGTAATACATCAACTGGCGATAGCCGAAGCGCTGCACCGGCAGCCAGACGAGATCCTTCCAGGGCGCCCGGCGCTCCAGCGCCATGCCCAGCGCCCCGGCCGACAGGTCCAGGAAGATGAACGCCGCCCAGTAGAAGACGGTGCGGATGAGGTCGTCCGGCGACCACTCCACCTGGTGATAGTGCTGCTGGTAGAGCGACCAGCCGATGCCCCAGACGATGGCGAGGTCCACCAGCGGCGAGGCGGTGGTGAGCACGATCTGGAACAGCCAGATCTGCGGCAGGGCGACGAAGCCGAGCACCGGGCGTTCCCGGTCGAACAGGCCGCGGCGATGCTTCCACAGGCATTGCAGCGTGCCGAACGACCAGCGGAAGCGCTGCTTCAGGAGGCCGGCCACCGTGTCGGGCGCCTCGGTGTAGGCGCGCGCCTCCGGATCGAACTCGACCCGCCAGCCGGCCCTCTGGCAGGCGATCGTCAGATCCTGATCCTCGGCGAGGGTGTCGGCCGGATAGCCGCCGAGCGCTTCGAGGGCGGTGCGGCGCCAGGCGCCCACCGCGCCCGGCACCACGGTCACCGCGCCCAGCGCCGCCAGCGCCCGACGCTCCAGATTCTGGGCGGTGACGTATTCCAGCCCCTGCCAGCGGGTGACGAGGTTGAGCCGGTTGCCGACGACGGCGTTGCCGGCCACCGCCCCCACCTTGGGATTGGTGAACCAGCGCGCCAGCCGCGGCAGGGTCTCGGGCGGGAACAGCGTGTCGGCGTCGAGCGCCACCACGATCTCGCCCTTGGCGAGCGCCAGGCCGCGGTTGAGCGCCCGGGCCTTGCCGCCGTTTTCGAAGCTCAGCAGCGTCACCCGCGCATCGTCGCCATAGGCCTCGCGCACGCGCTGGGCGGTGGCGTCGGTCGAGCCGTCGTCGAGCACGATCAGCTCCAGCCGCCGCCAGTTGGAATGCAGGATGCGCGCGATGGAGGCTGCGATCACCTTCTCCTCGTTGAAGCAGGGGATCAGCACCGAGACCAGCGGACCGGTCTGGGGGTCCAGCATCGGCGGCGCCCGGCCTGGGGCGCTGAAGCGGTGCCAGACGCCCAGGCCGGCCAGGAAGGCGAGCCTGGCCACGCCCAGAACGATCGCGGTCACGAAGAGCGCCGTCAGCATGAAGTCGACGTAGCGGAAGAAGCCGAATCCGAGCCGGTCGAGCAGCAGTTCGAACGTGCTGCGCGAGGTCGGCGGCATGGCCTGGGCGGGCGTCATGCCGGCGAGCTGGTCGACGGTCACCAGCTTGTAGCCCTTGGCCCTCAGCGCATCGATCAGCACCGGCAGCGCCTTGACGGTCTGGCTGCGGTCGCCGCCGCCGTCGTGCATCAGCACCACCTGGCCGGGATCGTTGGCGTCGGCGACGCGCTTCATCACCCGCTGGACGATGAGGGCGGGCGGCGGCATCGAACCATAGTAGGGCGCCCCGCCGGGCATCCGCTTCCAGTCGTCCGGATCGATGCGCAGGCCCACGATCAGATAGCCGAGCTTCTGGGCGATCACGAGCGGATCCACCTCGTTGGGGGTGGAAGGTTCGGCATCGCCGAAATAGGGCGGCCGGAACAGCCGCATCGAGCGGCCGGTGAGCACTTCGAACAGGCGCTGGGTGGTGTTGAGCTCCAGGTCGGTCTGCGGGATCGAGGTCTCGCCGATGTTGGGATGGGTCCAGGTGTGGCTGCCGACGATATTGCCCTCGCGCACCTCGCGCAGCACCAGATCCGGACGCACCTGCATGTTCTCGCCGATATCGAAAAAGGTGGCGTGGACGCCCTTGGCCTTCAGGATGTCGAGGATCTTCGGCGTCCAGCGTCCGTCCGGGCCGTCGTCGAAGGTGAGCGCCACCTCACCCGGATGCCAGCCGTAGCGGGTGATCACGTAGTTGGTCGGCAGGATGGTGTAGGTCTCGCCGGAGATCAGCCCGTTGTCCGGATCGATGGTGATCTGCCGCTTGCCGCCGGTCGGCGTGGCGCTGACATGCAGGACCTCGCCCGAGCCGTCGAAGTCGGGCGGTCCGCGGCCCGGGGCGATGCTCTGCAGGCCGGCGGGCGTGGCGGCGCCGTAGGGGTGCCGGAAGAACCGCCAGACGCCAGGGTCCTCGAAGCCCATGCGCCACAGGGCGTAGCCCTTGGGCCGGAAGGCGTCGGCCACCTTGATCTCGTTGTAGGCGGTGGCCGCGTCGAGGAACCAGACGTCGTGGTGATTGCCGCTGTCGTCCACGTAGGCGAAGGTCGGATTGAGCGAGTCCTCGTCCATCTGCACGTCGGCGCCGGAGTCGTGGGCGAGCTGGGTGGCGTCGTAGAAGCCGACGGCGGTCGCCGCGCCCTTGGTCTTGCCGTTGGCGCGGGTCCAATCGTAGCCGTAGGCGCCCAGGGCGACGATGGTCTTGGCGGGGTCGAGCCGGGACATGCTGTGCATCAGCTCGCGCTGGTACCAGCCCTGGGCGGCGGCCGGACCGGGGTCGCCGGTGCGATAGTGCTGGTCATAGACCATCAGGATGACGCTGTCGGCGACCGCCTTGACCTTGGCGATCGGGAAGGAGTTGTCGTCTACCGGCGCCGTGACCCAAAGCTCCCGGCCCGTCGGCTTCAGCGCCGCGCGCAGCTGGGCGAGGAACCTCGGATAGACCTTCAGCGCCTGCGGCGAGAGGTCCTCGAAATCGATCACGTAGCCGGCGTAGCCGTGCAGCTGGGCCAGCGCCATGAGGTTGTGGATCAGGGCGCCGCGCGCGGCGGGATAGAGCAGCAGCCTGTCGGCGAGCGGTCCGTCCCAGATCTCGTCGTGCGAGTTGTGCACCATCGGCACCACCGAGGGGGTCTTCTTCGCCGAGGCGATGACGGCCTCGGCCTGCGGGTCGGAGGTGAGCGAGACGCGCCCCAGCGAGCCGTTCAGGGCGATCCACATGGGCGAGACCACGTCGAGCTGGTCGATGTTCTCGGCGAGCGACACGCGCGAGTCCGGGTCCCAGCTCACGTAGAACCCCACCGACAGCGGCCGCCAGGGTCCGCCGGCGGGGCCGGGCTTGGGCCGCGGAATCCGGGTCCAGCTCGGCCGGCCCCGCAGCCGGTGCGCCGTCTCCACGTGCAAGGCTTGCAGGATACGCGGATCGCGCAGGGAAAGCTGCGGCAGGCGCGGCGCGAAGGCGAGCGTCGCGAAGAAGCCGGCGACGATCAGGGCCGCCAGCGAGACCAGGAAGCCGACGCCCATGCCGGCGCGACGCGCCCGCCGACCAGTCGGGTCGTGGAAGATGAAGTCGGCCATGTGCGGCCCGGCGCCTTTTCTGGTCTAGGACGCGTCGATTGGACAGCAAGATGGCTGAAGGGCGGCTGAACGGAAAGGGGTGCGGCGATTTGGGCGGACCGCCCCGCAGATCAGCCCCTTCCTGCGATCATGCCCCGATCACGGCCGGCCGCGCCGGGCGCGCCAGACCTCGCGGGTCTGGCCCCAGATCTCGACCTCCTCGGCGTCGTAGGGCGCCGGCAGTCTTGCCTGGCGCAGGAAGCTCGAGCCGAGCCGGCGCGCCACGTTCAGGGATGCGGCATTGGCCGGGGCGATGCAGTGCACCACCTCGCTCCAGCCGAGCGTGTCGAAGGCCCAGTCGATCGCCGCGGTCGCGCCCTCGGTGGCGTAGCCGCGGCCCCAGACCTCGCGCGCCAGGCCCCAGCCGATCTCGGTTCCGGGCCACTGGGCCGGAACCCAGGGACCAAGCCGCCCGACCCAGCGCCCGCTCGCCTTCTCGATCACGGAGAACATCGAGCAGCCCTGCATGGCCCAGGCGCCGGCGACGGTCATGAAGCCACGCCAGGCCACCGGGAGCCTCTGCACGCCGCCCAGATGGCGCATGGTTTCCTCGTCGCCGGCGAACGCGGCCCAGGGCTCGAAGTCCTGCGGCTCCAGCGGCCGCAGGATCAGCCGGCCGGTCTCCAGGCGCGGGCCGGCCGGGGGCGTCAGGCCAGCGACGGCTCGATCTCCTTGCAGGCGGCGATCAGGGCCTTCACCGAGGCGACGGACCTGGCGAACATGGCCTTTTCGGCCTCGTCCAGGGGGAACTCGATCACGCGCTCGGCCCCGCCCGCGCCGATCACCGTGGGCACGCCGACGTAGAGGCCGCTGAGTCCATATTGGCCGGAGAGATGCGCCGCGCACGGCAGAATGCGCTTCTTGTCGCGCAGGTACGACCTGGCCATGGCCACCGCGCTCTCGGCCGGGGCGTAGAAGGCCGAGCCGGTCTTCAGGAGGCCGACGATCTCGCCGCCGCCGCCGCGGGTGCGCGCCACGATCGCCTCGACGTCGGCCTCGGCGATCAGTCCCTGCTGGACCAGCACCGGCAGCGGCAGGCCCGCCACGGTGGTGTAGCGGATCATCGGCGCCATGTCGTCGCCATGGCCGCCGAGGGTCCAGGCATGCACGTCCTCGACCGAGACGCCGAGCTTCTGCGCCAGGAAGTAGGCGAACCTGGCCGAATCCAGCACGCCCGCCATCCCCACCACCTTGTGCGGCGCAAGACCCGAGAACTCGCGCAGCGCCCAGACCATGGCGTCGAGGGGATTGGTGATGCAGATGACGAAGGCGTCCGGGGCATGGGCGCCGATGCCCTCGCCCACCGCCTTCATCACCTTCAGATTGATGCCCAGGAGGTCGTCGCGGCTCATGCCCGGCTTGCGCGGCACGCCGGAGGTGACGATGCACACGTCCGCGCCGGCGATGTCGGCATAGTCCTGCGCGCCCCTCAGCGCCACGTCGGCGCCGATCACCGCGGTGGCCTCGGCGATGTCGAGGCTCTTGCCCTGCGGCAGGCCCTCGACGATGTCGAACAGCACCACGTCGCCCAGCTCCTCGCGGGCGCAGACGTGGGCGAGCGTGCCGCCGATCATGCCCGAGCCGATGAGGGCGATCTTCGCGCGCGCCATGGTGCCTGCTTCCTGTTTCCGTCTTGGAGCCGCGCGCGGTCTAGACCGGCGGCGCCGGGCCTGCAAGGTTGGGCCATGTTCCGCCTCGACCCGGTTTTCGAGCGCCTGTCGCGCCCGCTGGCGAGCCTGGCGCTGTGCGAGGCGCGCCTGATGGACGACGCCCGGTTTCCCTGGCTGGTGCTCGCGCCGCGCCGCGACGGGGCGGTCGAGCTCGAGGATCTCGCCGGCGCCGACCGTGGCCAGCTCATGGCCGAAATCGTCGCGGCCGGACGGGCGGCCAGAGCCGTGGGCGAAGCGCTGGCGCGGCCGGTCGCCAAGCTGAACGTCGGCCAGCTCGGCAACCTCACCCGCCAGTTGCACGTGCACGTGGTCGGCCGGCGCGAGGACGATCCCTGCTGGCCGGGCCCGGTCTGGGGGCAGGGCGCGGCGGCGCCCTATCGACCGATCGACCTGGAGCGTGCGATGGACGCCGCGGGACGGCGGCTTGCGGAGGCGGACCGGCGATGAATGCGGCCGAGAGTTTCAGCGCCAGCTATGCCGAGGCGCGCGCCCGGTTCCGCGACGCGGCCTCCGGGGCGGGCGGAGCGCTGGAGAGCATCGCCAACCCGAACCGCGGGCCGGACGGCGGCGACCTCAGCACCGACGTCGCCTGGTTCGGCCCCAGGGATGCCGAGAAGGTGCTGGTGACGGTCTGCGGCACGCACGGAGTCGAGGGCTTCTGCGGCTCGGGCGCGCAGGTGGACTGGCTGCGGCGCGGCGAGGCGGCCGCCCTGCCGGCCGGCGTCGCGGCGCTCGTGGTGCACGCCATCAATCCCTACGGCTTCGCCTGGCTGCGGCGGGTCACCGAGGAGAACGTCGACCTCAACCGCAACTGGATCGACTTCGCCGCGGCGCCGCCGGCCAACCCGGGCTATGACGAGCTTGCCTCGGCCGCCGTCCCGGACGAGTGGTCCGAGGCCGCCCAGGTGCAGAGCGCGGCGACCTTGCGCGCCTACGCCCAGCGCCACGGCGCGCTGGCGCTGCAGCAGGCCCTCAGCGGCGGCCAGTTCCGCCACGCGGACGGCGTCTTCTACGGCGGGACCGCGCCTTCGTGGGCGCGGCGCACCCAGGAAGCGATCTACCGGGAATATCTCGGCGGCGCCGGCCAGGTCGCGATCATCGACTACCACACCGGGCTCGGCCCCTGGGGATTCGGCGAGGCGATCATGACCGAGGCGGCCCGGACGCCGGCGTTCCGCCGCGCCCGGGGCTGGTACGGCGCCCGGCTGACGACGCCGGCGGACGGCAGCTCGGCGTCGGCCCCGATCGCCGGCGACAATCTGGGCGCGGCCCCTGGGCTGCTCCCCCACGCCGAGGTCACCGGCATGGCGCTGGAGTTCGGCACGGTGAGTCTGGCCCGCACCTTCCTGGCCCTGCGCGCCGACGCCTGGCTGCACGCCCGCGGCGATCCGGCCTCGCCGCAGGGCCGCGCCATCAAGGCGATGGTGCGCGAGGCCTTCTATGGCGACGCCGACGACTGGAAGGGCATGATCGCCGGCCAGTCCCTGGTCGCCTGCCGCCAGGCGGTCGCGGGGCTGGGCGGCTAGGCGCTCGCTCCCCTTTATGGGGAGGGACAGCTTGCGAAGCAAGCAGGGTGGGGGACTCTGGAGCGTCGATGACCGCCCCGAGATTCAGCGCACGGCCCCTGACTGCCCCACCCGTCCGCCGCTTCGCGGCGGCCACCCTCCCCATGAAGGGGAGGGGGTCCCGATTCGCCTTCACGCGCAGGCGGGCTCGTCCAGATAGCGGGCCTTCAGGTGCGCCTTGAAGGGCTCGGCGCTCAGGGGCGCGCCGGTGGCGTCCTGGACCAGGGTGGCGAAGTCGGCGAGGCTGGCGCGCTCGTGGATGCGCGGCTTCACCCAGCTGAAATAGGGCGAGAAGTCGCCGCGGGCGAGGGCGGGCAGGATGTCGGGCGCGTCGGCGGTGGCGCGGGCGAAGAGCTGGGCGGCGAGCACCGCGCCCATGGCGTAGTTGGGGAAGTAGCCGAGGAGCCCCATCGACCAGTGGATGTCCTGAAGGCAGCCCCGCGCGTGGTCGGGCGGGGTGCGGCCGAGCAGCTTCTCGAAGAGCTCGTTCCAGGCGCCGGGGATGTCGGCTACGGCGAGGTCGCCGGCCAGCAGCGCCTTCTCCAGGCGGTAGCGCAGGATCACGTGCAGCGGATAGGAGATCTCGTCGGCCTCGACGCGGATGAAGCCGTCGTCGAGCCGCCGCCAGGCGTTGAGCACGTTGGCGCCCGACCAGCGCGCCGCCTCGCCGCCGAACGCGCGCGCCATTTCCGGCGCGAGCCAGCCGAGGAACTCGCGGCTGCGGCCCGCCAGCATCTCCAGCGACAGCGACTGGCTCTCGTGCGCGGTCATGCCCCTGGCCTCGCCGCCCGGGCGGAAGGCGAAGGCGCGCGGCAGGTTGAACTCGTACATCGAATGGCCGGCCTCGTGCAGGGTGGCGCAGATGCCGAAGCGCACGTTGGCGAGGTCGTAGCGGGTGGTGAAGCGCACGTCGCCGGGGCTGTGCGGGGCCGAGAACGGGTGCGGCGCGACATCGATGCGGAAGTGGGCCGGGTCGTGGCCGACGGCGCGGGCCAGACGCTGCGAGAGCGCCGCCTGACGCTCGATGGCGACCTCGCCGAAGCCGATGGGGGCCGGCCAGGCGGCCTGGCGCTCGCGGACCTCGGCGAGCA
>Ga0307372_10010299_pt1 | contig 12698 bp, 14 predicted proteins | sample OX1MG_FD_202533 | JGI IMG/M metagenome (GOLD analysis project Ga0307372, IMG submission 202533) | Soil microbial communities from Risofladan, Vaasa, Finland - OX-1 | ecosystem: Environmental > Terrestrial > Soil > Coastal area > Acid sulfate soil | place: Finland: Risofladan, Vaasa | collected...
GAGCGCAACGGCGCGGTCAATGCGTTCTTGCAAAGACTGCGCCTCACGCATCAACGCCCGCATTTGATGACCGTTATGTTTGCTTGTACCCGCCATTTGCTTCTGTTTCCCTTATCTAACCGTTACGCATGCCGAGGAGCTTTTCTGCACAGTGTTTACTGACGGCTACCTTCTCCCCACGGCTTTCCCAGGTGGCCGATCCACAGGTCGGGCTGCGATAACTCTGCCCGCTCGATGTACTCATACGGCATCCAGAACAGACCGTCTGATCCCCACCCCGCACCCCAGGAATTCTGGCAACAGAAGCTCGATCGGTCATCGTCATAACCTCGAATGACCACGGCGTGCCCCCCTAAAATTGGCTCGCCGGCTCTCGGCATGCGCAGGGTGCCGTTGCCGCCGATGGCCTCAAAAGATTCATAAACAATAAAGCCCAAAGCAATCGCGTATCCTGATGCCAAAACCGACTTAGCCGTGGCCGCGTCGGGTATCCGGTGATAAGCTCCGATTCTATAGAGCCGCGCGTCGTCCAGGCTCTTTGGGCTGTCATTGGCTCCTGTCGAAGCGAAGTCTGCCGGAACGTAGGGATCGTCTGATTCCGAACACACGCCCGTATGCGCTAGCACAGTGAAAATGTCCCGAATCGCAGCGCCACTGTCGGTCCCCGGATCGTTATTCCATGGCAATAACCGCTCCTGGTAATAGAGGAACAGGCGGCTCAGATCTTCGTCAGGGCTGGAATATTTGGAAAATCTCTGGGCTAGGAATCGCCGGTATAAGACCCCTGCATTCGCGGTGCACGATCCGAGTTCACCCTGGTCGTAAACCGGTAGGTGCAACCCAGCGAAGACATCCGCACTCGATGGCAGCGGGGCTCCGATTCCGAGGTGAGGCGCCGGAGCAAGTTTGAAGTCGCGTGCGTCTGGAGCATCGACCTTTCTTCCCAATCCCTTTCGAAACCTTGGTGTCGGCATATAAAACCTCTTGGATCTCAGATGGGGTGCGCGACCCCGCGTGTCTACAGTGTTATTTCAAAACTATCTTCGCGAATGCCTGATTGACCTCGGCGTTAGCCGTAGGCTGAGTCACGACGGCATTGAACTCCTGCTTAAGCTGGCTGGGACCCAAGGGGACCGCAATGGGTCCTTTCCGGGCCTGGAGTTTCCCCGACGAAATTACCGGTAGAAGCTGAGCGAGTGAGTCAACCTCAGCGCCAATCAACGTCACAACGGCGCTAATCTTCTGGACGGTGGCCGGATCGCTGCTGTGCAAGGCCGGCAGAAGGCCATTCAAATTCGCATGAACATCCCCCAGCGCAGTTTGAATCTTCTGTACCGTTGTCACATTCGGCGAGGCGTCATACTCGTTGATCAACTGTCCGACCAGATTCAAATCATTGGATACTTGATTGGCCACTTGAGTGATCGTGGTCAGGTCCGGGCTGGAAATTGTTTTGCCCTGGAGAAGGCTGACGGCGGTGACCAAACTGGTCACCATGGGCAGCACCACGGGCAGAATTTGCTCGGCCACCTTAATCCATTGCGCTGCACCGCAGCCTGCAAGCGCTATAACCAGAATGGGAATCAGTAAAATCTTTGTTCTTCGCATTGAATCTCTCCATTTCCTTAAGTACCGGATTCCAGAAGCAGCAGGCTCAGTGTTGCTTGTCGCTTATTTCGGAACCGGCGACTGCTTCAGATACAGCGACGCACCGACAATCGCGCTGACCAAGGCTACAAGACCAAGATTTCTAAAGCCGCCAACTGCGCCGGGATTGAAATGATGAGGATCAGCAATCAATACAGAAATCGAGTTCGCAGCGCTCGAAATCACCGCAGCGATGAGCTCTTTAAGCCATACGCGCCAGTTCATTGCTCTTTCGGCTCCTCAGTCTTTTTTTCAAAGTCCTTCTTAATTCCCCCTTCAATTCCACCCGCACTTTTCTTGATCTCCTGAGCCACATCCTCTGCTCCGTGTTCGATCTTTTCCAATACGTTCTTGAGCTTGTCTTTCATCGATTCAGTCATGGTTTTCTCCCTTATCTAAGAAGCCGCCCATCCGAGCCGATTGCGTCGAACCCGTAGGGCATTGCCGCCTGTGACCGCCATCTTGGATCACAGTACCGTTTGCTGAAAACCGGAGAGCGCAGGTTTTCCAACCAACCCTCCGACATCCGCCAAGTGATAAACCGGTTGCTGCGCGGCTGTTTCAGCCAGGCAAAACGCCCACCAATGGTCTGCGTGACCGTACTTGGCGTCGTGCTCCGTATCGAAACGAAATTGACCGATGGCGTTCTGGGTCTTTTTGATCGAACTGAAGGAGGCGCGAACCATGTCGTCATCCGGAACTCTCACCTTCATTTCTTCCATGCGGCGCTTGCCATAAACGGCCAAACCTTCTTTGGTCTGCTGGGTAAATTGAACGCCCTCGACCTTTCCCGGGAATTCTTGTTCCAATTGCTCGGCAATCACAAGGCCCATGCCTGATTGGTCGATGTTCATCCGCCGGATCAAAGGCATCAGTGCGCGAGCGCGGCGAAGCTGATCAGGCGTCGGCAGGTCTTTCATTTCGACCACTCCCCGAGTCCACGTTACGTCACCAACAAGTTCGTTAAGCCAGATGACGCTGAGGTCACGGTTGCGCGCGATGTCCCATCCCGCATACAAGCTGCCATGTGCGAGGTGTCGTCTAGACGGCACACCTGACTGCACGGCTAGCGGCAGCTCGGTAGTCGCCTCCGAAGAGACACACGACTGAAATAGCTCTGGAGTAATCCACTGCGCCCCTTCCGAAACAAACTCGCAGCAGAATTCTTGCCTCCACGCTTCGTCATCTACTCCAGCGCGCAAAAGGTCAATGTCAACTTTCAGGCCGTCGCTAACGGCCTTGTAGATATCACACCAATGCCCGGACCATACACCAGCTTTTCGAACGCCGCTTTGCTCGCCAGCACGGTTGAGCGTGGCGACGGCGGAAGCCGGATCCGATAGTCCGGCTGTTTTCGCAAGCTCGTAAAACTTCCCTTGTTGGCCGTTTGGCGTGGAGATCACTTCGAGCCGGTAGCCGCGCGTAATGATGGGATAGAGCGCGGTGTAGATCTTTTCAGCATCAACATGGAAGGCAAACTCGTCCAGCGAGACGTTGCCCGAATAGCCTCGTGCTGTGTCCGGATTTGCCGGCAATCCGTAAATGACCGAACCGTTCGGGAAGCGCACCTCCAACTGTTTGGTCATAGTACCTTCGAAAAAATTCGATTCCAGACAGTTGGCTACTATTCCACAAGACTGAATGTGTTCCTGAACCTTCTCCATAAGTAGTCGTGACTGCCGTTCACCTTTGGAAAGAAATATCCACGTGGTCCGCCGCTCCAGGCACCGCAAGACCGCACGTAAGGTCGCCGAAAAGGAGAAGCCCGTCTGCCGGCCTTTCACAACGATCTTCAGTGTGGAATCATCTTCCACCCATCTCCGCTGATATGGCAGGAGTTGTACTGCCGGCTTCACGGGCCCAGGCGCGGGCACGTCGATTTGCGAACGCTGACCCTGCACAGCGGAAAGCTGTTCTAGCCGGTTTTTGGACGGTGCGCGCCTCTTGCCCGATGACGGTTTCATCTCACCCTTGTGCATTAGATTTGTTCTGAGCGGCTTCGCCCGGCCCGCTATTTGAGATGAGTCCGTAGATTTCCTGAATTCGCTGGATGGTTTCGGGGCCAAGTGCGTGATCGTGACTCTCACGATCCACAGCTTGCTTGAGTTGGAGCACCTTTGCTCGTAACAACTCGAGCTTTGCTATCTCGCTTCTCAAACGCGCATCGAGCACTTTCTTGTCCAGATCGAACTTCTTCACTCTCAAGCGGTAGGTATCTTTCTTGAGCCGCTGATTCTCCTGCTGATCTTTCACCCGGATGGCTCGCTGCAGCCCGGAAGCTTCGTCACGTTTTCTCAGGCCCATGAGTCCTGTAATTAACACCGCTTCGGCGAGTTCCGCCTGCCCCGAATCAGGATCCCTCAGCGCTTGCTTCAATGTTCGTGCCGTCTCGAGCTGCCGCCGGATACGATCTGTCTGTAAGTTGAGATCCGACCGGAAGTGTTTCTCAACTGCACGCACCGTGATCATGTCTTCCCCAAGGTCGTCCACGGCTTCCACCACGTCTTCAAATGTGGAGCCACCCACCAACATGTCACGGACGGCATGCTGAGCCTCGGGGGATAATTCATCTACTTTTGTAACGATCTTCCTGGCTGATGATGGCTGTTGCCGCTCGGGAGACACGGCGTTCTTTGCTGGGATAGATCGTTTAGGAGGTTGTTGTTGTGCCATTACTTTCCAGGCTCCAAGTAGATGCCATCGTCTGCCGGGAGTCGCCCGTCGCGGTAGTCGATGCCTTTTGCTGTGATCTTCACGAGTGAAACATTGCGATGAGTATGTGGACCGCGGACCCCTTCCACGCTCACTAGCCCCTTTTCGGAGAGATAGGCGACGTGAAAGTTAAGTTCCTCGAGCGGAATCGGATAACCGAAAAAATCGAGTTCGCCCTGAAGAAGGGGCAAGGTTGCAGACTGCGGATAGATCAGACCAAGGTAATAGAGAATTTTCCCTCGGATGATCTCTTTGTGCCGAAGCGACGTGGTCATACTCGCATTCCTCGAATCGTTGAAATAGGGTCCGGCCAGCCTAACTCAATGACCGCTGCGCTTAACCCTTTCTTACTGAGCGAAGGAGAAGTTGAAAATCGGGCCAGGCAACCTCCTGCTGGTCACCGGCGCTCACAAGGGCTGCCTGCCCGACCTTTGCGTGCTCCCCCTCGCAGAGCGACGCAAGCCCAAAACTTGTTCCGAAAGTTGTGCTCCGAAATGGATGCCCCATACTGGCGCCGCGATCTTGGCAAAGACCTAACATCCGCCGCCTTAACCCTTTCGTTCCCGTCTATTGGATAAAACTGCCGGAAAGGCGCTCAACTTCACAGACTGCAAACTTCATTAACTAAGCATCGCCCGCCGGTTTCTTCGGAGTCGTGGCCTGACCAATTTGCTGGTAGAAATTCATCCTTTGCAGTGCCTTACTCACATACTCGGAGTCAAAGGTTCTCCCGTCCGGCCGTCCGGTATTCCAGCAACGGAACAGAGCTGACCAATCGCGGTTCAGTTTCAAGCCAAAGTGCTGCGCGAAATCACCCAATATCTGCACCGCTAAGCGATAGTGAACATCCGGATCGAGCAATTCGCGGATCTCGATCTTGCGGCCTACTACGTGGTACCCCATGATTTGAGTCAGGCCCCAGGAGGTAGCGAGAGCGCGCAAGTCTGCGTCTTCATACTGCGTAATGACGCGCAGCGCTTCAGAATCGAGATACAAAGCTGTCAGCCATGTCTGGAGGTTTTCGTTTTTTGTGTCGAAGTTTTGCTCAAATGCAGATACCAGGCCTTTCGGCCCAATGCTTCCAAACGCGGCAGATTCACCGCTGGCAACGGCTCTCAGGTGTTTGTATACTCCTGGCTCGAAGAATGACGCGTCCGGCCTGCCTCCTGATTCATTCGCCGTCAGCGCAGCCAAAAATGCTTCCGGCAGATTTGTTCCTGCGACAGCCGCGCGAATGGAATGGTTGAATCTTTCATACACCTGTTGCATCAGCCTGAGTTCGATATCCCGTGCCGTTGTACCCGATCGCTCCAATGTCTGGCACCTCTCCGCCTTAATGCCGTCTTGCGTGCAACCCAACCCGCCGGAAGCAGACTCGCCTGAATTGGGGCGGCCGCTCTGTGAATCATGGAGGTGATTACTCACAAACCAACACTAGCAGCTTGGCCTGAGACAATGGGGACAGCTGAGACGAATGAGGCAGTTTTTTTCAATTGGTGCTTGAGCCGGAGATATAGCGAACGTAAAGCGGGATTAATTCAGAGGCTAACCGTACAAGGCACTTTGACAAAAGCAACCCATCCGAATTCAAAGCGGCGATTTGGCTGGACAACATAGAAATCTTGTTCCGAAAACGCGATTACCATGACGCAAGCGACCAGGCTAGAAGTAAAACAACATCTCATTGCGTGTGAGCGAAGCGAGCGCAGGGCGCGAAATGATCTGAAGAAGCCGAATGGAAACCGGAATCTACTTTACCGAATTGTAGCTGACGCACTTGGAACTGGAAAGGCTCCCGGACCAGCACTCAAACGTACGGCCGCCTCTCTCGTCGTCCTTAAAAAAGACTAGGTAGGTCATGCTGTGATAACCGGCGAACGTTTCGCGGCTCGGTTGAAGCCGGGTTAGTTCGTGTACAGGCCGCCATGTACCGGAGTTCAGATAAATCTGCGGTGACGCATACTCTCCCGAATAGGACACATCGAGGGGTATCATCTCGTGGTGGTGCGTGTGACCGTATACAATGAACTTGCTAGTTTTATTTTTGAAGTGCTCTTCCTGAAGAGCATAATCCGAGTAAGACCTTTTTTGCCGGCCAACTATTTGGCCTGCCCAACAGATCAAGCGGCTGCTCTCTGGGCTCAGAAGCCTTTTTGAGAGTCGAAGCGCCCACTTCAATTTCTCGACCTCGACCGGGAAACGGGATTTTTTGAAATGCTCCCGAACGAACGGATTGTGCATGAACCGGTCAACCAAACCATTCCAGATTTCTTGCACCTCCCGGTGAAGCCGCAGGTCAGGACAAGTCCTACGAAGGAGTCCACCCACCCATACTGGAATCATGAGAAGCGGCCGGACGTTGTCAATTTCCCTCATCGCGAGCAGGCATTCCGCCGGGAGAGCGTCTCCAAGACTGGTTTTCACCTCTGCGGCGAAGCTTGTCACGAGGTCGATAACAATCGCATCACCCAGTGAAGCTTGGTCGCGATGGCCTTCAAAGTTGAAGGGATCGTAAATGTCACCGTGCCGGGCGAAGACGCGATGATCCGCGAATATTCGCCGGATTTGTTCCGCTCCAAGTTCGGCCGGATCGTGCGGAAACGGAGCATAGGGGTTATTTTCAAGCCCGAGCGCTTGCACCACCGCGTTGCGGATACTGTGGTACGCCGGATGTTGGAGATGAAAGGGCCAGTCGTGATTTCCAACCATATAGTGAATAGACACCCGCACCGGGAGACGGCGAGATCCATCCCGATTGGCGTCAACCAGCAGCGGGCGGCTATCTCCGGCCGCTGCTGGAACGCTCGCGATAGCTGTGTCGCGCAACTCTCGCATCATGGTAAAGAAGACCGCGTTTTTTTCGAGAATGGCGCCGGTGATTGCGCGAATCTTGCCGGTGAACTCCGGACTTTCCGGATCATCCCAAGGTCTCAGGCGTGCAGGAACTCCGGGTCGATCTTCCAGCCAGCGAGAAGATCGCAGGACGTCCAGAATATCTCCTAGCAAAACGATGTCTAATCGCTCAATCGGCCGGTATTTGCCATCCGCCCTCCAAGATGCGGAGTAGGCTAGACCACGCAGTCTTTCTCTAAAGACGCGAAGCGTACCCTGGTGAACAGTCTCTCCAGAAGTTCCGTCGGTAAGATGAATGTCGCTGACAATCACCAGCATCGGTATACTCCTCCTACAAGGTTCGCGGGAAGTGGACAAATTGAATTCAACGAATCGTCCAGCGGAATTGTACGGCCCCACCCTGAGACAATGGAGAGAAATGAGACAAATAAGACAATATTCTTTGAGGGAATAGCCTGAATCTGGATTTCACCAGCGTGGGTTTTGGATTCACTCAGATGATGAGCCGCGACGGGGTACAGTGCGGAAACACCGAAGCACAACAACTGTCACAGCGGTTCTATGAAGGGGACGAGTAAGAGGCTGGACGGCTATGGCTATGCGCCGCCGGAGCAGGCCTGGAAGCAAACCGCCCCCGAGGACTGCCTAGCGGCGCAGTCCTCACCGGTCGTGGTTGGCAACGAGGGCAAAAATGGCTGCTTCTTCCACAAACGATGATTCGCCGGATTGGTTTGCCACATCGGGGACACGGCTGGTTTGTTCTGCGGTAGGCGCTCAGCCGAGGCTCGAAATTGCCGGGATTGCCGTCGATATCGACGTAATCGCGAAAGGTCGTGCCCTGCAGCGTCACCGCCCGATGCAAAACTTTCTGAACGGCGCGATGAAGCGCACGGCTGGCAGGATGAGAGAGCGCTCCAGCCGGAGTCTGAGGATGAATCCGGGAATCAAAGAGCGCCTCATCCGCGTATATGTTGCCGAGACCCGCAAGCATCTGCTGGTTTAGCAGCCAGCCTTTGATGGCGCCGCTGTGACCGTGCAAAGCTTCTTTGAATTGCTGCAGAGTGATTTTCAGCGCATCCGGACCGAGCCGGTCAAAAGCCTCATCGAGTTCCGCAGTAGTACAGCATCTAAGCATGCCGAATCGGCGCGGATCCCGGTAGCGCAATTCTTCCCGGCCTTCGTCCAAGGCGATTCGCACGTGAGTGTGAAGTAAAAGAGGAGCCTGCCGGGGTGAGACGGTGAGCTGGCCAGTCATACCAAGCCGCACCAGGAGATACGCGGGCGGTTCTCCGTTCTGCGAAAGCAACTCCAGCGCCAGCGACTTCCCCTTCCGGCGGACTGATGAGATCCATCGTCCTTCCAGCCGCCGGCGAAAGACTGGCGAATCGCCCTGAATAATCCAAGAGTTCAAAATCTCAACCGCGCGGATCGTCCGTCCCACGGCGCGGCGCTCAAGTCCCCGGCGGACGGTTTCGACTTCTGGAAGCTCAGGCATACGAATGAAAAACCCCAAAGGTCACGGCGTTTCGCTTCTTTTCATACCCGATCACAATGCCACCATAACTCCGTCGCCCTCCACCTTCACCAGGCAAGTCGCGATCTTCTTCGATCTGTCACCGCACTTTTCGCCAGTCCGCACATCGTACTGCCATCCGTGCCACGGGCATGTTACAACATCGCCGGCGATCTCTCCCTCGCTCAAAGGCCCCCCACGATGAATGCAGGCGTTATCGAATGCATATAATGCGCCGTCCACGTTACATAAGACGATGGTCTTGCCACCTGCCTCAACGGCCGTGCAGCTTCCGGGTTTTAGATCGGATAATTCAGCAACTTTCAAAAACTCAGCCATAGGCCTCCAATTTACCAACATTTCTTTCCCGAATCCCCCAATGAATCGCAGCGGCCACTCAAAACTATGACGGACGCTTCAACCAAGACTGCGTTATACCGCCGGTCAACGTCACAAAGTCCATGCCGTCCGAACACCCTCAGCGGGTTTCAACCATCGCCTGAACTGAGGGCAAGCTTTCGTTTCCGGCCGTGTCCACCGCCGTCACCCAATAAATATAACGTGAACCGTGCTTCATTGGCCGGTCCTCAAAGACCGGCGTACGAAGCAAACTCTTGTTCAGCCGTTCGGACGAACCACGAGAACCTTCTCTGTAAACATTGTATCCCTCGACGTTCGGCGCCAAAGTTGGCTTCCAGATCAACTCTACCGCTCTTTCGGTGTAAACAGCTTCCAGGCCAACCGGCGATGGTGGCGGAAAGATCTCGCGCGGTGTGACAGCCGCGACCTTCGAATCGTCTGTCTCAGCGGTATATCCATCCTGCGCGAAGATAGCCCGCACCCTGTAGAAGTATGTGCGATTGAATTCGAATGTGCGGGCACAATAAAAAGACCGCTTCGTGGTCGCGCACGGAGCGGACGGCGTCTGCACCACGCCGCCACGATAGACGCGGTATCCCACGAGCGCCGGAATCGGCCCTCCGCCCAGTCCATGCTTAGGCGGTGACCACTCCAGTTGCAAACACTCTGGCTTCTGCACCACCCGCAGATTTTCAACTGGCGGCGGCACATTCAAGAGCTGCGTGCGAGCTAGATTCGAGAGATCACTTTCGCGCGGGCGGCCTCTAAAGCCTCTCGTGAGCGTGAGCACCGCAAACGAAAACAGATCACCGATTGAGGCGTTGAATTGCTGCGGAGAAAGACGGTCTTCGTAGATGATCTCCTGTCCGTGCCTGAATCGAGGCAGCTCGCTTGGCGCGATCTCTACCCACGGTTTGACAGCGAGAAAAGACCTTGGTAAAGGGTGTGCGGAAGGTGCAATCTGCCGGAAGATTTCAACCTCAATCGGCTTGGTCAGCCGCCGTCCATCCGTGGCGAGTTGCGGAGCTTTAAACCTGAGGCGTAGCGCCCGTCCGACCTGAAACACCGCAAGGCCGGTGACCCTTACTGGCCGCTGTATTCGCGGCGGTCTTGGCGGACCTTCCGCCGCGCACGCCGCGAGCCAGCAAACGTACGCAAGCAGGAATGTCAGCAGGGAACGGCGCGCTGGCATGAGGAATCACAACTCGGTTTCGCAGGTTGCGGGATCAAGGCAGGAGCGGTTCACGGCGCCGGAGAGTGGAACAGGCAGGGTTTTCTTCATATCCGTGCAGCGTCACAGAATATAACGGCTCAAGTCCTGGTTTTTGACGATGTCGGCCAACTGTTTCTGAACGTACGTCACGTCGATCCGGACGGTTTTCTTCTTCAAGTCCGGACCCTCAAAGGAAATCTCGTCCAGTAGTTTCTCCATGATCGTATGCAAGCGGCGGGCGCCAATGTTTTCTGTCTGCTCGTTTACCAGCGCCGCGTAACGGGCGATCTCCTCAAGCGCTTCATCCGTGAAGCTCAGCTTGATGCTCTCCGTTTCGAGCAGCGCCGTATACTGCTTCACCAAGGCGCTCTTCGGTTCCTTGAGAATACGAATAAAGTCGTCCACCGTCAGAGAATGCAACTCGACTCGAATCGGGAAACGTCCCTGAAGCTCCGGGATAAGGTCCGAAGGTTTACTCACGTGAAAAGCGCCGGCTGCGATGAAGAGGATATGATCGGTTCGCACCATGCCGTAACGCGTGTTCACCGTCGTTCCTTCAACAATCGGCAGGATATCCCGCTGCACGCCTTCACGGCTTACGTCTGGCCCATGTCCGCGCTCCCGGCCGGCGATCTTGTCAATCTCGTCGAGGAAAATAATGCCGGACTGTTCCACCCGCTCCACCGCAATGCGAGTGACCTGATCCATGTCGATCAGCCTGTTCTCCTCTTCCTGGATCAGGTAGTCCATGGCTTCTGCTACTCGCATGCGGCGCTTCTTGGACCGTTGCCCGAAAAGGCCCGGGAGAATATCCTTGATGTTGATGTCCATCTCCTCGATCCCCTGTGAGGAGATAATCTCAAAAGCTGGAAAGCTGCGCTCGCGCACGTCCACTTCGACCTGCCGTTCGTCGAGCTTGCCTTCGCGCAACTGCACTCGCAATTTTTCCCGGGTTCGCTGATGCTGTTCCTTTTGCCTTTCAACTTCGCCGGTGGCAGCCGGGTCCGGGCGGGCTGCAGGCAGCGGTGGGAGCAGCAGGTCGAGCAACCGCTCCTCAGCGTTTTGTTCCGCTTTTTCCGCCACCTCGTTCACTTTTTCCTCGCGCACCATGTCAATCGATATTTCCACGAGGTCGCGGATCATGGACTCAACATCACGGCCGACATATCCGACTTCGGTGAATCGCGAAGCTTCCACCTTCATAAAAGGCGAGTTCGTAAGGCGCGCCAAGCGCCGGGCAATTTCAGTCTTCCCCACGCCGGTCGGGCCGATCATGATGATGTTTTTGGGCAGGATCTCTTCCGCCAAGTCCTCGGGCAGCTTTTGCCGCCGCGTACGGTTGCGCAGGGCGATCGCGACGGAGCGCTTCGCTTCCGGCTGGCCCACCACGTATTTATCCAGTTCGGCCACGATCTGGCGCGGAGACATCTCCTCCAGCGCCGCGACCGTTTCGACGCTCTCAGGCAAATAGAAGACCATTGATAACCAACCGCCTATTCTCGCCCGTTAGGCGCTGAGGTTCCCGTACTCTCGGGAATGTGCCGGAAAACATCGCGCCATGACTTTGGCCATGCCGAAACGAGCCATCCATAAGTTCGGGGGCCTTAGCGCTAACGCTCGCAGAGCGCCGCTATAACTCCTCAATCATAAGATGATCGTTAGTAAAGATACAGATCTTAGCTGTAATTCCGAGAGCTTCTTCCACGATGGCTCTTGAGCCGAGCGGGGTGTGCTTGGCGAGCGCGCGTGCAGCCGCAAGCGCGTATGGGCCGCCGGAACCGATCGCAACGATGCCGTCGTCGGGTTCAATCACGTCGCCGTTGCCGCTCACTACGTAGGTGTTCTTCTGATCCGCAACCAGGAGCAGGGCTTCCAAGTGGCGCAAGGCCCGGTCGGTGCGCCAGTCCTTGGCCAGCTCCACCACCGCGCGGCTTAAGTTTCCGTGGTATTCCTCGAGCTTCTGCTCGAAGCGGGTGAAGAGGGAAAGCGCATCCGCCGTGCTGCCCGCGAACCCAGCCAGAATCTTATCATCATAAAGGCGGCGAATCTTGCGGGCGTTCTGCTTCATCACGCTTTCGCCCATAGTAACTTGGCCATCGCCACCCATGGCGAGATGGCCATCGCGACGCACGCTGAGGATCGTGGTCGACCGCACCCGTTGTTGTTGGATCAAGAGGCCTCCAGCAAGCCATTATAACAGATGGAAGGCGCTTACCCTGGGGGTTGGAACGTCCCGGGAGGATAAGTTTCGCCGTACTGCGCGTGAAAACGAAATGTTTCCGCCGCGCGCTCTCCGTTGACGTAGCGGACCAGGTGCATGGGAGTATCAATGTCCTGAATCTGCTGGTAATCCGCATACACCTCCACATAGTCGTCCCATTCGTGCGTCCTCGGATTCAG
>Ga0307372_10010303_pt1 | contig 12695 bp, 11 predicted proteins | sample OX1MG_FD_202533 | JGI IMG/M metagenome (GOLD analysis project Ga0307372, IMG submission 202533) | Soil microbial communities from Risofladan, Vaasa, Finland - OX-1 | ecosystem: Environmental > Terrestrial > Soil > Coastal area > Acid sulfate soil | place: Finland: Risofladan, Vaasa | collected...
GCCGAGATCCTAGAGCATAGCCGAGCAGCGCCAGGCCGCCGCAGAAGATCGCCGAGCCGAGCAGCGTCCACACGTAGAACGGCATGAGATCCATTTCGGCGACGCCGGCGACGAAGGGCGACAAACCGCGCACCATCGGAATGAAGCGGCAGATGAAGACGGCAAAGCTTCCCCAGCGCTCGAAGAAGGCGTGCACTGCGTCGAGCCGCTCGTGGTGGAACCCGACGTACTTGCCATAGCGCTCGGCCACGGTGCGCCCGCCAAAGCGGCCCACGGCGTAGCCGAGCGTCCCGCCGACGAGCTCGCCGCCGAGCGCCGAGACGAAGACGAGCGCGAGGCTCAGATGGCCTTTTGCGACCAGCGCGCCAGCCGTCGGAACGAGCACTTCGGCGCCGGCCGGAAAGCCGACGTTGCCGAGCGTCAGTCCGACGAACAGGCCTAAGTAGCCATAGTGATGGACGAGCGCGAGGACCGCGTTCTGAAAGTGCATCAACGTCGATAGCTATTCGGCGGCCGGTGCCGTGTTTCGTGTAGCCAGCCTGCGCAGCACCTGCGCGGCCGTACTCCCTCCCTCCGCGCGCAGCGCGTTGAAGAGGTCGAGCGGCGTCACCTCGCGACCCGCCGCCGCTTGCTCGGCCAAGGTGACGATCGTGCGCACGCGCGGCGTCACCAATATTCCCTCCCAGAGCCGCTCCCCGGCATTGCCAAGACAGCGGCGCACCTCCGCGTAAACCTCGTGAAGGTCTATGCCGGATGCGCCGAGTGCAGAGAGGACGGCCGGGTCGCGCTCCTCCAAGAGCGCCGCGAGCAAATGCTCGGCACCGATGAAGTAGTCGTTGTGGTTCCGAGACTCTTGCTCGGCCGCCCGAACGACGCGCCACGACGCGGGAGTGAAGTGCGAAAACAACCGGTGAGCCGGGTCCTTTTACGGAGCAGCGGGAGGAACTTCGGGGCGACTGGATTCGAACCAGCGACCTCATCGTCCCGAACGATGCGCTCTACCAAGCTGAGCCACGCCCCGAGGGATGGAGAGGTTTCGCAGCCGCCGGCTCGCAGGCCTCTCTTGCCTTGTTCGCTCGCTCGAGAGGCCCCGCGCAAGGGGCGGCGCCGTCGCAGCATGAAGGTCACGAGGCGCACATGAGATTCCTAATCGTCGGGTGCGGTCGCGTAGGCTCCGCGCTCGCGAAACTCCTCGATGCTGACGGCCACGAAGTGATCGTCGTCGATGAGAACCCTAACGCATTCAAGCGGCTCGGCCAGAAGTTTCGCGGTCACATGGTCGTCGGCAACGGCATTGACTACGAAGTCTTGAGGAACGCCGGCGCTGATTCGGCAGACGGTTTCGTCGCCGTCACCGACGGCGATAATCGCAACATCATGGCGGCGCTCATCGCGCAGCGCATGTTCGAGATCAAGCGTATCGTTGCGCGGATCTACGACCCGCCCCGCGGACAGATGTATCGGGAGCTGGGCGTGGAGACCGTCTGCCCGACAACCGTTGGCGCCAAGCTGATTCGCGATCGGCTGGTCGACGCGCCGTGGAACGGCATGCAGCCGTTCGATTACGGACGTTTGACCGCGCTCTGCGCGGTGGTCGGAAACGAGGCTGCAGGCCGGCGCGTCTCGGAGATCGAGTCGCGCGGGCGCATTCGCATCAGCGCGATTCGCCGCGGACCGGGGAAGGCGGTCGTTGCGACCGACGACGCGGTGCTCGAGCGCGGGGATGAAGTGCAGGCCGTCGTCGCACCGGACGCCATCAGCGATTTTGCGAAGCTCTTCAAAGAGGCGACGCGCGCCGAGGTTCCGGCATAGTGTTCATCCTCGTCGTCGGCGGAGGGAAAGTCGGCTCCTATCTCACGCGAGCGCTCATTGGTGCCGGCCACGAGGTCGTCGTCATCGAGAAGAACGAGCGCAAGGCGAGGATGCTCGAGCGTCTCATCGATCGGCAGGTCGCCGTCGTCGGAGACGGGTGCGACCCAATCGTGCTCGAAGGCGCCGGCCTCGAGCGCGCGGACGTCGTGGTCGCCGATACGGGCGACGACGAAGACAATCTCGTCGTCGCGCTCATCACGAAGAAGCGATCGAAGGCGCGCTGCATCGCCCGGGTTAACAATCCGCGCAACCGCCAGATATTCGAGTCCCTCGATCCTAAGGATCCCGTCACCGTCATTTCGTCGACGGAGATCATCCTCGACGTGCTGCAAGATTACGTCAACGCTGCAGGTAACGCGCCGGCCGTCGAGACGCTACATCTGTTCGGCAAGGGCGATCTGCGACTCGTCAAGGTCAGCGTTCCACCGCATTCGCCGCTCGCGGGGAAGCCACTCTCTGAGGCGCGCTTCCCGCACGGTTCCGTCGTCGTTGCCATCAACCGCGCCGAGCGAGACTTCGAGATTCCGACCGGCGACACGGTGCTGCGGCCCGGAGACGAGATCATCGCGATCGTGAAGAGCGGCGCGGCCGAGCGAATGTTCGAGCTGTTCGGCGCGCCCGCGTAGCAAAGGTTTCTAGATGTACCCTCGTCGGAGGGCGACAACCGCCGCGTGCGTTCGATCCGACGCCGCGAGCTTCTCGAGAATGTCGCGAACGTGCCCTTTTACCGTGCCGAGTCCGATATGCAGATGCTCCGCGATCTCCGCGTTTCCGATGCCGTCTGCAACGAGCCGCAGGACGTCCGTTTCCCGCGCCGTCAGCGGCGATGCCGTCCCGCTCCGCTTCGCGCTACCCCCGAAGCGCCGCAGAACGATGTGCGCGACACCGGGATCGAAATATGCGCCGCCTTCTGCCGTAACGCGCACGGCCTCAGCGATGCGCTGCGTCTCTCCGCTCTTTAGGCAATACGCATCCGCACCGGCCGCCAGCGCCGCGAGCACTTCTTCCTCGAGATCGACCATGGTCAAGATCACGACCCGCGTATTCGGAAGAGCGGCGCGAACGCGCTGCGTCAACGCGACGCCGTCCACGCCGGGTAGGCCGATATCGATGACCGCAACGTCCGGGCGCTCCCGCTCGATCAACTCCCATCCCGCGACGCCGTCAGCCGCTTCACCGACGATGGTTGCGCTCCCGGTCAGCGCCGTGCGCAGCCCCGCTCGGGTCAGGGCGTGATCTTCCACGATCGCAACGCGCGGCGTCACGCGCGTGGCGGCTCGCAGCGCTCGAGCGTCAACGTGAACTCGCTGCCGGGCTCGCACGGAGTGTACGCGACGGAACCGCCGTGTTTTTCTGCGATTCGCCGCACGATGTAGAGGCCGAGCCCGCTTCCACCGCCTGGACCACGCGCGGCAAATCGTTCAAAGAGATTCGAGCGACGTTTCTCGGGAATCCCATATCCGTCGTCGCGAACGGTCAGCGTCGCACGTCTGTTCCGCGCCGCACTCTCGATGACGACGTGGCCGCCGGCGGGCGTCGCGGCGATGGCGTTGGCCGCCAGGTTCGCGAGCGCGCGCCGTAGCTCGCCCTCGTCGCCCTCCACATAGACCGGCTCCGCCGCCGTTTCGGAGGCGATCGTGACGTTCTTGGCCTGCGCGACCGGCTCGATCTCGATGGCGACGCGCAGCGCGAGCGCGTTGCAATCGAAGGGTTCGCGCACGTCCGAGGCTTCGCCTGACTCGTATCGCGCGACCAGCAAGAGCGTTTCGAGCAAGCGGCGCTCGTCCGCATTCGACGCGAGGGTCGTCGTGATGACGTCGCGGTAGCGTTCCGGCAGCTCACCGTAGGCGCCGTTCAACGCCTGCTTCATCGTCACATCCGTCGCCGCGAGCGGGGTCCTGAGATCGTGCGCCAGCGCGTACACGATGTCGCGAATGATGTCTCCGCGACGCGCGATCTCGTCGCGCTGCTGCAATATCTCCTGGTTTTGTTGTCCAAGGCGCGTAAAGAGCTGCGCCTGGCCAAGCGCGATCTCCCCCTGTTCGGCGAATCGGCGCAGCGTGTCGAACGCGTCGTCGTCGAAGCCGCCCCCACCCGACGCAAGGACGAGCACGGGATTCTCGGGATCGTCGGCGCGCAACGTGACCGCAAGGGCCTGTCGCGCCCCGAGCGCCGCGAGCGTCAGGCGCCCCAGCGGGTCGTCGACATTCACCGCGACGATGCCTCGCTCGCGCGCGCGCTCGACGAGCGTGGCGATCTCCGTCTGTAACGACGCACGTTCGTAATCGACGTCGCCGCGACCCGATACATACGAGAGCACGCTGGGCATTTCGAAGCCCGAACGCAGCACGAGCATGCCGCGCGACGCGGAAAGAAGCGAGACGGACTCGCGCACGAGGGCGCGCAAGACGAGTTCCAGGTTAAGACTCGCTCGAACGCCCGCGATAGCCTCTCGAAGCGCGTGCTCGCGCTCGACTTGCCGTGCGCGCAGCGACGATTCGCCTGCTTCGCGCGCGTATCCCTGCGTCTTTATCGAGAGCGAGCCTACTAAGACGAAGGAGAGCGCGCAGAGTATGCGGTCGCCGACGGCGATGCCGCCCACGTGGCCGTGACTCTGAACGCCGTTGACATAGCCGGCAGTGAGATTGGCGACCTGCGCGACGATCATGAGGCTCGTGGTCAGCCGCCTGTCCAGGGCAAGACTGCTGAGCGCGATCGGTCCGTTGAGCAAGATAGCCGCGATGAACAGTTGCGGCGTGAAGAGATCGACGATCCACGCGCACACGAGCAGCGCATAGCACAAGAAGGCCATGGCGCATCCGGCGTTCGAATGACGGTAGCAATGGACCTGCGGCGCTCTCCCGAGGAACTCTTACGCGAGCTAGGCGGGAGGCCGCGGCTGACGGTATACGTCGCAAGCGCTCCAGGCGCGGGTAAGACGCGGCGTCTATTGGAAGATGCGAGACGGATGCGCGATGCGGGCCGGCGCGTCCTGATCGGGTGGATCGAGACGAAGGGACGCCCCGACTTGGAGCGCGCCGCCGCACTTCTGCCACGGCTTCCGCCTCGCTCGGTGCAGATCGGCGAGCATTTCTTCGAGGACTTCGATTTCGACGCAGCGGTACGCGAGAAACCCGAAGTCGTCATTCTCGACGAGCTCGCCCACGAGAACCTCGGGAACGCGGCGCACGCGAAGCGCTGGCAAGACGCGCTCGCCTTGCGCGACGCCGGCATCAGCGTAATCGGTGCGTTCAACATCCAGCACGTCGAGAACGTGGCGGCGGCCGCGGAGCGTCTCATCGAACACCCGGTCCGCGAGATCGTGCCGTTTTCGTTTCTGCAGGCCGCCGACGCCGTCATCGCGCTCGACGTGTCGCCGCGCCTCCTGCAAAGCCGCGTGCGCTCAGGGAAGATCGTCAACAGCAACGACGTCGAGCGCGCACTCAGCGGCGCATTCAAGGAACAGACGCTCGTGATGCTGCGGGAGCTGTTGTTGCAAACCGTCGACCGCTTGACGTTGCCCGCCGTGCGCGCCGGACGGACGTCGAACGCCGTGGCGTTCGTCTGGCCGGATACGGACGTGGCTCCCTTTCTTCGCAGATCATCGGCCGTGGCGCACGCGCTCGATCTCGCGTTCGAGGTCGTCGCGGTGCCCGGGGTCGACCCAGGCCCGCTCGAGCGCGCAGCGCGCGATGCCGGAGGCGAGCTCCTGCGCGAGCACGTTCAACCGGAGAGTTCTGCAGCACAAGCACTCGGTGCCGCGCTCATCGCACTCCCTCACTCGAAGGTTGCCGCGAGGATGGCGAGCGCGCCGCTCCCCTGCGACCTCTTCATCGTCGGAGCCGGCCAGACGTACCTGAGCGAGAATGTTGCGCGTTCCCCGTATTCGGGGACGGTCGGAGACCGCATGCACGTCGGATACGGACGTCTCACCGTCTACATCGGCCCGGCAGCCGGCGCCGGAAAGACGTATGCCATGCTCGATCGCGCGCACCAGCTCGCGGCCGACGGCATCGACGTCGTCGCGGCGTTCATCGAGACACACGGGCGCGCCGAAACGGCCGCGCTGCTCGACGGACTTGAGGTGCTGCCGTCCAAGATCGTCGTGAGCGACGGCATCACATACAAAGAGCTCGACCGTGACGCACTCATCGCACGGCACCCGCAGGTCGCGCTCATCGACGAGCTCGCACACACAAACGCGCCTAGCTGCATCGCCCCGAAGCGCTATCAGGACGTACTCGCAGTGCTGCGCGAAGGCATCGACGTCATCACGACGCTGAACATCCAGCATCTGGAGGGCCTCGCCGACACGGTCCATCGTCTCACGGGCACCGTCGTGCGGGAAACACTGCCCGACGGAATCCTCGCGCTCGCCGACGAGATCATCCTTATCGACATCACACCCGACGCGCTTCGTCAGCGGCTCCGCGAAGGTAGTATCTATCCGATGGAGCGCGTCGATACGGCGCTCGCCTCCTTCTTCCGACGCGAAAATCTCTTTGCGCTCCGCGAGCTCGCGCTGCGCGAGGCGCTGCGATCCCGCTATCGCGAGCACGTGAGCTCGCCGTTCGACCGGCTCATGGTCGGGGTCGGAACGCGCGCGATCGACGTGCCGATGATTCGGCGCGCGAGCCGCATCGCAGCGCGGCTCGCCATCGAGTTCGCAGTGGCGCACGTCGTCGTGCCCGACGACCGCGTAGACCCGGCGATCGCGCAAGCGCTGCGCGACGAGGCCCGCAAGACGAACGCCGACTGGATCGAGGAGCGCGCCGCAAACGTTCCGCAGCGGCTGCTCGCGCTCGCGCGTATGAAGCCGCAGACGACTCTCGCAGTCGCCGGAACGCACCGCAAGCCGCGTTGGCCGCAGCCGCCCGCGTTCGCCCGGCGCATCTTGGACGCCGGCGCGCAGGAGCTGCTCGTCTTGTTACCGCCGGAGCCCTCCGGCCCTGACGCCCCGGAGTAGCATCGCTCAGCGCGTTGCGGCGTCGAGAGCGAGATTGAGCTCGAGCACGTTCACGCGGGGCTCTCCGAGAAAGCCGAAGGTTCGCCCTTGCACGTGCTTCGCGATGTACGCGTCGACGGTGCGGAGCGGCAGGTGCCGCGCGCGCGCAACGCGCGCGGCCTGGTAGTAGGCGCCCTCCGGGCTGACGTCGGGGTCGATTCCGCTCGCGCTCGACGTCACGATATCCATCGGCGGCGCGCAGTGCGCGGCACAGCCCGGATAGGTACCTTCGGGATTCTCGCGCTCTAGCTTCGCGATCGTGACGCGCGTCGCGTCGATGAGCTTCTTCGACGACGGCGCCAGGTTCGTGCCGCCTGTTTGCGTCGGATCGTACCCCTTTCCAGCGGCCGACGGGCGGCCGTGGAAATACTGCGGCTGCGTCCAGAGCTGCCCGATAATGGCGGAGCCGACGACGCGCCCGTTCACCGTCACCATCGACCCGTTGGCCTGCCATGGGAAGATGAGCTGAGCGAGGCCCGTCATCGCAAAGGGGTAGACGAAGCCGAAGATCACGATGCTGATGATCGTCACGCGGAGGGCGACGCCGAGATGCTTGATCATGTGAGGTGCAACGCCGCCAGGAGCATGTCGATGATTTTGATCCCGATGAAGGGCGCTATGATGCCTCCGATGCCGTACAGCAGCACGTTCTGCCGCAATACGGCGTTCGCGCCGCGCGGCTCGTATCGCACCCCGCGCAGGGCAAGCGGGATGAGCGCGATGATCACGAGCGCGTTGAAGATCACCGCCGAGAGGATCGCGCTCTGCGGCGTCGACAGGCGCATCACGTTGAGGCTTTCCATGGCGGGATAGGCGATCGCGAACATAGCCGGCAAGATCGCGAAGTACTTCGCGACGTCGTTGGCAATCGAAAACGTGGTGAGTGCGCCCCGCGTCATCAGGAGCTGCTTGCCGATCTCGACGACCTCGATGAGCTTGGTCGGGTCCGAGTCGAGGTCGACCATGTTTGCGGCTTCCTTGGCTGCCTGCGTTCCCGAGTTCATCGCGACGCCGACATCGGCTTGCGCGAGCGCGGGCGCGTCGTTCGTGCCGTCTCCGGTCATGGCGACCAGCCTGCCCGAGCTCTGCTCGCGCCGAATTAGCGCCATCTTCGTCTCGGGCGTCGCTTCCGCCAAGAAATCGTCCACGCCGGATTCGTTGGCAATTGCGGCGGCCGTCAGCGGGTTGTCGCCGGTGATCATGACCGTGCGAATGCCCATTGCGCGCAAACGGTCGAAGCGTACGCGCATGTTCGGCTTCAAGATATCCTTGAGATGGATGACGGCGAGTACCTCGGCATTGCGCGCAAGGAGCAGCGGCGTACCGCCGGAGCGCGCGATACGCTCGACGTCTTGTGAGAGCCCCGCTGCAGGCGATCCACCCTGTTCGCGCACCCATGCGACGACGGCGTCCGGCGCGCCCTTGCGAATCCTCGTGCCGTCGGGAACGTCGATGCCGCTCATGCGCGTGTAGGCCGAAAACGGGACAAACGTCGCGCCGGCCAGCTGGCGCTCTTGCGCGCCTTGCTGTTTCGCGAGGGTCACGATGGAACGCCCCTCCGGCGTCTCGTCGGCGAGTGAGGAGAGCGCCGCGGCGTGGGCGATCGTCGCGGCATCGAAGCCCGGCGCTGCGATGAACGCAACGGCTTGGCGATTCCCGAGTGTGATGGTGCCGGTCTTGTCGAGCAGCAGCGTGTCGACGTCGCCGGCCGCCTCGACGGCGCGCCCGCTCATCGCGAGCACGTTGCGCTGCATGACGCGGTCCATGCCGGCAATGCCGATCGCCGAGAGCAAGCCGCCGATCGTCGTCGGAATGAGGCAGACGAGCAGCGCGATAAGGACGGTGACGCTCTGGTACGCACCCGCGTAGATCGAATACGGCGCAAGCGTCGCGACGGCTACGAGGAAGACGATCGTGAGGCCGGAGAGCAGGATCGAAAGGGCGATCTCGTTCGGCGTCTTCTGCCGCTGTGCTCCCTCGACGAGCGCGATCATCCGATCGAGAAAACTCTCGCCTGGGTTGGCGGTGACGCGCACGACGATCGAGTCGGAGAGCACGCGCGTTCCACCGGTGACCGCGCTGCGGTCGCCGCCCGACTCGCGAATCACGGGAGCCGATTCGCCGGTGATCGCGGACTCGTCGACCGTCGCGGCACCCCGGATGACATCACCGTCGGCCGGGACGAGCTCGCCCGCCTCGACCCGTACGAGGTCGCCTTTGCGTAGCGCAGGGGCAGGGATGCGCGTCACGGTGCCCTGCTCGTCGAGCTTGTTTGCCATGACGTCACTCTTGGTGCGCCGCAATGCATCGGCTTGCGCCTTGCCGCGACCCTCGGCCACGGCCTCGGCGAAGTTGGCGAAGAGAACCGTGAACCAGAGCCAAACCGTGATCGCAAAGTCGAATCCGGCCGTCCCTTGATGACGCGCGAGATCGCGACTCCAGAAGATGGTCGTCATCAAAGCGCCGACCTCGACGATGAACATGACCGGATTGCGCGCCATCCACCGCGGGTCGAGCTTTTTGAAGGAGTCCGCGACTGCACGCAACACGATCCCGCGCTCGAAAAGGGGCCGAGCCTTCGGCCGGCGCTCCAATCGACGGCGACTCAACATGCTAGAACGTTCTCCCATGAAGGATCGAAAGATGCTCCACGACAGGCCCGAGCGCATCGGCCGGTAAGAACGTCAGCGCGCCCACGATGAGGATCACACCCACGAGCAGGCCGACGAAAATGCCCGAGTTCGTCGTGAACGTCCCCGCGCCCACGGGCACCGCCTTCTTGCCGGCGAGCGCACCCGCGAGCGCGAGCACGGCGATAGCGACGGCGAAGCGGCCGAAGAACATGTTGATGCCCGTCATGACGTCGTAAAACCGGTTCGGGCCGAGACCCGCGAACGCCGAACCGTTGTTTGCGTTCGTCGACGAGAAAGCATACAGTATCTCCGAGAAGCCGTGCGGCCCGTTGTTGCCCAACGTCGCAAGGCCGGCCGGGACGAGGACGGCGATCGCGGTCGGCACGAGCACGAGGATCGGCGTCACCAAAATCGCAAGGAGGGCAAACTGCACCTCACGCCGCTCGATCTTCTTTCCGAGGTACTCCGGCGTCCGGCCCACCATGAGCCCGGCAATGAAGACGGTCAGCACCACGAAGGCGATCATTCCGTAGAGCCCGCTGCCGACGCCGCCGAAGATGACCTCTCCCAGCTGCATGTTTACCAGCGGCACGAGGCCCCCGAGCGGCATGAACGAGTCGTGCATCGAGTTGACGGCGCCGCACGACGTGTCGGTCGTCACGGTTGCAAAGAGCGCCGAAGCTGAAACGCCGAACCGGCACTCCTTTCCCTCCATGTTACCGCCCATGACGCCGAGATGGTGGACGAGTGGATTCCCCGCGGCCTCCGCGGCGTACGCAGACGTGAAGCCCATGACGAAGAGAATCGCCATCGCAGCGAAGAGCGCCCAGCCTTGGCGCGTATCTTTTGCCATCCGCCCGTACATGTACGTGAGCCCCGCGCCGATGAGAAATATCATGACCATCTCGACGAGGTTGCTGAACGGTGTTGGGTTCTCGTTCGGTGATGCCGAGTTTGCGTTGACGAAGCCGCCGCCGTTCGTGCCGAAGTCCTTGATGACTTCCTGTGAGGCCATCGGGCCGCCCGTGATCGCCTGCGTGAACCCGGAAACCGAGCGCACCGTTCGATACGATTGGAAGTTCTGCGGCACGCCCTGCCAGACGAAGAACAGACCGACGACGACGCAGATCGGCAGAAGGATGTAGAGGCAGCAGCGGGTCAGGTCGACCCAGAAGTTCCCGAGCGTCTTTGTCGTCGTTCGCACGACGCCGCGCACGACCGCAACGGCACACGCGATACCGACCGCAGCCGAAACGAAGTTATGCCAGGCCAAACCCGCCATCTGCGAGAGCTCGCTCATCGAGCTCTCGCCCGAGTAGAACTGCCAATTCGTATTCGTGAGGAAGCTGATCGCCGTGTTCCATGCGAGGTCCGGAGCCATGTTGTCGAAGTGCTGCGGGTTGAACGGGAGGTACTTCTGCAGGCGCAGCAGCGCGTAGAGATAGAGGAAGCCGATCAACGAAAATGCCAGCATCGCGACTGCATACGTCTGCCACGGCATCTCCTCGTCTTCGTGCACGCCGCCGAGGCGATAGACCGCCGCCTCGACGGGCCGCAGCACCGGCGAGAGCCACGTGCGCTCTCCGCCGAAGACGCGCGCCATGTAGGAGCCCAGTGGCTTGGTCAGCAGAAGAACGATGAGAAAGAAGACCCCGGTCTGGATCCAACCGACGACGGTCATCAGAACTTCTCCGGTCGCAGCATCGCGTAGACGAGGTAGACGAGGCCGGCGACGGTAAGGATCAGCCCTACGATATCGTCGAAGCTCATACGCGCTCGCATCCCCGCACATAGAGTTCGGCGATCGCGAAGAACGCGAGGCAGAGCAAGAGCAGCACGGCGTCGAGCATCAGAACTCGACCCCCGTCTCGACGAGGAATCGCGTCTGCACGCGGCCCGTGCCCCCCGCGCCGAATGCGAAGCCCGGCGTCGCAGCGGCCGCGTTCACGGTCGAGAGCTCCGCGCGTGCGAAGAAGAGATTGACCTTGTACTCGGGCGTGATGGTGAAGCTCGTCGCCCGGCTTCCGGGACCGTACCCGAGAAAATCGGCGTTCGCCGACGTGTCGCCGACGGCGGAATGATCCGCAAACCATTCGTAACGCGCACCGATCGAGAATCGGGAGTCGACGGCATAGTCCGCAAGCAGCGCGACGCCGGTTGCGCTTTCATTGTGCGCATAGCCCAGCGCCGTGCTTGCAGGCGAATCGATGAGAAGCACATAGGGTAGTAGCTGCAGCTTGCCGATCTGCTGCGTCAGCATGAGGTCGTACTCGGTCTTGTTTGCGATCGCCGTCGTGGGGTTTCCGGGCGTGTTCGCCTGCGGCGCGATGAAGGCGACCTGCAGGTCCGTGCTTCCGCTCGGCGCCCAGCCGACGAGCGCTTCGAACGCGCGATACCTCGCGCTGTAGTAGCCGTCGTTATACTCGAGGTCGCCGGTGAACTTGCCCTGCGTGTACTGCACGCGAACGCCTCGGCTGAAGGTGGGCTCCGCCGCCCAAACGAGTCCGCGCTGAATATCGGCGTTCTGGTAGGTGAATCCGTTCTCTTGGCCGAGGAGCGTCGCCAGCTGGCCGGCACTCACGGTCACGTGCTCGTTCGGTACGAATGCGATGTAGTACGATGGCACGTAGCCGAAGAGCGAGGTATTCGCGCCGGCCTGCACCGTCGGGTTCAACGATTGCCCGACGATGGGGAACGCGTAAACGCCGACAGTGATGCCGAATCGGAAGAATCCCGTGTTCTTCGTGAACGTGACGAGGCCGTTGCTCAGATCGGTACGAGAGATCTCGTCGGTGCCGTTGGGCGTATCTAAAGCTCCGGTCGCGTTGACGCCGGTACTATGCGCGGAATAGATCGAAAAGGTGCCGTCTACCGAGTACGGCGCGGGCGTCGCTTGGGCTTCGACCGCGCCGGCACTCGCGACAGTGGTACCGAGCCCGAAAAGCACAGCGGCAAGAATTCTCATGGCTCCTCTCAGGGTACGTTCCCGGCCGCTCGTCCGCCAGCCGTCGAATGGATGATCCAATCGGACATAGACCGCCTCAAAAGCAAAAATGACTAGTGCGTGTGCGTGAAGTTGCCCACGGCCGCTCCAGCCGCGCGAATCGCGTCGAGCGCGGCGCGCATGCCGAGCGGCTCTCGCGACCGCCCGACGGCGGCGAAGTAGCATTCGGGGTCGATATTGA
>Ga0307372_10010304_pt1 | contig 12694 bp, 7 predicted proteins | sample OX1MG_FD_202533 | JGI IMG/M metagenome (GOLD analysis project Ga0307372, IMG submission 202533) | Soil microbial communities from Risofladan, Vaasa, Finland - OX-1 | ecosystem: Environmental > Terrestrial > Soil > Coastal area > Acid sulfate soil | place: Finland: Risofladan, Vaasa | collected...
GGTTAAATTCTGCTCAAAATTTAAATCGAAACCGGATTTGTGGCGCCCTTGGCGACGCGTGGCAATGATGTTCGGCTGTGATGTCTTTCCGGCTAGAAATTCGTCAATCGCTTCACGATAGCTGCCCATGTCCGCGTGGTTCAGGTAAGCGACGATGCGAATCACCCCGTCGCGGCGATGGAGGAAGCCGCCGCGATAATCCGTTTCGAAATTTTCCTCGCGTGCGCGAGCAAGGTCGGCATCGAGCTGAGTTCCGTTGGCGACTTTGGGCATCAGCGCTTCCGCGAAACGGACGGACCAGCGGCCGTCATCGTATTCGACCATCGCGCCGTCGGTGTAACCACGCGTGTTCGCGGCATAGTCGTATGCGCCACTGTTATCGACGGTCCAATTCAAGAACTGGAGATGGGAATCGCTGCCGGGACCGTTCGTGTCGAAAAAATCGGGGATGCTGAATTTGCCGACCCAGAATTCGAGGCGGCGCTTGGGAAGCGACGTGGCGAGTTGGAGCCAATTGCGCTGCGCGGGAACACGTTGTGAAGACAACGGAACGATTTGGCGCAGCAACGCGCGGGCGAGATAGGGCGCGTGGGAAAGCGGTATGCCAGCCGCAGTTCGTACGACGTCGAGATTGGTATACCCGGCGAGGCCAACCGAGTTGCCGATTCCACCGCCGGTCGAGTCTTCGATGTCGGCGAACACTTCTGTTGTATTCGTCAGCTCGTAACCGGTGTAGACCGTGAAGACGCGCGAGGTGTCGCTTTGTGCCGGTGCCGAAAGGCTATTCGGGCCGCTGTACTTCGATGGGAATGCCGGATGCCACTGGAGAATGATGTTTGCCTGCCCGGAAAGCCACCACCGAGTGGAATCGGAGTGGGGAAACATCGTCGTCGGGTTTGAATTTTCGGACGACGAAGAGTCAGAAGGTGGCGGATTTTGCGCCGAGGCTGTGGCCTGCACCGGCTGTGTCGCAGGAGCAAATGTTTGTGCGGAGATCGGCGACGCCACGGATAATGCAATCAGCGGCAGAAGAGCTAAGCCGGATTTGAGCCCGAGTTTAGCCATCGCTGCATGCTCTTTAATAAGGCGCTTTCGTGGGCTGAAATCGCTCCTACAGAATTTCCCTTCGCTCCCGTTTTTGTGTTCCACAGGAACGAGCGGCTGACCAAGCAGTATGGCCCTTTGTGCTATGCTCGTTCGCGGCGGGATTCCGGGACCGGTGCCGCCCGGAGTTTCTGGTTTTTGAATTCCAGTTCTTATTCCCGCATTTTCCTTGTTTGGCGCTTGTTTTTGGTCCAAAGGTGATATACCGTACCCCCATAGGGTAGTCAAGGCAAATGTCACATATATCCAGAGAAAAGCTAGATTTGATCAACAGAACCAAGAAAGTCGTGGGCCAGCTCGAGGCGGTGCAGCGGGCATTGGAGGAAGATGTTGCCTGCGCCGATCTGCTTCAGCGGTTGGCCGCGGCGCGCGGTTCCATCAATAGTCTGATGGGAGAGCTTTTGGAAGATCACATCCGCAACCACATGCCGCGAAAGACCAAATCTTCGGAAGAAGCCGCGGACGACGTGATCGAGATCGTGCGGACGTATTTGAAATAAAGCCAAGCGAGAACATCCCGCCGCAGGTAAACATCCCCAGTAAAAAAAGGCGAGGCCACCTTGCGGTGTGCCTCGCCCAAGACTGCTCTCTTGTTTCCTTACTGTATCGTTTTCCCGCGGTGCCTGGTCCGACCTCGCGCTAGAACTGCAGCTTCAACGCGAGTTGGATCTGACGCGACGAGCCAAAGTCGCCCGTTGGAAAGCGCGTGCTGGTGATCAGACCGAACGTTGAACTACCGAAAACCAAGTTCGGATCCCCAAAGTTCGGATGATTGAAGATGTCGAAAAACTCGGCACGGAATTCGGTGTTGATCCGCTCGGTGATCTTGGTGTGCTTGATCAGGGAGAAGTCCGTGTTTACGAATTTCGGTCCGATTACTGTGTTTCGACCCACGTTGCCGAAGTGGAAGACGCCTCCCGTGGTGGGTGCCGACAAAACGGAGGCGTTGGCGATCCAATTAGCCGGATTGCCCGTGGTTTGGATAGCCGCGCTGGCATCTGGCCGAAGAGTCAAATTCCCAGTGGCTGTTGTGTTGTTGTAAAGAATCGTCAGCGGGTTTCCGGACTGTGCCTGCGAGATACCGGCAATTTCCCATCCGGAAACAAGGCGATTGCCCTTGAACGGCAAATCGTAAATCGCATTAATGACGAAGCGGTTTGGAGCGTTAAAATCCGATGGTCCGTAGTTCAGCCGCGGATTGGTGCTGTCTTCCAGAGTGACTCCCTGCGAGCTTAGGGAATTGTAGTCGAGCGACTTCGAATATGTATAAGAAGCGCTGAATTGCAAGCCGTTAGCAAAGTGCTTGTTGGCAGTGAGCCACAGCGCGTTGTAGTTGGAAATGCCGCTGCTGTCGACTTCTGAAATATTGCCCAGCGCCGCGCCCGGACGAATGGGACTAGACGCCGATAGCGTAGGGAACGGGACCGTGGCCGTGCCTATCGCGGGCTGGTTGAGATTGCGCGACAATCGCAGGTGCGTGCCTTTTGAGCCGATATAACCAACCTGCAGGCCGAGCGACGAAGTCACTTGGCGCTGGATGGTCAGGTTGTAGGACTGGACATACGGATTGTCGAAACCCGAGAAGATGGTTGATGGCGAAAGTCCCGCAGGGCCCGCAGTAGCTTGTGCGTTGTTAAGGCCGATGGTTCCGTTGAACGTCAGCGGATTGCCGAATGGCGGATTGGTGCTAAGTCCAGTAACGGCATTCGTGACCGGCTGGTCCGTCAGGATGGCGTAACCGGCGCGGACGGAGGTCTTGCCGTCTCCAAACGGATCCCACGCTATGCCGACGCGCGGCTCGAAGTTCTTGTTGTTTGTATGGTAGGGCTGACTCAAACCGTTTGTCCCGACTTGCACCAGGCTGGCGGTAGACGGGTCAAAGACAACCAGGCGGTTTTGCGAATCGCTGATGGTGTTGTTGTAATCGTAGCGGAAGCCCAGTTCCAGAGTCACGTTCGACCGGACCTTGTAACTATCTTCTACGAACAGCCCCCAGGCAGGCTCCAGAAGCTTGCTGGCACCGTTGCTCAAATTGATGCCAAACGAATTGTTAGCCGTTTTGGCGCTTGAGCCGGTGGGCGCGCCTGCGCAGGGAGACGAAGGAACACCTGCTGTGAACGTGACCACGCTATCCGCCATGAAGTTGCAGATGTTGCCGTAAGTAAAGCGGCCCGCATCGAGGTTGAAATTATTGTTATAGAACCGCCGCACTTCTCCGCCAAACGCAAAAGAGTGGTTCCCGTGGAGATAGCGTACCGTGTCGCTGAAGCCCACCGTGGTATCCCCGCGGCCTTGAGGGAAACCGGCCGGCCCGCCGATATTGAACAGACCTGAGACCGCGAGTTGCGGAATGCCGATGGCCGTCGTGACGCCGTCACTAATATTGAAATTCGTCGGATTGAGAAGTTGGTTTGGCGTAAAGGTGATGTGGATACGATTGTAGCCGATGCGCGCTTCGTTTGTCATATTTGGCCCGAAGATATGATCCTCTTCGAGGGTCATAATCTGGCGGTGAGATGCGCGAGTATCCCCCCAGCCGGGCAGGTTGTTACCCTGCAAATTCGGCTCCTGCCGGAGATCATGCTGGAGTGCATAGTAGCCGTGTAATTTATCGCTTTCGCTGACGTCCACGCTGATGTCGCCCGTGCCCTGGTCAATATTCACTGGCGCGACAGCGGAGCCAAGGAAGCCGTTAAATGATGTGGGATCGGTAGAAAGGCCCGTGCCGACGGAATTGGCCGCGGGAAGCACTGCGGCAATTTTTTGGATGGTAGAGTCGCTGGTCGCAGCAATCTGTGTCTGTTGCTGCTGGCTGAGCGTGAACGAGCTTAGCGTCAGTCCTTGCCGTTGGCGTGTGCCTTCATAGCTGGCAAAAAAGAAAGCCTTGTTGCGCTTGATTGGGCCGCCTGCTGCCGCACCGAAATTGTTGCGAACGAATGGTGACTGCGCGTTGGGCGCACCCGTTGACGTCGTGACAGGGTTGAAAAAATTACGAGCATCAAAGTAGCTATTGCGCACGAAGTCGAAGACTTCGCCGTGGAAATCGTTTGTACCCGAGCGCGTTGCAATATTCACGATCGCGCCGGAGTTGCGGCCGTATTCCGCCGGGAAGGTCGAGTTGTCAATCTTGAATTCCGATACGGTGTTGATTGACGGCTGGAACGTGATCTGATTCTGCACTTCGTCGCTGAGGTTGATGCCGTTTACGAGCCAGTTCGTGGTGTCCTCACGCTGGCCTGCGGTGTCAATTGCGAACGACCCTTGGCCGCGAAGAGGCGCGGTTAGAAAACCGTTTGCTGGCGGCGTCACTGTGCCCGGGACCAAAAGGCCCAGATCCACGAAGTGGCGGCCGTTCAGCGGAATTTCCTGCACAGTACGCTGGTTAATTACTTGGCCCACCGTTACGCTGCTGGTATCGACGAGCGGCGTGCCGCCGGTGACTGTAACTTCTTGGGTAACCTGACCCACCTTTAATTGCATGTTTTCTGTGACGGTAGTCGCGACGCTGAGCGTCAAGTCCTTAATCACGGACGTCTGAAAGCCGTTCGCGCTAATCGTGACTTGGTAGAGGCCGGGAAGGAGTCCGGAGACGAGATAACCACCCGATTGATCCGTCTGCGTGGTGCGGTCGACTCCTGTGTTTTGATTGTGCACGAGGACTTTTGCGCCCGGCACTGCGGCGTTGGAACTGTCCGTGACGGCACCCTGGAGAGTTGCCGTGGATTGCGCTCGCGCGACGGTATTCAGCGCGAAGAGAAATACAACAACTGCCGCCAAGCGAACCGCGAAGGCGAGGAAGGAAGTCTTCCGTCCGCCTGCTTTCTGCTTCTGCATGATTCCTCCTTGGAATCTATTGCCAACCGAAAATTGCTCGCATTAGCGCGCGACACCCCACACCCCGGGGAGTGCGAAATGGGAAAAGGCGCGCCGCCTGAGCGCGCGCTGGACTCACTGAGTCTGCTTAGTAGCAACCCGAAATCCAAAAGCGCCATCATATTGGACATTCTGAAAGCTCTGAAAGAGAAGAAGATAGAGCCGTCATAGGTCGTGCTCGCTGCAGAGGTTAGTTAGGAAATACGAACTATGGAAGTCAAATATGTAATTCGGGAGCGAAGTTGCTAACGGTCCCGGTCGCGACACCCATTTGGGGCGCTCCTAGCGTCGAAATTCCCAGAGGGATCGGACATCCTGATTGCTAGGTGAGGCCATCTCTAGTAGTCTTTCTGTTTGCCGAGGCGCCGGTAGAAACCGCTGATGCAGGCTCCCAGCCAAATTCGGGCATAAAAGGAAGGAAGAATTGAGTCGACGGACGAAGATTTCTGCGGGAATGCTGGCGGTGGCGCTGGTTTTGCTTTCTTCCTGTGGGGGAGTTATTAATCTGCCCGTACCGGCAGTTAGTTCGCTGTCACCTTCCAGTGTTCCGGAGAACTCCGTCACTTTCACATTAGACGTGTTGGGTTCTGGATTTGCGCCAAGTTCAACAATTACTTTCAATGGCGCGCCACGACAGACGATTTTCCTTTCGCCTTCCGAGCTGACGACGATAGTGAATCCGGGTGATGTGACGACGCCCGGCACGATCAGCGTACAAGTAGTTACACCTGCGCCGGGCGGTGGGACTTCGCAGACGGTCGATCTGACAGTGGCGGCCACACCTGCGCCCGTCCCCTCCATTTTGTCAATAACGCCCACTAGTATTCCAGCGGGGCTGCCTGCAAACATCACAATCCATGGTGCGAACTTTGTGCCCACGTCGCTTGTGACAGTGAACGGAGCCAACCGCCAAACTAACTTCACCAGCGGCGCTATACTGACGGTGAACCTCCAGTCGACAGATGTAACAACGGCAGGCACATTGCAGATTGCCGTGTTGAACCCGCCCGCATCGGGTGTGACGCCACCCGGAGGCGGTGTCTCGAATGTGATTTTGTTGAATGTAGTGAATCCTAATCCAGTGATCACTTCCGTCTCTCCTTCCGTCGTAGTAGCCGGAACTACAACAAGTGCTGCGCTGCGGATTTCGGGGAGCGGGTTCGATTCCGCAAGCCAAGTGCTGGTAAACGGCAGCGGCAGACCAACAGCATTTGGGAGTACGACAACGATCGATGCGCAACTTGCCAGCGGAGATCTTGCCGCGGCGGGCACTTATCCTGTGCAAGTCGTGAACCCAACGCCCGGTGGCGGGACTTCGGCGGCGCTGTTTTTCTCCGTTGTGCCATCCAACGCGGGCGCAGGATTGCCTGAGCTGGCGGACGTTGCAACGGATGGTGCCCAAGCCAATAATGGAATCAGCGCTCCTTCCATCTCGGGGCCGGCCATGGATGCGACTGGCCGGTTTGTGGCTTTTACTTCGTCATCAACAAATCTGATGGAAACCACCACGACAAATCCACCTCCTAATCCCATTACCAACGGCGCGTCCAACATCTTTCTTCGTGATACATGTCTGGGTGTGACGTCCTCATGCACACCCAAAGAAATTTTGGTCAACTTGGATCCAGCCGGAATCGTAGCCAACGGACCGAGCTCAGAACCGGCAGTATCGTCGACCGGGAATATTGTGGCGTTCAGTTCGCTGGCAACAGACTTGGTTTCAGGATTCAGCTTTGACGGAACGACGCCACAGATCTTCGCTGCAAATCCCTGCGCGGGCGTGGCCACGGGATGCACGCCGACGGTCAGCCTGGTTTCGGTCGGCTCCGACGGCGTTACGCCAGCGCTGGGCGTGGCGAGCCAGCCTTCCGTCAGCCCGGATGGCCGGTTTATCGCATTCACTTCAACAGCAACGAATTTGGTCGCGGGAGCCACGACGGGAGCGTCGGAAGTCTACTTGAGGGACACATGCCTCGCCGCTGGGCCAGCGTGCAAGGCGACAACCATGCTCATCTCAGTTGCGGCAGACGGTGTGACACCTGCTGATGGATCGAGTTCGCAGCCTGTGGTTGAGACCAGCAAGAATGGAGGGCAGTTTGTCGCGTTTACATCGACAGCGACGAATCTTGTGACGGGCTCAGGCGGGACCCCGGAAATTTATCGCGTTGGGTACTGCATCGGAATTACAAAAGGCTGCACCGCTTCCTCCGCCCAATTGATTTCAACGCCGGATGGTTCAGCGTTCGCGGATGGGCCGAGCTCGGAACCAACGATGACGCCGGACGGCCGGTTCGTGGCATTCGCGTCAAGCGCGTCGAATTTGGGAGCAACTTCGGGAGGCATCCCAGAAATTTATTTGCGAGATACTTGCCAGGGAATCGCGACAGGATGTTCGGCCAAAACCACGATTGTTTCGTTGGCCGCGGATAATGCAACACCCGCGAACGCGTTGAGCGAACATCCCAGCCTCGGGAACTCCGGGCAATTTATCGCATTTGCGTCGCAAGCCAGCAATTTGTCGACGGCAAATTTGAACGGTCTCGAAAATATCTACGTTTACAACACGTGCATCAACGGGACAGCCGGCTGCAAGCCGAGCACGGTGCTGGTGAGTGTGTCAGCCACAAAGACGCCCGGGAATGGGACGTCGCTCAGTCCTGTGATTAGCAGCGCAGGACACGTGGTCTCCTTCTACTCGGCGGCAAGCAATCTTGTCACCAACGACCTGAACGGGTTCCCCGATATTTTTCTGGCGGCTACGACTTTCTGATTGTCTCAGCTGCGAACGCTCAATCTTTTGCCACCGTCTCTCGGAAGCGATGAATCGCTGCGTGAGGATTTCGTTTGCGGAGAATTTTTTGCCATTCGTGAGCACTTCCCTTGTAGTGTCGAGGGTGAATTCCAGTGATTCGCGGGGAATGCTTTCGACGTATCCGCCGACCAACCAGCCAACGCCCTTGGGAATATTTCGCGTCAGCGAAATCGAACGGCACTCAACATACATCCCGCCATCTTTCTGTTCAAATCGCCAGTAAGTGTTCATGCGCCAGAGATAACCATCATCATGGCCAGCGGGAAGATCGTGTTCGTGCGGTTCACCCCAGGCAGCCACTTCGCGGATCTGCGTGCTGCGCGAGCGGCTCCATGCGCGCGATGAGTCGATGATGGAGTAATGGACGTCGTGCTGGGTGTCGAGCACGCACGTCAGAACTTTTTTCTCGTACAGGCGCAAATATATGCGGTAATCATTCCCTTCATGCCACAGAATTTTCGACGCAAGCACGCGTGGCCGGTAATATTCAGACTGGTGGTTGTAGTCTTCAACAAGCGCTAGGGTTCGCCGCGATGTTGCGCCGGGAATGAACACAGTTCCAATCCAATCGTGGATAAGTCCGCCAGGAATAGCGATGGGTTTGTCATTTTCAAGCGTTTCCACGCGTTCAATCACAATATGGCCCGAGCGCAAACGCGCGAAAATGGTGGCGCGCTGCTCGGGCGGCAGGCGATCAGCCCACAGGAAGCCCCTGTGACCGTTGAGTGACGCGTCAATTTTTGTTTCGGAAAGCGCGACGTAATGATCGAAGGCGGCGGCTGTTTTCTGATGCAGTTCCGAAGCAGGAGCAGGTTTTGTGGCCGCGAGCATGATTGCCACGACAAGAGCGAAGTGAACGATCGGGGGAATGTACAGTTTTGCTTTCACGTGTCACTTCCGAATGGCACCGGAAGCGAACTGGGCGACGGCATGTTGCTTGTTTCTCTTCGATAAAGTAAGGAGATGCTAGGCACACCGCATTAAGAGGCAACCAGGTGACCAAAGGCAGGCCCGAACGCGCGGCAATGAAGGTGTCACAGATAAGTCCCGCTGCCGGCGGGGGTCAAGATGGGGGAAACGCCGGCGCGCGGGCTCGATCGGGTTGGAATCGGCCCCGGCTCCTTTTGGAGCCGTCGTCCCCGCAGCACGTCCCCAACCCGCACGATTCATGGTAAGAAAGCGTCCGGAATGGAACAATGACTCTGGAGGTTCAGCAGCATGGTACTTCGACAATAGTACTACATTGAAAAACAACGACTTATTCAAGATTTTGCGGGGTTCCGGAGGTCCTTCGCATTTATGAACAGAGACTTAATTAGGGCGCGGCGGCGCAGTCCGTTGCGGATGTTTCGTCCACATAAGGCGAAGATTTACCACAGTCTCTTTTCGTGAGTGCACAACGAGGTTGTGTTTCCAGACGGAGGCAGCGCTCCTGTCCGATGCACGAATGTCGTAAAGGCCTGGCGGAACGAACTTAAATAAAAAATGGCCGCGCGAATCGGTGCGCGTCGCGAGCGGAAGCGAACCATCGGAGCGTTCGGCCATAACTTGCACGCCGACTGCCGGTCTGCCGTTTGGCGCGGAGATGGTGCCACCTATTTCGGTAGTATGCACGCGCGCGAACACGCCTGTAGCTAACAACAGAGAAGCAGCGAAAAGAAAAGCAATTGTCCGTCGCATCAGTTAAGCCTCCCAGGACGAGCGTTGCAACGATTTTACACGCAGCGGGAGACTGGTGACTCGCAACACGGGAGCGAGGGCGCGTGTCAGCTAACTGGCCAGATGGCCTGTTCGGCTAGACCCCCAAGCAGCTAAGCAAATCCAGTTTAATACTTGTAAATTTTTCGAGCGCGGGCGTGTGCGGGCTGGTCCAGGCGTCCATGGTCCGGATTCGTGCCGCGTGCGAGGGCGAGGAAATACGTTAGCAATTGCAGAGGCACGAGAAATACAAAAGACGAGAGCCATTCGTCCACTGCGGGAATGGCGATCCAATCATCGGCGGAATCGTCTGGTCGAGCCGCAGGAACATGAAACACGATTCGATGTGCCCCGGTTTCGCCCGCAGCACGAACGATCATGCGCGTACGTTCGTCAGCGGGACCGCCAGCGAGGAGAGCAATGAGGGTCATGCGTTCGTCGATTTCGGAGAAGGGGCCGTGCCGGAGCTGTTCCGTTTGCTCGCCTTCGGCGGGGGCGAAGCTCGTTTCCTTAATTTTCAACGCGACTTCACGAGCGGTGGGCCAACTGGGACCTGTGCCGGTCAGAACGATCCGGCGGCGGTCGGCGATTTTTCGCGCCAGGTCTTTCATTTTTGCTTCAAGGCCGAGCGCCTGCTGCATCAAATCGGGAATGCCGTTTAGCGAATTTTTGGCGACGAAATTTTTCCCGCTGCGAATTTCAGCGAACGCGATCGAGAATGACGCGAGACGCGCCAGGGCCGAAGTAAGACTTTTCGTATATGCGAAGGAAACTTCTTGTTCGCACGTGGGTATAAGGAAATCGACGGAACGCATGGCTTCGCCTTCGTTTTCTCCCAAAATACCAATTGTGAGTGCGCCGGCGCGGCGGGCGAATTCGAGAGCGTCGATGGTGCACTTCGTGATTCCTGTGTGCGAAAGGATGATGACCGTGTCACGCTCACTGAGCGCGGGCGGGTAGAACACGAATTCGAAGGATTGTCCCACGCGGACGTCTGCGCGACCGCAGGTGAGGTGACGAAAGAAATATTCAGCAATCTCCGCCGTGTAAAGCGAAGAGCCGATGCCGACAATCCACAGCCGTTCCTTTTCCGCGGCGGCGCGCGCCACCCGCGCGACCAGGTCGCTGTGCTCGCTGATCATGCGGCGCACGAGGGCAGGTTGCTGATGAATCGCGTCGTAGAGATGAAACGGATGCCCGGTGCGCGGTTCGTTCATTACGCTCTTTTCTGCTTGGCTCGCGGCGGCTACACTGATTGATTCGCGGGATATTCTACTGGAACAGGAGCAATTGATGGCTCGCTTTATTTCGTGGCACGCTCTGGCGTGCTTGAAACGCAAAGGAGCAGAGGAATTAACCGCGCGGCTTTACCGAGGGACGAACATCCGGGCGCGCCGGATAATGGTGAATTTGTACGAGTGCAAAATGTTGGTGAAGTTCTTGACGATGAGTGGATGCCGGACTGCGTGCATGTGCTTTTTCCTCCTTCTTTGTGCGAAGGCCGCGCAGCCGCGCACCGTTCAAACGGCCGCCGCGAATTCCGCTGGTTGCGAGGCCGTACAGTTCCAAGCAGAGCACCTCAATGGCACCGAAGTAAAATTCAATATTATTGTGCCGAGCGATTACACCTCGAGCGATAAACGCTTTCCCGTGCTCTATCTGCTGCATGGATACACGGGCCACTACTCAGACTGGTGCGAGAAGACCAGCATAATGGATTATGCCAAGTCCTACGAAGAAATCATCGTGATGCCGGAAGGGGAAAACGGCTGGTACGTTAACAACTACACCAATCCTAAAATGCAGTGGGAGGATTACATTATTGAGGATTTGATTCCTTACGTCGATGCTCATTACCGGACGATTGCCTCGCGCGGAGGACGCGCCATCGCGGGACTGTCGATGGGCGGCTACGGGGCGATGTTTTTGGGACTAAAGCACCATGAAATGTTCGCGGCAGTGGCCAGTCTGAGCGGCGTGGTGGCCAGCGCGAACATGGCGCGTTGGGATAAACCGGTGACGAAGAATAAGCAAACGATAAAAGAAAATCCGAGTGTACGGAAGGCGATTTCAGACGATTTTGGACCCGCAAGGAATCCCGCGCGCAAGGACGAAGACCCGTTTCTGCTGATTCGCAAGCTCGCGCCGGAGAATTGTCCGCAGCTTTACCTCGCGATTGGATGGGGAGACAACCTGCTCAGCGAAAACCGCGAATTCGTGGCATTGCTCGCGAAGCTCAAGATGCCCTATCGCTACGCGGAGGTTCCTGGCAAGCACGAATGGCCGGTGTGGAATGAAGAGATCCAGCGCGTGCTTGCGTTGCAGGCGCCCGTGATTGGCGCACAGCCGCTGCAGAGATAAATTTCGACGAAGCGTTTGCCTCGGTTACTGGCCGCATGCAGATGCCGGTGCATTCACCGCCGCTTCTGGAAGCGCAGCAAGATTGTATTTCCGCAGCATAGTATTCAGAGCTGGAAGATCGTTTGCGTCGAATTTGCGCCACGCGTCGAAGTCCTTCGTCAACGCCTGGCACGATTCCGTAACTGCCGCGCGCACCGATTCCGCAGGTCGGCCATCGCCTGTATCTGCGGCATAGACGATCTGCGTCAAATCGGAGTTCACTCCACCGAAGCCGGGCGCTACGAATGTGCCATCTTCAATGGCCCTGAACTTCTTGTCGTAATCTTCAACGGCCTTGACGTCATCCTTGGCCTGCGCATTCGCCTTCAAATTTTTCAAACGGTCAGCGAACGCATCGCTGAGAGGGACGAGCGCGGTGAACGCGGCGTAGCTGGCTGACATTCCGGCATTCGCCTGCTTCAGCAGATCAAACTGTGCAACGTAATCGTATTGCGAAATGCGCACGCGCGGGTCCTTCACGACGTGAAGCATCTGGCGATACGTTTGGCCATTCATGGTGAGAGCCAGTTGATAATCGCCGGGAACAACTTGGGGACCGAGCGGCTGGAACCGCGGCGTCACACCCGGAACCGCGTCTTCGGTGCCGTAATATTCGACGTATTTCTGAAGTCCGCCGAAAACTCCGTAACTGAGCGCAGGTGGGTGCGGATAGCGCAAATTCCACACAAAGCGATTCATTCCCGCGTTTTTTGGAAGAACGGTGGGCGGCGCGAACCAGTATTCGGGAACCGCAACTGGCTCGAGCTTCGTCGGCGGAGGCGCCGCGCTTGTATATTTACGGATCAG
>Ga0307372_10010306_pt1 | contig 12691 bp, 13 predicted proteins | sample OX1MG_FD_202533 | JGI IMG/M metagenome (GOLD analysis project Ga0307372, IMG submission 202533) | Soil microbial communities from Risofladan, Vaasa, Finland - OX-1 | ecosystem: Environmental > Terrestrial > Soil > Coastal area > Acid sulfate soil | place: Finland: Risofladan, Vaasa | collected...
GCAACCATGAGGAGGGTCCGGGCTGAGGTCGCGCATTATAGGGATAGCGCCGGCCCTGTCAACGCGAAGCGCGGACTTTATATCCAGCGTCGATTGGCGGACCCTAAGTCCTTGAGGCCTAGATTTTTTTTAGAACCTGTACGCGGGCCGCGCGGCGCTGGCCGACCTGCAGCACGCAAACGAGGCCGGCCCTGAGCCGCGACGCAGCATCGACCACTTTCGCGCCGTCGAGGCGCACTGCCCCTTCCGCGATCTTGCGTCGCGCCTCAGCGCCACTGGCCGCCAGGCCTGAGCCCGTCAAAGCCGCGATCAGACCGACGTCCTCGCCGTCCACCGCCAGCGTGGCCAACGGTAGCTCCTGCGGCAGAATGCGCTGGGAGAAGCGCGCGTGGAAGTTGGCCTGAGCCCGCTCGGCCGCAGCCGGCTCGTGAAAGCGGGCCACGATCTCGCGCGCCAGCTCGAATTTGACGTCGCGGGGATTGCGGCCGCCCTGCACCTGGCGCCTCAGCGCGTCGATTTCGCGCGTGGCCCGGAAACTCAACAGCTCGAAGTAGCGCCACATCAGCACATCCGAGATCGACATCAGCTTGCCGAACATGTCGTCGGGCGCATCGTTGATGGCGATATAGTTGCCGAGCGACTTGGACATCTTGTTGACGCCATCCAGCCCCTCCAGCAGCGGCATCGTCAGCACGATCTGCGGCTCCTGGCCGTACTGCTCCTGCAGCGAGCGGCCCACCAGCAGGTTGAATTTCTGATCGGTACCGCCCAGTTCCACGTCAGCATGCAGCGCCACCGAGTCATAGCCCTGCACCAGCGGATACAGGAATTCGTGGATCGAGATCGGCGCTCCACCCTTGAAGCGCTTGCTGAAATCATCGCGCTCGAGCATGCGCGCCACCGTATGCCGGGCGGCGATTTCGATCAGCCCGGTGGCGCTCATGGACGCAAACCAGCGTGAGTTGAAATCCACGCAGGTGCGCTCGCGGTCCAGGATGCGGAAGATCTGCTGCTCATAGGTGCGTGCGTTGGCCTGCACCTCCTCGCTCGTGAGCCGCGGGCGGGTGGCATTGCGCCCGGTCGGATCGCCGATCAGCCCGGTGAAGTCGCCGATCAGGAAAATCACCTCGTGCCCGAACTGCTGGAACTGGCGCATCTTGTTGATCAGCACCGTATGCCCCAGATGCAGATCGGGAGCCGTCGGGTCGAAGCCGGCCTTGACCCGCAGTGGCCGGCCGCGGGCAAGCTTGCGCGCCAGCTCCGCGGGTACCAGGACTTCCTGTGCCCCGCGCGCGAGCTCGAGCATCTGCTCGCCGATGGCCCCGTCGCTGATGGCCGCAATGCCGCTCATACGCCGCAACTGTAGCAGGACGACCCGAGCCGTGGGCTGCATCGTTGACCGGCGGGCAGACCTCAAGGTAGGGTCGCAGCGCATCCCATCACGCCCGGCCAATCGCCCATGAATCTCTATCTCGGCCTGATGTCCGGCACCAGCATGGACAGCATCGACGCCGCGCTGCTGCAGATCGAGCCAGACGGGACCATGCGCGTGCGCGCGGCCCATCAGCGCCGCTGGCCGGTAGCGCTGCAACAGCGGCTGCGCCACGCCGCCGAGGACCCCGGCGGCACCGGACTGGCGCAGTACGGGCAGCTCGACACCACCGTTGCGTTCGAGTTCGCGCTGGCCGCCGAGGAGCTGCTGCATAGTGCGGCAGTGCCAGCGGCCGCAGTGCGGGCGATCGGCAGCCATGGCCAGACCCTGCTGCACCAGCCGGGCGCAGCGGCGCCCTTCACGCTGCAGATCGGCGATCCCAATATCATCGCCGAGCGCCTCGGCATCGACGTGGTGGCGGACTTTCGCCGCCGCGATCTGGCCGCAGGTGGCGAGGGCGCCCCGCTGATGCCGGCGTTTCATGCCGCCGCGTTCGGCGTCCCCGGCCGCACGCGCGCACTGGTCAATATCGGCGGCATCGCCAATGTAACCGTGGTAGCAGGCGATGGCAGCGTGATCGGCTTCGACACCGGCCCCGGCAACTGCCTGATGGATGCGTGGTCACGGCGCCACCTGCAGCGCCCCTTCGACGCCAACGGCAGCTGGGCCGCCGGCGGCACGGTGTGCGAGGGCCTGCTCGCGCAACTGCTGACAGACCCCTATTTCTCGCGCCCGGCACCCAAGAGCACCGGCCGCGACGCCTTCAGCGACGCCTGGCTCGAACGCGCACTTGCGGATGACGCCGCGGGTGGCGCTCCCGCCGACGTGCAGGCCACGCTCGCCGAGCTGACCGCCCGCAGCATCGCCGGCGGCCTGCGGGCAGCGGCTGCGCTGCTTTCGTCCGAGGGGCCGGAACCGGGACCGGGGCGGATACTCGAGCAGGTCTACATCTGCGGCGGCGGCGCCTGCAACGCCGACCTGATGGCGCGGCTCGCGCGCGCGCTGCCGCACTCGCGCATCGATAGCACCGAGCGCTGCGGCATTGCCCCCGGGCACGTCGAGGCGGCCGGTTTTGCGTGGCTGGCGTATCGCTATGTGGCGGGGCTCCCCGGCAATCTGCCCGCGGTGACCGGTGCCCGCCACGCGGTACCGCTCGGGGCGCTGTATCGCGGACGGCTCGGCGCCGCCGGGGGATCGGGCTGATGGATCAGCCGGTAGTGCGTACGGCGCAGAATTTCATCAATCCCGAGATCTCCTCGCTCGAGTTCAATCAGCGGGTGCTGGCACAGGCGCTCGATGCGCGCGTACCGCTGCTGGAGCGGTTGCGGTTCCTGTGTATCTGCTCGAGCAATCTGGACGAATTCTTCGAGATCCGGGTCGCGGGCATCAAGCAGCTGCTCGAGCTCGACGGCGCTCCAATGGGCCCGGACGGGCTCGGTCTCGCCGATCAGCTCGCCGCGATACACGAACAGACCACGCGCCTGATGCAGGATCAGTACGCCTGCCTCAACGAGGTGCTGCTGCCGGGCCTGGCGGCAGCCGGGCTCGCGGTGCAGGGTCCCAATGATTGGGATGCGACCACGCGAGCGTGGGTCGAGCACTACTTCGCCGCGGAGGTCGAGCCGGTTCTCAGCCCGCTGGGGTTGGACCCTGCGCGTCCGTTTCCGCGCATCCAGAACAAGAGCCTCAACTTCATCGTCAGCCTGTCGGGCAAGGATGCCTATGGCCGCGACAGCGCGCTGGCGATCGTGCAGGCGCCGCGCTCGCTGCCGCGCATCGTCACGCTGCCGGATGGCGGCGGCGGCCGCCGCTACGTCGCACTGTCGACCATCGTCGAGGCGTTCGTGGGCCGACTGTTCGAGGGCGTGCAGGTGCTCGGCTGCTACCAGTTCCGCGTCACCCGCAACAGTGACCTGTTCGTCGATGACGAGGAGGTCGACGACCTGCGCCGCGCGCTCGAGGGCGAGTTGGCGCAGCGCCGCTACGGCGCGGCGGTGCGGCTGGAGACCGCGGCGGACTGTCCGGCCGGGATGGTCGAGTTCCTGCTGCAGCAGTTCGCGCTTTCCGCCCAGGACTGCTATCGCGTACCGGGGCCGGTGAATCTCAATCGCTTCTCGGCGATCTACGACCTGGCGCAGCGCCCCGAGCTGAAATACCCGCCATTCACGCCAGGCTTGCCGGCGCGGCTGATCGGCGCCACGGACCTGTTCGCGGTCATCCGCCAGCGTGACCTGCTGCTGCACCATCCGTATCGCAGCTTCGGTCCGGTCATGGACCTGCTGCGCCAGGCGGCGGCCGACGCCGGCGTGCTCGCGATCAAGCAGACGCTCTACCGCACCGGCGACCACTCCCCGATCGTCGAGGCGCTGATCGCCGCCGCTCACGCCGGCAAGGACGTCACCGTGATCATCGAACTGCGCGCGCGCTTCGACGAGGAAGCCAACATCGAGCTGTCGAACTCGCTGCAGGAGGCCGGCGCGCACGTGATGTACGGGGTGGTGGGCTACAAGACCCACGCCAAGATGACGCTGATCGTGCGGCGCGAGGCCGATGGCATGCGCCGCTACTGCCATCTTGGCACCGGTAACTACCACCCGCGCACCGCCCGCACCTACACCGACTACGGCCTGTTCACCTGCGACCAGGATATCGGCAGCGACGTGCACGAGATCTTCCTGCAGCTGACCAGCCTGACGCGCACCTCCAGGCTCAGGCGGCTGTTGCAGTCGCCGTTCCACCTGCACGAGACCGTGCAGCGGTTGATCGAGCGTGAGAGCACGCACGCCAGGGCCGGACACGGCGCTCGCATCATCGTGAAGCTCAACGCGCTGGTGGACCCGCAGACGATCGACAACCTCTATCGCGCCTCCCAGGCCGGCGTGCGTATCGAGCTGATCGTGCGCGGCGTGTGCGCACTGCGTCCCGGCATCCCCGGCGTGTCGGAGAATATTTCGGTGCGCTCGATCGTCGGGCGCTTCCTGGAGCATTCGCGCGTCTACTGGTTCTACAACGGCGGGCAGGCCGAGCTGTACCTGGCCAGCGCCGACTGGATGGAACGCAATTTCTTCCGCCGCGTCGAGATCGCCTTCCCGGTGCTGGATGCCGTGCTGCGCGAGCGTATCTTCCGGGACCTGCAGACCTACCTGGCCGATAATACCAATGCCTGGGTGCTTGCGCCCAACGGCTGCTACCAGCGCCTGCACGCCGCAGCGCGCGCGCCGGCCTGCGATGCGCAGCAACTGCTGCTGGAGCGCTACGCCGGCGTGCCGGCGCCGGAGATGCCCGCGCCGCCGTAGGCGCGCCGCCGCGCGGACGTAGCGTGCGCCCGTGACGGTTCACGGCCGGCATCACTGGCCGGCTTCACCGCCGCCTATCGCCCCCCCGACACCCGCAGCCGCCGCCGCTGCGCGCGCTGATAATCGATCTCCTGCGACAGATCTGCGGCCGTCAGCGGGTGCTCGCGCAGCCAGCGCGCCGGAAATCGCAGCTCGAGCGTGCGAGCGCGCGCGTTCAGTGCAATGGGCGGCAAGGCCGCCGCGTTGCGGCCCCGGTGCAGCAACACCGCCAGGCGCAGCAGCACGATCAGATCCACGGCCAGCCCGTCCCACGGGGGAATCAAGTCATCCAAGTGCTCGAGCACCAGCTTGCGCCGGTGGCAACCCACCAGGCGCGCAATCAGATGCTGCTGCTCGCGAGCGAACCCGGGCAGGTCGGCATTGTCGAGCAGGTAAGCGCCATGGCGGTGATAGCCGTTGTGGGCGACGTCCAAGCCGATCTCGTGCAGCCGGGCGGCCCAGCGCAGCGACAGTGCCGCCAGCGGATCGGTCAGCCCCCATGCGGTGCGCACCTGCGCCAGGAACTGCAGCGCGGTCGTCTCCACACGCCCCGCCTGCGCCAGATCGACGTGATAACGGCGCTGCATCGATGCGACCGTGCGCTCGCGCGCATCCGCGCGCGTCATGCGGCCGACCATGTCGTACAGCAGCCCGTCACGCAGCGCACCTTCGGCGAAGTGCAGCTGCGCGATACCCAAGGCCTGGACGATCTCGCGCAGTATCACCACGCCACCGGGGAATACCGGCCGTCGCTCCTCGGTAATCGCATCCAGGCGCAACGCGCGCATGTTACCGGCCGCCGACAGGCGCGCGAGCAGCCGCTCCAGCGCCGCGGGTGTGATCACCCCGCCGCTGGCGGACTCGAGCCGGCGTACGCTCTCGGCGATCGCGCGCACCGTGCCGGAGCTGCCGACCGCCCGCTGCCAGCCGCGGCGCAGGAATGTGGCCTGGATGGGCTCGAGCTCCAGCCGCGCCGCCAGCCGCGCGCGCTCGATGCGCCCGGGCGAGAGGCGCCCGCCGGCGAAGAACCGCTGGCTCATCGACACGCACCCCATCTGCAGGCTCTCGAGCTCGAGCGGCTCGCGGCGCTCGCCGATGATCAGCTCGGTGCTGCCGCCGCCGATGTCTACGACCAGTCGCCGACCGCCGTCGGCGGGCAGGTAGTGCGCAACGCCGGAGTAGACCAGGCGAGCCTCCTCGATGCCCGATATGATTTCGATCGGAAAGCCGAGCGCTGCGCGTGCGCGCTCCAGGAACGAGTGCTTGCGGCGCGCGGCGCGCAGCGCGTGGGTGCCGACCACGCGCACATTGCGCGCATGCATGTCGCGCAGGCGCTGGCCGAAGCGCTGCAGGCACTCCAGCGCCCGCGCTGCGGCCACGCGCTGCAGCCGGCCATCCGCGCCGATACCCGCGCCCAGCCGCACTATCTCGCGCAACCGATCGACGACCACGAGCTGGCCGTGCGAGTAGCGCGCGACCACCATGTGGAAACTGTTGGAACCGAGGTCGACCGCCGCGATGACCGCGGATGCAGGCCCCGCCGCGCGGCTCATGCGCGTCGCAACTCGAGCAAGTCGCAGCTTATGCCGGTACCGGCGCCGGTCCGCCGCGGCGAATCAGACGTTGAATGAGGAACCGCATCCGCAGGAAGTCTGGGCGTTGGGATTGCGGATCACGAACTGCGCGCCGTCGAGGCCGTCGCGGTAATCGATCTCGGCGCCTCCGAGGTACTGGTAGCTCATCGGGTCAACCAGCAGTTTGACCCCCTGGTTCTCGATGCAGGTATCGCCGTCCTGCACCTGTTCGTCGAATTCGAAACCATACTGCAGGCCCGAGCAGCCACCGCCCTGGACGAATACCCGCAGCATCAGTTGGGGGTTCCCCTCACCGGCGATCAGATCGCCGACCTTGCGCGCTGCCGCATCGGTAAAAACCAGCAGCGCCGCGTCACCGCCATCGCTCGCGGCGGCGCCGGACGCGTGTTCGGCGTGGTTGCGCTCGTCGTCCAGGGTTTCTGTCGCAGTCTTGGTCATTGCCAAAGTGTAGGCGGCCTGTGCCAAGCAGTCAAAGTGCTACGCTTCGGGTCATTCCAGCACCGCGGGCATCGCGGCAATCCCGACAGACTCGTCCGGGTCGGCCGGCCCGGGAGCGTCGCGGCGGTCGACCTGGCCATTGCAGCGCGGCACGAGCTGGCCGCTGATCTGCGCCCCGAGCGCCATTTCGATCACCCCGTAGTGCACGTCGCCCTGTACCCTGGCCTTGCTGCCGAGCACGACCCGCTCACTGCCGAGGATATCGCCATTGACGCGCCCATTGAGGATGACGTGGTGCGCGACAACGGAGCCTTCGATTACCCCCAACTCGCTGACCGACAGCGAGGCCTGATCGCCTTGGCCATCGCCTTGGGCATCGCCTTGGGCATCGCCTTCGCCCTCACCTTCACCGAGCAGGCCTGCCGCCCGGACGCTGCCGGCAACGCGGCCATCCACGTGCAGCCCACCCCGGAATTCGACGTCGCCCTGGATGCGAGTGGTGCGGCCGATCAGCGTATCGATGCGAGCGTGGCTGTTGTCCCGGCGCTTGAACATGAGCGGCTTCCTGTTAAATCGGATCGACCTCCCACATGAAGGTCTGCCGATAGGGTGCCATGTCCTTGCGAGCCGGACGAACCTCTATCGTCACAGAATCGGGCTTGAACGCCACCGGCAGGGTGATCTGCTGCTCGATATCGTCGTAATAGCGAAAGTCGAACGACAGATCGTTCTTTCCCCCTGTCAGCGCCGCCAGGTCGGCACTGCCCGGCATGCCGTTCTGCGACCCATCCACCGTGATCACCAGCGTACCGTTGATGATCCGACCCGGCTGCGTGATGCGGTTGAGCGTGAAGTGCAGCATGAATTGCTGCGCCACCGGCAGCGCCGCGATGTGAAACTGCTGCACGCGCACCGTGACATTGGCCTTCTGCGCCGCCTGGGGGGCCACCAGGCCGCGGTAGAACTCAACGTCCTGCTGCTGCTGTTCGACCTGGGCCTGCAACTGGCCGATGGTGCGAGCCACCTCGGTGCGCTCGCGCAAATCGGCCACCCGCTCTTCCTGGGCCGCCGCCAGCTGGACGTTCAGCCGGCGCTGCGTCTGCTGCAGCACAGCGACCTGCTGCTGCAAAGTATTGCGCTGTTCGTTGGCGCGCAGCGTGTCGTAGCCGGCCTGGTAGCGGCCCAATTCGAAGGCCGCGTACAGCAGCACCGCCGCCAGCAGCACAGAGCCGACCCGCGCAAGCCAGTGCCGCGCCGGCGTCTCGGGCCGCACGATGAGCTTGCCCGGCATCTGCTCCACGCCGGCGCCTACAAAAGCACAGGCGTTGAATCGGATCCCGACACCAGCGCCGGATTCCACGGTGCCCCCGGCGGCAACCCGGTCGGGAAGACCACCGGGCCGAACTCATGCAGTACCCGACTGTAGACCGCGCGTTTGAAGTAGATCACTTCGCGAATCGGCTGCCAGTAGTCGACCCAGCGCCAGTGATCGAACTCCGGCTCGGGGGTCTCGTCGAAGCGGAACGTCGGTACCGCCCCGCGCAGCTTCAACAGAAACCAGCGCTGCTTCTGGCCGAGGCACAGCGGGTGCACGTTGCGCCGCACATAGCGCGTCGGCAGCCGGTAGCGCAGCCAATGACGCGTGCGGCCGACGATCTGCACGTCGGCGCTGGAGAGCCCGATCTCCTCCTTGAGCTCGCGGAACAGGGACTGCTCCAGAGTCTCCCCGCGGCTCACGCCGCCCTGCGGAAATTGCCAGCCCCTCCCGCCCAGGCGCCGGCCTAGAAACAGCCGTCCATCCCCGGCCATCAGGACGATGCCGACATTGGCGCGGAAGCCATCCCGATCAATGATGTCCCACATGCCAATGCTTTTACTCCCGCCACGCTGGCGGCTCAAGGTCGCGGCCCACAGCCTGCGGGCGCCGGCGGGGACGCCCGCCTCAACGGCGCCCGGTCCCGTCGCGTGCCGTAGCCGGGTCCGGCCGCCCCAGCACGTAATCGCGCCCCGAGCGCATCAGCGCGCTGAAGCGCCCCTGGTCGGCCGCCGCCACCGCGCCGCGTAGCGCCTCGACCGCGCGCGCGAGCGCATCGAGCGACTCGGCGCCGAAGTCGTTCAGCCGCTGGATCTCGTAGTACAGCTCCGGACTCTCCTGCGCCACCTGGCTGGCGATGTCGAATTGAGCATCGAAGGTCGTGCTCGAAAGGGTGAGCAGCTTCGGCGCAGCCGCGCCACTTTCCACCAGCGCCGTGAAGAATGCGATATTCACCGCGTGCGAAAGCCCGAGCACATACGCAATCAGCCGGTCGTGCTCGTCGAGTCCCATGACCACCTGCTCGGCCATCGTCGGGGCGAACAGCGCACGCGCCTGCGTCAGCGCATCCGCGTGCCCCAGGTCGATGAAGATCACGTGCCGCTGCGACAGCAGCTCGGTATCCGGCCCGAACATCGGATGCAGCGACGTGGCCGCCACACCCGCCGCCTGCAGCGCGGCGAGCCCGGTGCGCAGCGGCGTCTTGAGCGATCCGAGGTCGAATACCACCCCGCGCGGCCGGCGCTCACCCAGTTGCTGCAGGATGTGATTGGTCGCCGCAAGCGGCGCCGCGACCACGATGAAATCATGCGCCAGGTCGCTGTCGCGCCAGTCCACGATGGCCTTCATGCCCGCGCCCGCGCCCGCGCCCGCGCCTCCGCCGCCGCCACCACCACCGTCACCGTCACCGTCACCGCCGGCGCGTAGCGCCCGCGGATCGGCGATCTCCACATCGAACCCCTGCGAGATCAGGAACGCAGCGAACCAGCCGCCCATCTTTCCGGCCCCGCCGATCACCAGTGCACTACGGCCGCTACCCGAGCCGTGCGCGGCGACGCTGGCCCGCTCCTGCGTGGTCAGCGACGAGCGGATCAGCAAGCGCATGATCGCCTCGGCGGTGTCCGGCGGCACGCCCAGAGCGGCCGCGTCCTCGCGCGCCCCGACGATCACCTCGCGCTCGCGCCGATAGTCGCGGGTGGGATACCCCGTCGAGCGCTTCACCTGCGCGATCTCGCGGCTCGCTGCCTGCCTGGCGGCGATGATCTCCAGCAGCTGCCGGTCCAGGCCGTCGAGCCGGCGGCGTAGTTCATCCAGGGTCACGGGTACCTTCCTTTTGGAAAATTCTCCCATGGTTTGGGTGCCGCTACCACGCCGCCGTGGCACCATGGCACCATGGCACGGGACACAGAGCTGCTGCCGGAGCCATTGCCTCCCGAACCGCTGGAGGTGGTGGCTCGCTGGCTGGCCGAGGCGATGCGGGCGCACACGCAGCCCAATCCCAACTCGATGATACTCGCCACCATCGGTGCGCACGGCGCGCCATCGGCGCGCGTCGTGCTGTGCAAGGAAATCCGCCCGCAGCCCGGCACCATCACTTTCTTCACTAACTACCTGTCGCGCAAAGGCCGCGAGCTCGCCGAGAATCCGCGCGCCGTGGCCGTCATGCACTGGGACGCGCTCGGCCGCCAGGTAAGGCTCGAAGGCGCGGTGACCCAAACCGGCGCGGCCGAGAGCGACGCCTACTTCGCCTCGCGCACCTGGCAGAGCCGCCTCGGCGCCTGGGCCAGCCAGCAGAGCCAGCCCATCGCCTCGCACGCACAACTGGTGCAGGCCTACGAGGACGCCGCCCGGCGCTTCGGCGCCCCCTCACCGCTGGCCAGCGATGTGGCCGCCAGCGCCGCACCGCCCAGCGCCTCGCCATCCAGCGCCGCGCCGCTCGCCGTGATCCCGCGGCCGCCGCACTGGGGCGGCTACCGCCTGTGGATCGACGCCGTCGAGCTGTGGGTCGAGGGCACCGCGCGCCTGCACGACCGCGCCCGCTGGCAGCGCCGCCTCACCCCATTCGCCGCAGCCTCCACCACGCCGTCCGCAGCCGCGGCCCCGTCGGGTTTCGACGCCGGCCCGTGGAGTGCCACACGGCTGCAGCCCTGACGGCCGCAACTGCTGCGCAGGACGTACGGTGTAATAATGCGGCCGTCGCCGCACGGCACCACCACGGCACCACCATCTGGCGCGTATGAATATCAGGATGGCCAGTTCCGTTACCGATATCGAGCGGGCGGCGCAGACGCTGTTACAGCTGCGCAGCGGCTTCGATAGAGAAAGTCTGATAGCCCAGATTGCCGAGCAACGGAAGCACGGATACCAGCTCGCCTACGTGGAGCACGACGGCCAGGTGCTGTGCGTTGCCGGATTCGTGGTGTCCACGAAGCTCGCGTGGGGCAGGCACATCTACGTCGACGACCTGGTGACCGACGACAAGTCCCGCTCGACCGGGGCCGGTACACTGATGCTGAACTGGCTCAAGGCCCATGCCGCGGCGCTGGGCTGCGCGCAGATCCACCTCGATTCCGGCGTGCAGCGATACGCAGCCCACCGGTTCTACCTACGTAACGGCTTCGAGATCCGCAGTCATCATTTCTGCCTGACTGACTGGTAACCCTCAGTGAAGCGTAAAGCCGCCCCGGCGGCGGCCCGGGCACCAGGTCTGACCTGCCCCGTCGCCTCGAGCATCGCGTACAGGGCTTCTTGACTTCCCTGGCCAGCAGCCTAACCTCCTTGGCCGTCACCTTCCCGACACCGTATCGGACGCCGTGTGGCCATGGGTGAGGCTGCTTCCCGACGCGAGGGTAGCAAGATGGATATCGAACTGATCAAACACGAGGCACGCAAGCTGCCTGTCGAAGATCGCGCGCGGCTGGTGCGTGAGCTACTCGATAGCCTCGACGAGCTACCACCCCAGGAGCTCGATCGCTTGTGGCTCGAAGAGGCAAGCCGCCGCGCCGCGCAAATCGACGCTGGCGAGGTGAAGCTCGTTTCAGCTGAAGAGGTTGATCGAAAGGCGAGGGCGCTATTGCGATGAACTACCGCTTCCACCCGGCGGCGGAAGCGGAACATCTCGAGCAAATCGCCTTTTATCAGTCACGGCAGCAAGAACTGGGGTCACGCTACCGGGAGCACTTCCTGCGAACGATGCAGAACGTCTGCGAGATGCCAGGGCAACATCCGATTGAGCATCCGCCCGACATTCGCCGCGTTTACTTGCATGCCTTTCCATTGACGATCATCTATCGTGAGCACAATTCTTTGATTCAGATACTCGCCGTCGCTCACTACCGCCGCCGACCGGGCTATTGGTTGGGGCGCGCGCTCTAGCAGGGTTGCGGCACGATCCCGTGCATACTCGACACCATGACGGGACGGGTGAGTCAGGCAATCCGTGCCTATCCCATCGCCTCGAGCATCGGCGCATGCAGCGCGGTGTTGGCCGCGAGTACCGTGGTCGTGTCCAGCGTCACGTCGCGGCCGGCCAGATCGGTGAATACGCCGCCGGCCTCGCGCACAATCACGGTCAGTGCAGCGATATCGAGAATGTTGACGTCTGACTCGATCACCGCATCGAGCGCCCCGCGTGCCAGCAGGTGGTAGTGCACGAAATCGCCATAGCCGCGCAGGCGGTAGACGCGACCGACCAGCGCACCGAATCGTCCCCAGCCCGCGGGGCTGCCCGCGAGCGTCTTGAGGTTGCCGGTGGATAGGATCGCCGCGTCGATGCGCCCGGTACTGCTGACGTGAATGGGCTTGCCATCCAGGAATGCGCCGCCGCCGGCCTCGGCCCATGCCATCTCGCCGTACACCGGCGCGCACGACACCCCGAGCACCAGCTTGCCGGCACGCAGCAGCGCGATCTGCGTGGAAAAGAACGGACACTCGCGCACGAATGACTTGGTGCCATCGAGGGGGTCGACCAGCCAGATGTTTTCTGCGTCCATGGCGTGGCGGCCGCTCTCCTCGCCGTAGAAGCCATAACCGGGGAAACGCGCACGCAGCACCTGCCGGATCGCCTGCTCGGCACGCA
>Ga0307372_10010308_pt1 | contig 12689 bp, 8 predicted proteins | sample OX1MG_FD_202533 | JGI IMG/M metagenome (GOLD analysis project Ga0307372, IMG submission 202533) | Soil microbial communities from Risofladan, Vaasa, Finland - OX-1 | ecosystem: Environmental > Terrestrial > Soil > Coastal area > Acid sulfate soil | place: Finland: Risofladan, Vaasa | collected...
GGCCTGGATGTGGCTCCTGTTCTTCCTCCTCGGCTTCCTCGCCGGTCAGATCGTGGCGGAGATCTTCGCCGCGATCACGGCCGCAGCCGTCGGCAAGTCGGGCTCGCTCACCGCCATCGCGAAGTTGAGCGAGCCGCCCACCTGGTACATCGTCTCCACGCTGCTCGGACTGTGGGCCGGCTTCTTCGGCGCCGCCTGGTTGGCCACCGGTGTCCGGGGTACGAAGAGCTTCGTTCGTGATCTGGGACTGCGCTTCCGTTGGAAGGACCTGCTCGGCATCCCCATCGGCGCCGGGGGCCAGATCCTGGTGGCGCTGATGTACATCCCCATCTCCCACCACGTCCACGACTTCAGCCGGCGCTTCAGCGCCCCGGGCCAGCGCCTGACCGGGGGATCGCACGGAGCGGGCTTCGCGGTGATCGCGGTCCTGACCGTCCTGGGCGCACCGTTCTTCGAGGAGCTGTACTTCCGGGGAGTCCTGCTCCGGGCCCTGGCCCGGCTGTTCGGGAGGTTGGGCGGCTGGGTGGGACCGGCCCTGGCCATCGTGACCACCGGGTCGGTGTTCGCGCTGTTCCACTTCGAGGCCCTCCAATTCGCCGGCCTGGCCACCTTCGGCGTCGTCCTCTCCTTCGTCTCGTACCGCACCGGCCGGCTGGGTATGAACATGGTGGCCCACGCCACCTTCAACCTGATGGCGGTGGCCGCCGCCGTCGTGGCTCCGCTCGCCCTGACCAACGGGGTGCCGTTCTGAGATGAGGGGACACTGAGATGGCGGCCTCCGTGGAGGTGGCCCCGACGCCGGCCCGCGTCGGCGCGGCACCGTCACTGGCCCCGGCGCCCACGTCGTGGGCCCACCGGCTGACGCGGCGGTCGGCCTGGCCGGGCTGGGCCAACCTGGCGGTGGTGGCCGGGGTGACCCTGGTGGCCCTGAGCCAGCTCCACCCCTCGCTGCTCTTGGCCAACACCACCACGGCCGGTGGCGACACCGGTGCCCATGTCATGCTTCCGGCGTTCCTCAAGTCGCACCTGCTGACCCACGGACAGGTCACCGGATGGGATCCGGACTGGTACGACGGATTTCCGGTCTACACGTTCTACTTCCCACTTCCCGGGCTGTTCACCGTGCTCCTCAACACCGTCGTCTCCTACGACGTGGCCTTCAAGCTGGTCACGGTGCTGGGCACGCTGACACTGCCGGTGTGCGCATGGGCGTTCGGGCGCCTGGCCGGCCTACGGGACCCCGGCCCCGGCTGCCTGGCCGCGGCCACGCTCCCGTTCCTCTTCGAGCCGAGCTTCTCGATCTACGGCGGCAACATCCTCTCGACCCTGGCCGGCGAGTACTCGTTCTCCCTGAGCCTCTCGTTCGCCATGCTCTTCTTGGGTGTGTGGGCCAACGGCCTGCGCACCGGCAGGCACCGGGCGCTGGCCGCGGTGCTCTTCGCCATCACGCTGCTGTGCCACGTGCTCCCGGCCATGTTCGCCGCGGTGGGGGCGGTGGTCTGGCTGCTCCTCGACGCCGATGTGGTCCGGGGCGCGCACGGGGGACGACGCGGCCGGCTGGCACGCCGGCGCTGGTCGGGGCGCCTGTCCTGGTCGGTGGTGGCCGGCGTGGTCGGTGTGGGGCTGAGCGCCTGGTGGCTCCTCCCCTTCGCCGCCGGCCAGGCCTACACCACCAATATGGGGTACACCAAGGTGCTGGGCTTCCCCCATCTCCTGTTCCCGGCGTCGGCACGGTGGGTGCTGGCCGCCGACCTCGTCGGGGTGGTGGCCATGGTGCTCCGACGCAGCCGGGTGGCGCTGTTCATCGTCATCATGGGGGCCGCCTCGGCCGCCGCAGTCTGCCTCGACCCGGCCAACAAGCTCTACAACGCGCGGTTCCTCCCCTTCTGGTTCCTCTGCCTCTACCTGTTGGCCGGCTACGCCCTGTCCGAGGTGGTGGCCGCGGTGGCACGGTGGAGGAGGCGGCGACGGCTCGACGAGTGGGTGACCGTCGTCCGGGGACGACTGGGTGCCGCCCACGAGACGGCGTGGCAGCCGGGAACCCGCATCAGCAGGTTCCGGCGACCGTCGCCAGACGCGTTCCCGGCCGGTGCGGTCGTCGGGCCGCTGGTGGCGTTGGCCGCGGCCTGCCTCACCGTGGTGCCACCCCTCGTGCTCCCGGCGTCGGCCCTGAGCCAGGTGGGGGTGGCGGTGGGTGCCAACCAGCCCAGCGCCTGGGCCGAGTGGAACTACTCGGGCTACGAACGCAAGCCCGACTACCCGGAGTACCGCGCCGTCATCCAGATGATGGCCAAGGTCGGCGCCGAACAGGGGTGCGGGCGGGCCATGTGGGAGTACGACTCGTCGCTCAACCGCTTCGGCACCACCATGTCGCTGATGCTGCTCCCGTACTGGACCAACGGCTGCGTCGACTCGATGGAAGGCCTGCTGTTCGAATCGGCGTCGTCGACGCCGTTCCACTTCATCAACCAGAACGAACTGTCGGTCAGCCCGTCAGACGCCGTCGTCGGCCTGCCCTACCGCGGCCTCGACGTGCCGCTCGGCATCGAGCACCTCCAACAGATGGGCGTGCGGTACTTCTTGGCCTCGTCCTCCACGGTGGAGACCGCGGCCGCCAACGATCCGAACCTGACCGAGGTGGCGTCGAGCGGGCCGTGGAGCACCAGCTACAACGGGGAGGCCCTCGACACGACGTGGAAGGTCTACAAGGTGTCGGACTCGTCCCTGGTGCGTCCCCTGGCCGACCGGCCCGTGGTCTGGAGCGGGGTGTCTCCCACCCAGAGCAGCTGGTTGGCGCCGGCGGTCGCCTGGTACGACGACCCGGCGCGGTGGAACGTGGTCCCCACCGCCGGCGGACCGGCATCGTGGGAGCGCGTGCCGGCGAGCCGGACCGAGCCGACCGCGGTGTCAGAGCCGTCGACCACCGTGTCCCACGTCGTCCAGACCGACAGCTCGATCTCGTTCCATGTGGACCGGATCGGCACTCCGGTCGAGGTCAAGGTGTCGTACTTCCCGAATTGGACGGCCGTCGGGGCCGAGGGCCCATGGCGGGCGGCGCCCAATCTGATGGTGGTGGTCCCGACCAGCCACGACGTGACGCTCCACTACGGCAGCTCACCCGCTGACGACATCGGCCAGGCCATCTTCCTGCTCTCGGCGGTGGCTGCGGTGGCGCTCGCCGTCGCCGACCGCCGATCGAGGCGATCCCGGACGGCTGCCGGTTCCACCCCGAGACCCTGAGCGGGCCGTGACGACCACCCGCCCGCTGGGCATGTTCCCCTTGTCCACGGTCCTCTTCCCCGGTGCCGGCCTCCCCCTGCACGTGTTCGAGACCCGCTACCGCGCCCTGATGTCCGACTGCCTCGACCAGGGCGGGGAGTTCGGCGTGGTCCTGATCGCACGGGGCTCGGAGGTGGGCGGCGGGGACCAGAGGGTCGACGTCGGCACCGTGGCCCGCATCGACCGGGTGGCGGAGCTGGACGACGGGCGGATGCTGGTGATCGCCCGGGGGGTCCGCCGGGTCCGGGTGGAGCGTTGGCTGGCCGCCGAGCCGTACCCCCGGGCCCTGGTCGGGGACCTGCCGGTGGCTCAGGCGGGAGACCTCGGCCTGACCCTGCCCGCCGCCGAGGCATCGGTGCGTCGCCTCCGGTCACTCCTCTCCGAACTGGGGGACGTCCCCGCCCCGCCCCCCGACCTGGAGATCACCGGAAGCGACGAGGAGATCGCCTGGCAGCTCTGCGAGCTGGCGCCCCTCAATCTCATCGATCGCCAACAGCTGCTGGCCGCGGCCACGCTCGAGGGACAGCTGGAGCACCTGGCCGAGCTGTGCGACGCCATGGCCGACGACGTGGTGGCCGTACTGGCCGGCGGCACCGAGGCCTGACGCCGACCGGCGCAGGGTGCTCAGGGGATCTCCTGTGCCACCAGGAAGGCGGTGATGCCGTCGGCCAGACCCTGGGCTGCATGTTGGCGCACTCGATCAGGACCTTGGGCACGGTGGTCAGATTCAGGCCGCCGAGGTCGCCCCGCTGGTCGATCCCGTTGGAGCCGGCATAGTCGGAGGGTGCCTCAGCGGTGTCGGAGCCGAAGGAGGACCGCACGGCGGAGGCGAGGAGGGCCGATGCCGGCACGACGGCGGTGTTGTCGCTCGTCGGGCTCACCACGGGCGCCGGCTCGATGACGTCGAACCCGGAGCCGGTGACCGGCCCCCCGTCGGCGTGGATGGAGATGGCCGCGTCGGCCCCGGCGGCGTTGGCGATGGCGGCGCGCACATCGACGCACGGACCCACGCCGCCGTCGGTGACCCGCGTCATGACCACGGTGGCCCCTTCCGACTGGAGGAGGGACTCGAGCCGGGTCCCGACGTCGAAGTTGAAGGCGTGCTCCGGGTAGCCGGCTGCCGTCTGGGTGCCGGCGGTGTCACAGGGCTCGGTGAGGTTTCCTCCGTCGATGGGCTGGTCGATGAATCCGGGATCCCCGCCGTTGCCTCCGTCGTGGCCAGGGTCGACGGCCACGACCTCGCCGGCCATGGGTGGGACGGAGACCGATCCGTAGAAGGGAGCACCCCCGAAGGCGTAGACGCTGCCGTCGGATGCGACGATCCGGTACCCGCCGGCGCCGGCCGACACCCCCACCGCCCCCCGTCGGAGCATCCCGGTGGCCGCGCCGTCGAACGTCGCTCCGAAGGTGAAGACACCGCCGTCGGAGGCCACCAGCCAGTAGCCGCCGCCGTCCGGTGCGGCCGCCATGCCCACCACCGGACGGTTGAGGCGCATCGAGCCGGTGGAGCCGGAGAACGGGGCGTCGCCGAAGGCGAAGACACCGCCGTCGGAGGCCACCAGCCAGTAGCCGCCGCCGTCCGGTGCGGGCGCCATGCCCACGATCGGCTGGTTGAGGTGCCGTCCCCCCAAGGACCCGTAGAACGAGGCGTCGCCGTAGGAGAAGACCCCACCGTCGGCGGCCACCAGCCAGTAGCCGCCGCCGTCCGGCGCCGACGCCGCGCCGACCACGGGCCGGGCCAGCGGCAGGGCACCGGCGGAGCCGTGGAACGGGGCGTCGAACGAGAAGACCCCGCCGTCGGAGGCGACCAGCCAGTAGCCGCCGGTGGCGGCATCGGTGGCCATCGCCACCACCAGGTGCGAGCTGACCGGTCCACTGGTTGACGCCCCCACCTGGGCGGACCCCCCGATCCGTGGTGCGGGGGGAGGCCAGGTGGCGGTGGCGGCGTTCACGACCCATCCCGGCGCCCCGACCAGTGTCATCACCATCGCTGCGCCGAGGGCCCCACGTGCCCCCGCCCGGTGGATCCACCGCCCGAGCCAGTTGTCCGACGCGCGCCGCACGGCTCGATCCTCCCACACCACCCCGGGGGCGGCCGGGGCGGCCGGAACCCTTCGGCGGCCAGGATGGGCTGGCTAGGATGGCCCGGCCATGACCAGCCTCTCCTCGGTCTTCAAGGCCTATGACATCCGGGGGGTGGTCCCCGACGAGCTGAACGCCGAGCAGTTCCGCGCCATCGGCATGGCCGTGGCCCGGTTCACCGGCGGCCCGAGGCTGCTGGTGGCCCGCGACATGCGTCAATCCGGGGTCGAGCTCTCGGCGGCCTTTGCCGAAGGGGCCAGGTCGGAGGGCGTGGCGGTCACCGATCTCGGCCTCGCCTCCACCGACCTGCTCTATTTCGCCGCCGGCAGCCTCGATGCGCCCGGGGCCATGTTCACCGCCTCACACAACCCGGCCCGGTACAACGGCCTGAAACTGTGCCTGGCGGGTGCCCGCCCGATCGGACGGGACACCGGCCTGGCCGAGATCCAGGCCATGGCCGAGGCGCTGCTCGAGGAGTGGGGGGCGGGGGGCGCCCCGAAGCTCGATCCGGGGTCCCTGGCGCCCCTCGAGGCGCGGTCGGTCCTCGACGAGTACGCCGACCACGTCCGCTCGTTCGTCGACGTCTCCGTCCTGCGCCCGCTGCGGGTGGTGGCCGACACCGCCAACGGCATGGGGGGCCTGGTGGTCCCGAAGGTGTTCGAGGGACTCCCCTTCGACGTCGAGGTCCTCTTCCCCGAGCTGGACGGCAGCTTCCCCAACCATCCGGCCGACCCCATCCAGCCGGAAAACCTGGTGTCCCTGAAGGAGGCCGTCCTGGCCGGGGGTGCCGACCTGGGACTGGCCTTCGACGGCGACGCCGACCGGGTGTTCCTCGTGGACGAGAAGGCCCAACCGGTGTCGGGATCGCTCACCACCGCCCTGGTCGCCTCCTCCATGCTGGACAAGCACCCCGGGGCCACCGTGCTCTACAACTGCATCTGTTCGCGCGTGGTGCCCGAGGTGATCGCCGAGAAGGGCGGGGTCGGGGTCCGCACCCAGGTGGGCCACAGCTTCATCAAACAGGTCATGGCCGACACGGGGGCCATCTTCGGGGGTGAGCACTCCGGTCACTACTACTTCCGAGACAACTACCGGGCCGACTCGGGCATCATCGCCGCCATGGTGGTCCTCGAGCTCCTGAGCGTGAGCGGACGACCCCTCTCCGAGCTGCTGGCGCCGTTCGAGCGGTACGCCGACTCCGGCGAGATCAACACGGTGGTGGACGATCCGGCCGGTACCGTCGAGCTCCTGGCGGCCGAGGTGGAGGCGGCCGGGGGCGAGCTCGGCGTGGCGGACCGCCTCGACGGCCTGACCGTGGACCGGGGGGACTGGTGGTACAACCTCCGCCCGTCCAACACCGAGCCCTTGCTGCGCCTGAACGTGGAAGCGCCCGACGCCGCGGCGTGTGCTCGCCGCGTGGACGAGGTCCGGGCGGACATCGACCGGCTGCTCGGGGCCTGACCGTGGACCCCCGTCCCGGTCGAGGTCCACGGGGCGGGTGGAGTGCCGGGCTGCCACCACCGCGACCCACCGACCTGACGCGACCGGACCGGAGGCGACTGGACCGGAGGCGACTGAACCGGAGCAGACTGAACCAGAGCAGACTGAACCAGAGCAGACTGAACCAGAGAGGTAGGTACCGTGACGCTGGACCCGCTGTTGATTGACGTGCTTGCGTGCCCCGAGGACAAGGGTCCGCTCCTGTACTTCGCCGACGAGGACCGGCTCTACAACCCCCGGCTCCACCGGAGCTACGACGTCCGCGAAGGCATCCCGGTCATGCTGATCGACGAGGCCACCACGGTGGACGACGCCGAACACGACCGGCTCATGGCCAAGGCCGACGCCGACGGAGCGGTGTCCACGGGCGGGTCTGCCAGGTCGTGACGACGACACGGGGCGGCGCGCCGCCGAGAATCCATCCCTCGCCACTGGCCCTCGACACCCTCGACATGTGGTCGGCCACGGCCGGCCTCCCCGAACAGGTGGAGGCGGCGGTGTCGGCTGTCCGGGGGCTCACGGACCTGCCGCGGCACGAGCGGGTGGAGAACGTGGTCGTGCTCGGGATGGGCGGGAGCGGCATCGCCGGGGACGTGCTGGTGGCGGCGGCGGCCCCGTTCATGCCGGTGCCGGTGACGGTGGTCAAGGCCTATGAGCCCCCCGACTTCGTGGGACCGGGCTCCCTGGTCTTCGCCATGTCGTTCTCCGGCGACACCGAGGAGACGGTGGAGGCCGCGGCCGGCGCCTACGAGGCGGGGGCCTCACTCGTCGTGGTGGCCAGCGGGGGAGCGCTGGTCAGTCTGGCCGGCGAGTGGGATGTGCCGGTGGTGCCGGTCCCGGCCGACCTCCCCCAGCCGCGGTCCGCGCTCGGGGCCATGGCCATACCTCCGCTGATCCTGTTGGAGGAGATCGGGCTGTTCCCCGGGGCGTCGCAGTGGGTGGACCAGGCCGTCGACCAGCTCCGTTCGCGTCGGGACGAGCTGGTCCGGCCGGGTAGCCGAGCCGAGGACCTGGCCCGCCGGATCGGCCGCACCATTCCGCTGGTCCACAGCTCCGGCGACCTCGGCGCCGCCGCCGCGCTGCGGTGGAAGGCCCAGGTCAACGAGAACGCCAAGTGCCCGGCCTTCTTCAACGTCTATCCCGAGCTGTGCCACAACGAGGTTGCCGGCTGGGGGCAGCACGGGGACGCCACGCGTCAACTCGTCACCCTGGTCAACCTGCGCCACGACGCCGAGCATCCCCAGGTGAGCCGACGGTTCGACCTGGTGGTCGACGTGCTGACCGAGGTGGTGGCCGAGGTCATCGAGGTCCGTGCCGCCGGCGAGGGCGACCTGGCCCAGCTGTTCGACCTGGCCCTGATCGGGGACTTCGTCTCCCTGCACCTGGCCGACAGCGAGGGGATCGATCCGGGCCCGATCCCGGTGCTCGACGACATCAAGCAGCAGCTCAAGCAGGGTTCCGACTGAATCGCCGGCCCACTCCCGGTCCGGCCTCCCCCCGGTCCGGGACCTGATGACGACCGTGTGACGAACTGGTGAACAGGCTGCTCGGACCCCTGGCGTTCCGGTGGGTGTGGCGTACACTGGTGCTCGTGAGCTGCGTGCGGGTCTGTGGTTGCAAGTCGAAGCCAGTCGCAGGCGAAACGACCCACGTAAGGCAACTCGTGGTTGCTGAGCATGGTGCGGCTTAGGAGTAAGACCTGCCCGTGGCGTCCCCGGCTGTCGGGGGCGGACGGAGAGGGGAGGACGCGGCCGCACAACGGCTCCGAAGGGCTCCCGGCCGGCGACGGTCGGTGCCGCCGGAGTCGGGTCGCCACGCCCCCCGCAGGCGAGTGTGGGGTCAAAGACCAGGTCAGCCGCCCGCAGCTCACGTCATCAGCCCGACGACCGATCAGGAGGACCGGCCGACACCAGCAGTAGCACCTGAACACCCCGACCATGGAGGCGAGCAAGTGGACGTCGTCATTGCCTACGGCAGAAGGATCGTGTCCGACGAAGTGAGGGCCCTGACCGAGGAGAAGGTGGGCCGGCTCGGCCGTCTGTGCCCCGGCCTCGAGCGGGCCGAGGTCCACTTCTCCGAGGAGCACAACCCGAGGATCGCCGATCGCGAGTGGTGCGAGGTGATCATCGTGGGGCACGGGCGCACCATCCGGGCCCGGGCCGCCGCTCCGGTGCCGTTGGCCTCCGTGGACCTGGTGGTGGAGAAGCTCGAGCACCAGCTCGAGAAGACCAAGGGGCGACTGGTGGCCCGGACCCATCCCCGCCGGCGCCCGGCCAACTCGGTCTCCGTCCTGCGGGAGCGGGTGCGGACCGCCTGAAGCGGTCCGGGCCGTGGCCCCGCGGCCGCGGTTCGCTCCGGTGGGGGAGGGCGGCCAGTAACCGGCACGTCCGACGGTAGAGTGAGTGGCCCATGAGCGTGCTCACGAAGGTCCTCCGCGCCGGCGAGGGGAAGAAGGTTCGCCGCCTGGCCGAGTTGGTTCCGCTGGTCAACGCCCTCGAGCCGGAGATGGAGGCCCGCTCGGACGACGAGTTGGCCGCACTGACCGGCGAGTACCGCCAGCGCCTCGACAACGGGGAGAGCCTCGAGGACCTGTTGGTCGAGTCCTTCGCCCTGGTCCGGGAGGCGGCATGGCGGGTCCTCGGCCAGCGGCACTTCGACGCCCAGCTGATGGGCGGCATGGCGCTGCACTTCGGGTGGATCGCCGAGATGAAGACCGGCGAGGGCAAGACCCTGGTCTCGACGTTGCCGGTCTACCTGAACGCCCTCGAGGGCAACGGGGTACACGTGGTCACGGTCAACGACTACCTGGCCACCCGGGACTCGGAGTGGATGGGACAGCTCCACCGGTTCCTCGGGTTGACCGTGGGGAGGGTGGGTCCCGACATCGAGGATCCCGAGGCCAAGCGTCAGGCCTACGGTGCCGACCTCACCTACGGCACCAACACCGAGTTCGGCTTCGACTACCTACGCGACAACATGGCCCGCTCCAAGGACGCCATGGTCCAACGCGGCCACCCCTTCGCCATCGTGGACGAGGTGGACTCCATCCTCATCGACGAGGCGAGGACCCCGCTGATCATCTCGGGTCCCGCCGCCGAGTCCGCCCAGCTGTACTACCAATTCGCCGGTATCGTCCGGACCCTGCGCGCCGAGGACGACTACGAGGTCGACGAGGAGAAGCGCATCGTGGTCCCGACGGAGGCGGGCATCGAGAAGGTGGAGAAGCAGCTCGGGGTGGGCAACCTCTACGACGCGGTATCGGTCAACTACGTGCACCACCTCACCCAGGCCCTCTACGCCAAGGAGCTCTACCGCCGGGACAAGGACTACCTGGTGGCCCAGGGCGAGGTCAAGATCGTCGACGAGTTCACCGGCAGGACCCTCGACGGGCGTCGCTGGTCGGACGGTCTCCACCAGGCCGTGGAGGCCAAGGAGCGGGTGCGGATCAAGGAGGAGAACCACACCTGGGCCACGGTGACCCTCCAGAACTACTTCCGCCTCTACGCCAAGCTGGCCGGCATGACCGGGACGGCGGAGACGGAGGCATCGGAGTTCGCCAACACCTATGAGCTCCCCGTGGTCCCCATCCCCCCCAACATGCCCCTCATCCGTGAGGACAACCCGGACCTGATCTACAAGTCGGAGGAGGCCAAGTTCAACGCCGTGGTGGACGACATCGTCGAACGCCACGGTGCGGGGCAGCCGGTGCTGGTGGGCACGGCCTCGGTGTCCAAGTCCGAGCACCTCTCGCGGCTGCTGGAGAAGAGGGGCATCCCCCACGAGGTCCTCAACGCCAAGCAGCACTTCCGTGAGGCGGAGATCGTGGCCCAGGCCGGTCGGGTGGGAGGAGTGACCGTGGCCACCAACATGGCCGGTCGCGGCGTCGACATCATCCTCGGCGGCAACCCCGAGGGACTGGCCGCTCGCGAGGCCCAGGCCCGTGGCATCGACCCCACCGGCGAGGAGGGACAGGCCGCCCTCGCCGAGCTGCAGGCGGAGTTCGAGGAGACCTGCCGGCGCGAGGGGGAGGAGGTCCGCGCCCTCGGGGGGCTCTACGTCCTGGGCAGCGAGCGGCACGAGAGCCGCCGCATCGACAACCAGTTGCGGGGACGATCGGGCCGTCAGGGTGACCCGGGGGAGAGCCGGTTCTTCCTGTCCCTCGAGGACGACCTGATGCGGCTGTTCGCCACCGGGGCCATGAACTGGGTGATGGGCCGGGCCCTCCCCGACGACGTGCCGATCGAGGCCAAGATGGTCACCAAGGCCATCGAGCGGGCCCAGAACACCGTCGAGGGCCGCAACGCCGAGTCACGCAAGGACGTCCTCAAGTACGACGACGTCATGAACGAGCAGCGCAAGGTGATCTACCGCCGCCGCAATCAGATCATCGACGGCGAGGACCTGCAGGACGAGACCGTCGAGCTGCTGGAGACCACCATGACGGCGCTGGTGGCATCGTCGTGCCCGTCGGACTACGCAGAGGAGTGGGACCTGCCGGGCCTGGTCACCGAGGTCACCCAGTACTACCCGACCAGATTCGTGGCCGACGACCTGGCCGGGGCCACCACCGTGGGACAGGTGACCGAGAGCATCCTCACGGAGGCCCTCGACCTCTACGCCGAACGGGACGAGACCATCCCCGGTGGCGAGGAGATCGCCCGGCAGCTCGAGCGTGACATCATGCTGCAGATCATCGACCAGCGGTGGCAGGACCACCTGGCCGAGATGGACTACCTGCGCGAGGGGATCAATCTCCGGGCCATGGGCAACCAGGACCCACTGGTGGCCTACCAGCGGGAGGGCTTCGCCATGTTCGGCAAGCTCATGGAAGGCATCGGCGACGACTATCTGCGCTACGTGTTCCACGTGCAGGTCCTGGCGGAGCCGGCGCCCGAGCCCGACCTGGACCGGGCCAACTATCTGGCAGCCGACGACCCGGTCCAAGGGGACGGGGCCATCACGGCCGCCTTCGCCGCCGCCACGCCGGGCGAGCTGGAGGAGGCGGCCGCGGCGGCGGGGCTCCCGGGAGGCAACGGGGCCCGGGCCGGGGTGGCCCACCACCCGGGCGAGGAGGGGGAGCCCCAGGTGCCCATCGTGAAGTCCGAGCGCGAGAAGATCGGGCGCAACGACCCGTGCTGGTGCGGGAGCGCCAAGAAGTACAAGTTCTGCCACGGCGCCAACTGAGATGGCCTCCGACGTTGGTCCCCCTCGGGGACCCGGCGATCCCGAGCGGGTCGACATCCCGGCGGCGTTGGAGTCCCTGGCCGGGCGTCTCTCCGAAGCCCAGCACTTCCTGGGCCGCGACCGCCTGGTGGAGCGTCGGACCGAGCTGGAGAAGGCGGCATCCGAGCCCGGTCTGTGGGACGACGCCGATCACGCCCGCGAGGTGACCACCGAGCTAGGTCGGGTCACCGAGGATCTCGAGCAGTTGTCGGCCCTGGCCGAGCAGCTGTCCGACGCCCAGACCCTCAACGAGCTGATCGAAGAGGAGTCGGACGACTCGCTGCGGCCCGAGGTCGAGGAGGTGCTCGCGGACCTGGATCGCCGGCTCGGCGCGCTCGAGCTGCGCTCGCTGTTCGCCGGGGCCTACGACGACGGTGACGCGGTGGCCGAGATCCACGCCGGGGCCGGCGGAACCGATGCGCAGGACTGGGCCGAGATGATGCTGCGGATGTACACCCGCTGGGCGGAACGGCGCGGCTTCGACCTCGAGGTGGAAGAGGCCACCCCCGGTCAGGAGGCAGGCCTGCTGTCGGCCACGTTCATCGTGAAGGGACGCTACGCGTTCGGAATGCTGGCCGCCGAGCGGGGCGTGCACCGGCTGGTGC
>Ga0307372_10010309_pt1 | contig 12688 bp, 9 predicted proteins | sample OX1MG_FD_202533 | JGI IMG/M metagenome (GOLD analysis project Ga0307372, IMG submission 202533) | Soil microbial communities from Risofladan, Vaasa, Finland - OX-1 | ecosystem: Environmental > Terrestrial > Soil > Coastal area > Acid sulfate soil | place: Finland: Risofladan, Vaasa | collected...
ACACGTCTGGCACTAGTGCTACGGTGGCCCTTACAAGGGGTTGTACCGAGAAGGATGCGTCGACCCCATGATGACGATTCGACGTCTCAGCATCGGAGCGGGTTACAAGTACCTGCTCAAATCCATCGCCGCGGGCGACGGTCCCGAAGGCGCCGACCGGTCGGACCTCGTTCGCTACTACTCAGAGACGGGCACGCCCCCGGGCGTCTTTCTCGGGGCTGGACTCCCCGGTCTCGACGACGGTCGTGGCGTGGCCATCGGGCAGTCGGTCAGCGCGCAGAACCTCCAACGGATGCTCCAGGACTGCGCCGATCCCATCACCGGAGAGGTGCTCGGACGCGCCCCCGGCGCCAAAGCCGTCGGAGGTTTCGACCTGACGTTCAGTCCCGCGAAGAGCGTCTCGGTGACCTGGGCCCTGGCCGACAAGGAGACTCGCGAGATCATCTACCGATGCCACCAGACGGCCATCGCCGAGGTTCTCTCTTACGCCGAGCGCGAGGTCTTTCACACTCGCTCCGGCCAGCAAGGCTGCGTCGAGGAGGACATCGTGGGAGTCATAGCCGCGAGCTTCACCCACTTCGATTCGCGCGACGGCGACCCCCAACTCCACGACCACGTGGTCGTGCTCAATCGCGCCCAGGCCACCAGTGACGGCGTCTGGCGCACCCTCGATAGTCGGCAACTCTTCGCCTCAACGGTGATGCTTTCCGAAATGCACCAGGGCGTGCTGTCCGACCTACTGACTGGCGAACTCGGTTGGGACTGGGAGGCCCACACCCGTCGTTCGAGCACCGCCCCCAAATGGGAAGTGGCCGGAGTCTCCACGCGCCTGATGGATGAGTTCTCGCAACGCACCACCGCCATCATCAGCGCCAAGGACCGACTGATCGCCCAATTCGAGGACGATCACGGTCGCCCCCCGACCGATGTCGAGGTGCTGAAACTTCGCCAGACCGCGACCCTCGCCACCCGACGAGCGAAGAAGGGTCTAAGCCTCGGAGACCTGACCGAGCAGTGGGCCGCTCGCGCCACGCCCTACCTCGACGACGAACCCCTGTCGTGGGTCCACGAACTGGGCGGTCGAGACATGCCCGCCTTCAGGAGTATCGATTTCGAGGACGAGATCCTGCTCGACGTCGCGAACGCGGCCCTCAACGTCGTGAGCACTAAGCGCCCGACGTTCTCTCGAGCCAACGTCCAAGCGGAGGTCTTTCGCCAGCTGCAGGGGGTGCGCTTTCGCAAACCCGCCGAGCGAATCCTGGCGACCACGCGCGCGACTGACCTGGCTGTGACCCAGGCTCTGTTGATCACCACGCCTAGCCTGCACCACACGCCACGCTTCCTGCTGCGCAGTGACGGTAGCTCTAAGTTCGAAGGCAGCTGTCACCGGCTCTACACCTCGACCACGCTGCTCAACGCCGAAGCCCGTCTACTCGATGCGGCGGAGCACCTCGACGCGGCCGTGGTGGCGAGCGCCACGGTGGACAGCGTCGTTAAGCGACGACTCCCCGGGCGAACCTTCACGCTCTCGATCGACCAGGCGCACTGCGTCGAGCAGATCACGACTTCGGGTCGGTCTCTCGATCTTCTGGTGGGCCCCGCGGGAACCGGCAAGTCGACGGCCATGGCGGGACTACGCGCCGCCTGGGAGGCCGAGCACGGCGCCGGCTCGGTCATCGGTCTCGCGCCGTCGGCCGCCGCCGCCGAAGTCCTGGGCGAGGACATGGGCATCGACACCGACAATCTCGCCAAGTGGCTCTACGAACACCGCCAGCGCGGCCAGCGGGTTCGCGAACTCCGAGAACTTCGCGAGACGACCCGTCGGGGCGGCCTCGCGCGACGTCCTAGCCCTCGACTGCGGGAGAGTATTCGCCAGAGTGAGGAGGCACTAAGTCGCTGGACGCTTCGCGCCGATCAACTTGTCGTGGTGGACGAGGCCAGTCTCGCCTCGACGTTCGCGCTGGATGAACTGATGTCGGCCGCCCTCGACGCCCGGGCCAAGGTGGTCCTCGTTGGCGATGGAGCCCAACTCTCCAGCGTGGAGGCCGGAGGAATGTTTCGCACGCTCGTGAGGGAACGCGGTGAGGACGCTCCTACGTTGGCGGACGTTCGCCGATTCAGGGCTAAGTGGGAGAAAGAGGCCAGCCTCGGCGTCCGCCTCGGCACCCACGCTGCTCTCGGCACTTACGCAGCGCACGGACGGGTGAAAGACGGTACCCGGGACGACATGCTCGACGCGCTGTATGACGCGTGGAAGATCGATACCGATCGGGGCCTGCACTCGTTGATGCTGGCCAGTGACACCGCGACGGTCAACGAGCTCAACGCTCGCGCCCGGAGCGCCCGGGTCTCAAGTGGCGTCGTGGCCGAAGAAGGGATTGACGTGGCGGGAGCCATGACGGCGGGAGTGAACGACCTCGTCGTTACTCGCGAGAACGTCCGACGACTCACGACGGGCACAGGCTGGGTCAAGAACGGCGACGTGTGGAGCGTCGCGGCCACGCACGAGGATGGCTCCATGACGCTCACCCGAGTGAGTGGTCACGGCTCGGTCGTCGTGCCTGCCCGTTACGTCGCCACCAACGTCGAACTGGCCTACGCCTCAACGGCCCATCGCGCCCAGGGACGCACTGTTGACACCGCGCACGCGTTCGCGAGCCCCACCACCACCCGTGAGGTGCTGTACGTGGCCCTGACCCGAGGCTCAGATTCCAACTATCTCTACGTGGACACCCACTACGACCCCGATCCTGCAACCGGCCACGACGGGCTGAATGAGACTCCGAGCGCCATGGACGTGCTCAGCGGGATACTTCGTCACGAGGGAGCCGACGTGTCCGCGACCGACATGATCCGTCGCTCCCAGAGCCAATCCATCGCCGCGCTCGTCGCCGAGTACGACACCATCGTCGCCCGGGCCGACGGCGAGCGCTGGGAGACCGTACTGAGGGAGTCGGGACTGAGTGACACCGAGCTCGCCCAGGTCAAGGCCTCCCCCGCCTACGCCGCACTGCTCGGGCAGCTACGCGACGCGGAGAGCCGGGGCTTCGACATTCATGCGGAACTCCCCATGCTGGTTGTGGGTCGTTCGTTCGATGACGCGGAGGACGCCGCTAGCGTCCTGCACTACCGCCTTGAGCGCTACATGACGGGCGTCGGTTACCCGAACCCACCGGCGAGCGAACTCGTGGCCGGCCTCTTCGCCCGTCTCACCGGGTTCACCGATCCCGATATTCTGCTCGCGCTAAACGATCGGGCCGACGCCATCGAACAGCGAGCCCGCGAACTCGCCACGATCGCTATCGAACGTGGTGACACCTGGGTGTCGGACTTCGGCGACGCTCCCGACACGGACGAACTCAACGAGCGGTGGGTATTAGAAGTTGCTGCGGGCGCGGCCTACCTGGATCGCTGGGGCATTGACAACCCCGACACCATCTTCGACGACACAACTGTCCGCCACGAACAAGAGGCTCAGCGAGATCGTGTCCACAGTGCCGCCCGGAGAGCCTACGCACTCACTGTGGTTGAAATTGCAGAAGCGAAGGCGGCATACGTGTCTTCCGGCGAGGGCCTCTTGGAGCCGCTCGACCAATATTTCGGACTTGATCTGTAGCGACGATGCGCCGGGAGCCGATAGACGACCGGCCACTGTGGCCGAGGTGAGCCCCATCGTATCTGGAGTGATTGTCCAACAGGGCGACGTATTTAGCCGCATCGCATCGCATTGGTACACCCCTGTCGTACCATCAAATGATGCATTTCTACTCACTTCGGGCCAAGGGCTCAATCCGATGTATCGACGACAGCTCAGGGTCTTGCGCCAAGGGAGTTTCGAGATGACAGCAGGGCAAGCACAACTTGACCTGGGAATCGACATGGAAGTTGAATCTCCGTCCAGTGAGGTATGGATTGACCTTCCGGGCCTCGCAGCTATCAGTGAACCGAAGGGGGTCGTCTACACGAAAAGCTGGGTCGTAGACCTCATCCTTGACCTCGCCGGATACCGTTCCTCGGAGGATCTTGCTGCTCTCTATGCAGTTGAACCTTCGGCGGGAGATGGTGCATTTTTTATTCCCATGATTCGAAGACTTCTCGACTCGGTTGAGAAGAACGGCAGGACATTGGATGAAGCTCGAAGTGCTCTTCACGCATATGAACTCGATCAGGAATCAGCCTCGCGTGCAATCCACCTCGCTGTGGAAGAACTCGTGAGTCGAGGAATTGATGCTAAAACCGCGAAGAAAATCGCCCACGGATGGGTAACAGTCGGTGACTATTTACTTGAGTCTCGAACGGATCGGAAAGCAGATCTCGTCGTTGGCAATCCCCCATACATCCGCTATGACGATCTTCCGGAAGGTGCGTTCGATGCATACCGTCGCATCTACCCAACAATGGTCGGGCGTTGCGACATATACGTCGGTTTCATTGAGGCCGGAGTACGGCAGCTCGTTGAAGGAGGAGCACTCGCCTTCATCTGTGCTGACCGTTGGATGAGAGCTGCGTACGGTGCAGAACTCCGCCGTGCATTGTCTTTACTTTTCAGCATGGAGGTCGTCATCGAAATGCATGACGCTCCTGCTTTTGAAAACAATGTCTCTGCCTATCCCGCTGTCATTGTCATTCGCCGCGCAACACAGGGCACGGTGCTTGTGGCAAGTGCAAACGCTCAAGCTGAACCAATGCCAGAAAGCGGCAATCTCGCGGACGCACTCGTCGCACTCGCTCAAGGGCAAGTTGATGAAGTACCTGGCTTCACAGCAACAAACGTAAAGAAGTGGTTCACGGGCACTGGCCCGTGGCCGTCGGTTGAACCACATCAACTTGAAGTGCTTCGACGGCTCGAAGAAAAGTTCCCGCCAATCGAGGACGCGATGACAGGAACCAAAATTGGTATCGGTGTCGCGACAGGAAACGACAGCGTCTATGTGACAACGGATCCGGATGTCGTCGAATCCGAGCGACTATTGCCTCTCGCAATCGCATCGGACACGAGGACGGGCACAGTTATCTGGTCTGGTCACTATCTCATAGATCCGTGGCTACAAGGTGCACGACACGTTGATCTCGCTTCCTATCCTCGTCTCGGTGCGTATTTTGAAGAGCACCGCGAAGAATTGATGCAGAGAAATATTTCCAAGCGCAGCAAGGACGATTGGTATCGAACCATTGATCGTGTGAATCACGATCTAACGAAGCGCGACAAGCTTTATTTCCCTGACATGAAGCTCGTGAGTAACCCGACACTCGATCGTGGAGAAACGTATCCACATCACAATCTCTATTACCTCGTGTCCGATGTTTGGGATCTGGAGGTACTTGGAGGACTTTTACTTTCAAGGGTTGCACAGCTTTTCATTGAGGCATACTGCGTGAAGATGCGAGGGGGGACGCTGCGTTTCCAGGCGCAATACTTACGCCGGATCCGCGTTCCGGAACCAACATCGATGTCCGATTATATTGCACTCGAACTGAGAGAAGCCTTTCGAAGCCGCGATGCAGTAAGAGCGACGAACGCTGCAATTGAGGCGTACGGCATTCAGGACTTGGCGGGAGCGTTTTCATGTTGAACGATCTCGATGAACGATTTCAGGCAGCAGTCCAGTTCTTTTGGGACTCACGCGACAATGCGCAGCAAACGCAAATTGCATCTGGTAGGGCCGATGCAGGCACACGGGGAGCCGTCACTGCAGGAAAACAAATGGGCGCATTGGAAGAACTCTTGACCGACATTCTCATCGACGCGGGAATTGACCGATCACACGTACGGGCACGAACATCATTGGAGCTGCCCGGATACTATCGACCCGAGAAAAAGTGGGACTTACTCGTTGTCGTTGACGGCCAACTCCTCGTTGCAGTCGAGTTCAAGTCGCAGGTTGGACCGAGCTTCGGGAACAACTTCAACAACCGAACCGAGGAAGCGATCGGTAATGCCGAAGACGTGTGGACGGCATTCAGAGAGGGCCGATTTGGGACGCACCAAGCTCCATTCCTCGGATACTTCTTCCTTCTAGAGGACTGCGCAAAAGTTCACGCTCCGGTCAGCAATTCTGAGCCGTACTTCAAAGTGGATCCAATCTTCAAGGGCGCGTCATATGCCAAGCGATATGAGGTGTTATGCGAACGGCTTGTCCTAGAACGCAAGTACACCTCGGCATGTCTGACCCTGGGAACAAAAGACACTCCGACGAAAGTTTCGTTCCCTGCAGCAACGCTGAACTTCCGTCAGTTTGCAGCCTCTGTTGATGCCCATGCCCAAAGCTTCATCAACGGTCGTGGGTAAGGGCGTGGATGATGACGGAAGACGAACAACGTAAGGAAATCGATGAGGAGCTGAAACGGCAAGAAGAAGATGCGACGTATGCATCTCAATCGCAATTCGAGATGTCAAAGTTTTGGCGATGGTGGCATTGGCTGTTGGGAATCCCCGCTGCGGTTCTTGCAGCCGTCGCCGGATTCACGGGCTTGGCCTCAGTAACGGGGAGAGTTCCTGCAGCAATACTCGCTTTGATCGCTGCAGTGTTCGGTGGGATCCTCACAACGGTTGAGCCAAACAAGCGGTTAAAGCAGTGCCAGGCTGCTGCCACTGCTTACAACGAAGTAAGAGTTACTGCTCGGCAAACTCGACGAGTAGAACTCCACAGTCTGAGTATCGAGGATGCTCGAAGCCAGCTCCACGACCTCACTGAGCAAAAGCTGCAGGTTGACCGAATTGCGGAGCCTCCCAACACGTACGCCTTCTGGAGGGCTCGCAAAAACATAGAAGATGGTCGTCTTAAGCACGAGGTTGACTCCTCCAACCAAGAGACTGAGCCATAGACGGGCGCGTGAGATGACAACCACTGCACAGGCATTCACTACATTCATAGAGACGATCAGTCCGACCGATGCACAGCGCGTTGACATCACGAGCAAACGGGAATCAACTGAGAAGTATCTCCGTGCAGCGTTCCCACCTTCAAGCACCCTTCCTCTCAAGCGTGTAATTCTGATTGGATCCGCCGCTCGCGGAACCATCATCCGACCAGTCAACGACATTGATGTAATGGCAGAGTTCACGAACAAGGACAACGTTTTTGAGCAGTATCGGAGCGACTCTGATGCATTCCTCCAGCGAATTCGAGCAGCACTGAGTGCAAAGACCTCCATTGGGAAGATCGGGGCACGTGGTCAGGCTGTCCGGCTCTTCTACGAAAGTGGAGCTCATGTGGACATTGCTCCCGTATTCAAGTGGAGCACTGGCGGTTTTGGTCTGCCTCGCGGCGATGTTGGATGGATGACAACGGATCCCGAAGCTCAAGGAGCTTGGTACTCGCAGCGACGTACCTCCGTAGGCGCTGAGCTGACGCAGGTAGCAAAGCTCGTCCGTCGCTGGAACAACGTACACAGCCACCGATTCGAATCGTTTCACTTAGAAGTGATGGTTGCAACAATGTTCGGCACAGTTGGATCCAACTACCGCGACGCTTTGAAGTGCTTCTTTGAATGGGGGCCAAGCTGGATTGGCGTCAGCGACCCAGCGGGGCATTCGGGACGCCTCGATGATTATCTAACGCAGGCCGACAGAACAGCAATCAACTCTCGTTTCAACGAGGCTCTTACTCGGGCAAAGAGCGCCTTAGCAGCGGAAGCTGCAAGCAACCACACAGAGGCAAAGCGTCTCTGGCGGATCGAGCTGGGCGATGAGTTCCCCACCTAAGGCTGATCGTCTGATGCTGACACGCGAGCAAGCGTTCGAGAAACTTCGTAGCAATCTGGAGTTGACGGGGCTGCAAGAAAAGGTCGTAGCGACTCGGCAGACCAATGTTCGGGCTGCCGTATCAAGTCAACTCTCCGTGGTCGATGACTTCCTCAGTGGTTCGTATCGGCGCCACACGATGATCGGACCATTGAAGGCTGCCGATGTTGACATCGTTGTTGTCCTCAATAGCGGCTACAAAAAGCAAGGAGCTCGGGCAGTTCTTGAGTTAGTTAAGCAAGCGCTCCTTGATGAGTACAGAAAAGGAACGAAGATCAGCAGGAATGGCCAAGCCGTAACGATCACGTTCAGCGACTTCATCGTCGATGTCGTTCCCGCTTTCGTTCGCCCGTGGTGGACCTGGGATGTTGGCTGGGATATTTGCGATTCAGGAAGCAATAGCTGGATTTCTACGAATCCGAAGAAGCACGTCACGATCTCAGCCAGCGCCAACAAGGCTCACGGCGGCGATCTGGTTCCACGCATCAAACAGTTGAAAGCGTGGAACGTCACCGCCGGATCACCACTCCATTCGTTTCACCTTGAGGCATTGGCTTGGTCGATTTTCGGCACCTTATGGTGGTGGAACAACGGCAAGAGATCTGATTGGGCTAGCGCTCGCTACTTCTTTGACAAAGCGAGAGGACAACTTAGGCATCAGCTCCACGACCCCGCTGGCAACGGCAGTGACGTGGCCGACTACCTCCAAGGTGCCGCCCTGGACTCCGCAGTTAGCAAGGTCACAAGTGCATTCGAGCGATGTGTGCGGGCTGAAAAGTGCGCAAAGGACAACGATGTTGACGGAATGCACAAGGCGTACGGCCAAGTGTTCGGGGATTACTACCCCTCCTGACCGTCAAGCCTCAACCACATCGCAGAGTTAGTTACGACCACACGCGAGTCGTTGAGAAGGCGATCACCGGATGCGGAGGGGCGTTCGGGTCGTCGAATACCTCTGCAATGGCTGCGCTCCACGTATCAAGATCGAGGCACTCGATCAATAGTTCATAGAGTGCCCCCGGATGCAGAGAGATGCTTCGTGTACCTCGCGTAAGTCTGACGACCGTGTCGCCCGATTCGAGACTGTCATTTGCCATCGCAAGTGGAATATCCGCCGTGATTCCGATGCGCTGAAACGTTGTGACAAGTCGCTCCGGAGCAAATGTCACGCTGAAGACGAGATAGTCGCAGATGAGGAAAGCGGCTTGGATCGGAGGAAGAGGGAAGAGAGCAAACGGCATGACCGAGGGAACAAAGTCGTGGTTTCGAGTAACACTCGCAGCTTGAACGTAGTGAAGCACTCCGGTGATTCCGGCCTGTTCTAGGGCGTGTTGGCGTTCAAGGTTGAAGTCGACAGGAGACTGGGGAGTCAGATTCGCGGCCTCTTGTCGTGCAAGGGTGGGAAGCGAGAACGCAGTGAGGGCTCGAGCATCTGCGATGGCTGTACCGGCGATTCCTCTCTTCATTGACGCATCGATTCCAGAGACAAATGTTCGAAGGTGTGTTCGGCAACGGACAGTTGGCGTAATGATCCGATTGCCCGGTCGCCCTGGAAGCTCGCCGCCGCTCATAACTGCTTCGACTGCTGCCTCCATCCGTTCCCGCTGCGGAGCGGACTTTGCCTTTTGGTTCGACTTGATCTCGTAGAGCCATTTCGAGCCGTCCGACCTGAACTCTGTGATATCACCGATGCGAAGACAATTCGTGAGATCGTGTAGCAATCCAAAACTTCCCCGGCTCCGTAGATCAGATGACGTACCGAGCTCGTGAGGAAGTCCAGATTTTCCAGCCATTGGTCCGGGTGAGTTGTTGCTGCTGAGCGCGATGATGTATCGGCGATCGTATTGCGAAGCACGCCAGGCAAGCGCATCACCAACCGCGCGAAGTTGCCTGCAGATGCGATCGAGGACCAGATCTTCGATTCGCCAGGTCTCTGGGTCATTCGGATCCGCCCCGTCGGGAAGCTGCGGCAACGGCGATGGCAATGCCTTTCCTTTGGCGAGACGAGCAGCACATCGACGGCACTCCGAACGATGTAGCTCTCTGAAATAGAGAAGCTGAAAGAGTTCTCGTTGAAAGTTGTCGTACTGCTCAAAAGTTCGGCAATTGCGGAGATGGCTAATCAGGGTTTCAATGACGGTGACGTTGTGTTCTTGTGCTGGATGGCGCATGACTCTGGAGTTGTCGTCGTAAGATAGAACTCCGAGATAACTGGAAGCCATAATTCTCGCCTTGATGTAAGTCCGACTCGATGCCTCGAATGAAGCTCACCTCAATTATCCGCTATCGGACCGAAGCAAGCAGGCTCTGCGGCGCTACTGGAGCGAGGGCATCCATAGAGCAGCACCTTGGGACTAATGCCACCGACCAGGGCGATCCCGGCGGAGATGAATGTGAACGCGAAGATTGCGGCCGATGCTCCGCTGAACTTCGAGCCCTGAACCAGAAAGCGAACCCGCCGAGGCCAGGGGCGATTCTGCCGATGAGGTAGCTAGCTACGTCAATCTTGCCCATTTGTTGAGCAACGTGAAAGAACATGACACTGCCGCCGATCTCGAGGATCGTGACGAGAACATTGAACAGCAGCCCCTTCTGGGACGGATGATCCACAGTCCTTGGGCAATCTCGTTGTGTACCGACGCGGCGCTGGAGGCCATGCCCCAGTGTGTTATTCCAGGCCCATGTCACTCGAGTTGGCTCCCTCCCACGGGCTTGGCTACTGTACGAACATATGTTCGTTTCTCCACTCCTACAGCCAGGTGCGTCCAGCAATTCCTATCTCGGTGGGTACGCATCATTGAAAGTTCCGCTTACGGTGACGAGTATGCAGGTGTTGATCTCGGTGAGTTCAACGCAGGCGCATAGTGTCGTTCTGCCCCGATCAAGCGTGAGCCTTCAAACTGACACTTCCGGCAACGAAAGCGCCATCCGGCACGATCCAGTGGACGCAATGACGTTCCGACGTCGTCGATCCGCCCGTCCGACTCGCGTGTCAGACAGTGAGGCTAGAAATTAGGAAGCCCACGCGGAAGGCGAAATGGTGAGACCCAAAATTTTCGTACCCGCAGCAGTTGTACTTGGCGCACTTGGGGTTGGCGGCTTGGTCTTGTATACGCCCAATCATTCGGCGTGTAGTTCAATTCTGATCCAGGCAACCAACGAATCGCTCTGTCGAACGGCCAACTCGTTCTACATAATTTCATGGGTTCTGATAGCCATTGCACTCCTGATGACTCTCGGTCAGATCGCTTCGCTTACTCAGTCACGAAACTCCACCTCTACAGGTCAATCGCCTAATCAAAAGTTTTGCGCATCGTGCGGAAAGCCGATGGCGATCAACTCAGCATTTTGTCCGCAGTGTGGCGCGACCGCCGCACCCACAAACTCAAGCGTTGTTGTCGAAACGCCGCAAGACAACAAGGGGCCATCAGAGTCCGAGTTGGCGGTGTCACTGGAGAAGTCGGAAGACGAAAAGTCAATCGGCCGTCGTCGCTCCGCATGGAATCATCCAGTTGCAATAGGACTGATTGTGATTGCATTGATTCTCGCGTCGGGTGCCGTCGCGGTGGCAATCAATGATCATCACGACCCCACTGTTACCAGCAGTTCAACTTCACAGACAACGATTCGCCTCTCTGGTCTCGTTTCTGCGAATCTCCCCTTGTCGTCTTGTACTACGACCTATGGAATACCTGGTACCAAGCCTGCACGCCTCCCCAATTACATCCGAGAGATGATTCCTCGTGGCGACGCTGGAAAGTTGAAAGTCTTCGCGGATGCCCAAGGAGTCATGGAATTGGTTGGTCCACGCCAATGGGGTTGCGACGCTTCGATTGGCGCTGATGGTTCGAGCAGTCTTTTCATTGGACCAATCGGAACAAACAACTACAGCGGCAAACTTGCGTCGAGTTCGACGGTCGAGCAGATCAGCGGCTCGCAAACGAGTGCATGTGTCAGTTGCGGACTGGATCAAGCATGTCCTCTATTCGCTGCTGCCGCGCAAGAGAATCAAAGCGACTACCAACAAGGGTGTCTCACTTCTGCACCGGCAAGCGAGTCAATCACTCAACTCACTAAGAGTGTCGTCGAGTTCACCGATCCACCCGGTGTCCACGGAGACGCCAATCCTTCCGGGGGTGCGTACGCAGCACGAGGTGCGATGACATTCTCCTCCGGTCAATTGGTGACAAGTTGGATGGAAACCTGCCTACTTCCGCCTAGCGAACAATCACTTTGTTCAGCGTCCCTGGATGACTTTGTATCCGCGTACGGGAGCAAATAATGCATGTTAAGAGCCACCTCAAACGACTCGTTGTCGTCTTGGCTATTGCGTTGCCCGTGGCGTCCGTTATGACTCTCGCGTCTGCATCGACGGCATCGGCGGCGACAAGCGCACGGCCAGGTGAGCCTCGCCACGTAACAGCCGTCGCGGGATCGCGGTAGGGACCGCTCTTTCGAGCGGCCCCCCGCACAGATCCCAGCGTGCGGCACTACCGCACTGGGCTCCTGCCTTGAGTAATGGCGCTGAAGCGCACACTCGGGAACGGGTGCATCACGCGAGCAGGCGGTAACCATCGAGTCGCTAGGCGGTTCATCCTTACCCAGTTGAGACGATTGCGCTGGCTGCGCCGCCGTAGCGCCTTAAACCATTGCCTCGTCACCTGGGTGCGAAAGGCCGCCACTGCGTCGGTATTTCCCGGCACGGCGTAGTAGGCGAGGTGGCCTCGCACCACACTCGCCAACCACTGTCCCTGCTCCGGTATAGGTAGATGTCGGCGTCGGAGCAGTTGGTCCTTGACCTCGTGCAACTTGGCTCGCTGAATCGGTCTGGGTTTCCCGGAGGCTTTGTTCCTTGGAAGTAAGGATGGAACATGGCAAAAGAGAAACCCGGACAGAAGAGGTATCCGTCTGAGCTGAAGGAACGAGCGACCAAGATGGTGCTCG
>Ga0307372_10010313_pt1 | contig 12683 bp, 7 predicted proteins | sample OX1MG_FD_202533 | JGI IMG/M metagenome (GOLD analysis project Ga0307372, IMG submission 202533) | Soil microbial communities from Risofladan, Vaasa, Finland - OX-1 | ecosystem: Environmental > Terrestrial > Soil > Coastal area > Acid sulfate soil | place: Finland: Risofladan, Vaasa | collected...
TTTCCAGAAGGAAGGATCGCGTATGCCGCGACAATTCAGATACTCGCGCAGCCAGAGAAAATAGAATCGCCTCTCATGCTCCTCGCGGAGCGTTCCCCGGGTACGGTGCCATATAGACTGGGAGTGGCATCGATATCTGTCCGAGCAAACGTCTGTGACGTACACCGGCGCGTTGAGATAAATCTTCGTTAGGAATGCGGTATCTTCATAGAGCTGTTGCGTGCGTGGATTAAATGCTTCAACGAATCCTCCGACGAGATCGAATGCGGTGCGGCGGAGCAAAAAGCTTGAGGGGCATGGCGCTGCATAAACGCCGAATGGATGACTGTTGGCGAGCAAGAACGAGGGAGAGTATAACTCTCTTCCGGGAGCAACCGGCTGGATCTCGTCCTTCTTCCGCATGCTCGAATCGGGATCCCAGCTATACCAGTATTCACTAGGTCCATAAGACAACCCGGCTTGGGGATAGGCTTCCATCACAGCTACCTGATGCTCAAGTTTATGTGGTAGCCAGGCATCGTCGGAATCCAGGAAAGCCAGATACTCGCCGTGGCTTGCTGAGGCGCCTAGATTGCGAGTGAGGGTCACGCCACAGTTCATGTGTTCCGGGTGTTCTAAAAAGTGAATCTTGCCGGGCAGCCGGGCCTCGTAGCTACGGGCAATCTCTGTACTGCGATCGCTGGATCCATCGTCGACGAGAAACAGCTCCCATTGGGGGTAGGTCTGCGCGAGGACGCTCTCAATTGCGTCAGACAAATAGCGCTCGCGGTTGTAGAACGGAATAGTAACGGAGACCAGCCCCTTGCCATCGAACATAACGGTTTACCTTGGTTTCGGCTTTGTGGCCTTGACGCCGATTGTTACCTCGTAGTCGGGATCGTTGTATTCAAGTTCGGCGCGTGTCAATTCTGTTGCGACAAGTCCGTGCAGGAAAGCCGTTGCGGTCAATACGTTTCCATAGGTGCATACCTCAACGTTGCTTTCTCCGAAGACGTCTGCAAACATCCGCGTGGCAGAGTGCGTGGTATAGCGCCACCAATCTGTTCCTCCGCCACCCAGCATTCGTCCGCGCACCCTTTGACTAATGCCCGGGAGTGAGGCAAGCAGAACACCTCCGGGCTTTAGCATTTTATGAAGCGAAATCAAAGCTGCTGCGTGGTTGTAGATTTCAAAGAGGGTCTGTATACATAGCACACAGTCGAAGACGTTTTCGGGTGCGGAGGCAGGTTGGGCCAGATCGAGAGTAAGAGTGCGCTTTTCATTATGTTCATCGATGTCGAGGACATCCGATTGTTCAACACGCGCGTCGCCGAATAGCTTGATGTAATCGTCACCGCCAACTTCCACGACATGTCCGTGGATGGAGTCCCTATGCTCGGCGAGAAACCGCTCGATGTAATACCGATCGATGCACTTGCCGTAATGGAATCCGAAGTCGGGGCGGTAAGGCTGGAGGCGGCGCAAGACAGACCAATCGGTCACTCGATTAAAGACAACCGAGCTGCGACGAGCAGCGCCGCGGCAACGCTTTAACCACATTCGGAATCGCAGAGGAAGGCGACTCTTTAGCCCTGTCAAACTAAGCCTCCGCATTAACGATATCTTACCCGTGGCGAGTGTTGAAATGCACAGGTCGTTTGCCTCTCTTGCGCAGTGGTATATTGATTCTACACTGAGGTCAGAAGCCTGGAAACGGTTCAAGCCAGCCTGAATTGGCATGTTTTAGCCGTGAATCTGATCGTGCCGAAAGGAATGGATGGACATTTCCGTCATCGTTCCAACATTCAACCGGCGGGAGATGGTCAAACGCACGGTTGACACTCTTTTCCAGCAGAATTATCCATCCGCGAGCTACGAGGTTATTGTTGTTGTGGACGGCTCCGAGGATGGCACCGCTGAAGCAATTCGCGGGCTAAGGCCGTGCTGTCGCTTTCGGGTCATCGAGCAAGCCAATCGGGGGCTGGCGGGCGCGCGCAATGCGGGGGCTCGCGTCGCCGAAGCTGACCTTCTGCTCTTTCTGGATGATGACATGCTCTGTGTTCCGGAACTGGTTGAGGCGCATGTGGCAGCCCATAGGGATGCCCCTCGCACAATTGGATTTGGCTGTATATTTTTAAGCCCTGAGAGCCCCCCGAGCCTGGCCGCAGAGTGCTTCAATCGTGAGATCGGGGCATTTTATTTAAGCCAGAAGCATTCCCCCTCGGGCGCCGGACAGGAAGAAATTGAGTGTGTGTTCGGCAATTCGTCGCTCTCCCGCGATTTGTTGATCGAGGCGGGGTGGTTCGATGAGAGCTTCAGGATGCGAGAGGACCTGGAACTGGGGGTACGCCTTTTCAAGAACAGAGCGCGCCCATGCTATGTTGACCGCGCTGTTGCGTATCAGTATTACCAAAAGACGAGCGCCGATTTGATTCGCGATGCCGAGGCATTTGCGGTTGCCGACGTGATGTTTGCGCGGAAGCACCCGGAAGCCGGGAGCCGTGGACAGTTGAGCTCGCTTGGCAGAACTCCCCGCTGGAAGCGAACGGTGCGCAGGATTGCTGCTGTTTCTCCGGCCGCGGCAGATCTGGTCCTTGCTCCGGTGTGCAGACTGGGAGAGGCCTTTTTTCATGTTCCGGTTATCCGCAATATGGGCGTGCGCGCCCTGCAGATGAGACGAAGGATTCATTGGTTTCACAAGGTACTGGCGCTTGGCATGAAACAGCCGGACACGGATACCGTTTGAGCTTCAATGAGCCACGGAGGGCCGACCCGCTTACCTCTCGCGCAATCTTCTGGATCGAAGATAGAGCAACGTTCCAGCCAAACCTGCCTTCAAGCGCACACGCCATCCGCTGGATACGATGGCGCCGGGCGTTTGGGGATCGCGAGGCCAATCCAGGGATTTCCCTTGCAGGCGTCTGAACAGAAATCGTGCCAGTTCAAGACGATGCCCGGAGAACTCGAAGAACAGCAGCAGCCAGTATGCGATGGAACTGGTGGCTTCCTGTTCAATATTTTTCGGTTTCGATGGGTGAACGACAACCGCGGCGGGAACATGGACGGCGCGGTAGCCAAGAGCTAGAAGCGAAGCGAAGGCATGGCTCTCTTCGGCAATCCGAAGTGGAGCGCCTCTGCCCAGGCGCACATCGAACCCCTTCCAGTTGGAATGAGCTGCCTTGCGCAAGGCCATATTGGTGCCCTTGCCCAACCCTCCGAAGGTCGCAATCTCAAACCATTGAGGGTCCATATTGCTCAGGGAGCGGTTAGAGCAGTGTTCGCTGGCATTGCGTAGGGCGTCAGGAGGGATGGTGTCGCCCGTTACCGAGGCTACACGCGGATCGGCGAAAGGCGCGAGAATCTGTTCCAGCCAATTCTCACGGGGCATCGCGTCGTCATCCAGGTAGGCGACAATCTCTGAACTGCTCTCAGTCAGCCCTCGATTGCGAGCTCTGCTCAAGCCTGCACCCGCTTCGACCAAATAGCGCACAGCGAATTCACTCGCCACAAGTTTGGTTTTCGCGTCTCCCTCCGAGTTGTCAACCACAAGAACATCATCCGCGGGCGGGTTTAGCCGTGCGATGGCTTCGAGACAACTCCGCAAAGCAACCGGGTTATAGCGGGTACAGATGACAATTGTGACTGTTGGGCCGGATTGCTTATGCATGGGGCGTGCGTGAAACGGTGTGGAGCGACTCGCAGGAGAGTTCAATGAGTGAACCTCATGTTTGATCGAGGGCGTGCTAGCCAAGGGAAATTCAATATGCTGTCAATTCCGGGCGGAGGTGGCCACGCGGAGTAGACTCTTACGGCCGGGATCGTGCGCACAGCATACCAGAAAATCAAGGCAAGTGTCACCATGAACGAAGCACTCAGGACCACTGCAGGCCCACTGAAACAATGGTAAACGGTGTTGGGACTTTCCGGCGGGCGGAGCGCCACAGGATTGACGAATGGAAGGCGAGCGGATTGCATGGAAAGACAGAAGTACCCCACGGACAACGACAGGAAGCGGGCTTCAGGATGCGCATCTCCCGGCATTGAACGCCATTGAGAAATGTGCGGTGCTGAGTGTGCGGCATTCTCCCATGGCCGGCATGAGGATTCCGATCGAAGGCGTAGATCCGACCCACAGGAGCCAGTCATTCGTTTGGGTGAAACAGGGACCAGGGAAACACATCTATCCAATGGCCTGGTTAGAAAAAGTGCGGAGCCGCCAACGTCATAAATATGCGCATGGAGATTCGGTGCGCAGGAATCTCCAGTTGAGGATTGCCTAAACCAGGGCACGGTGGATTTGCGGAAGAGACGACTCCTTTGCAGCCAGGTAAGTGTTGACGGCCGCGGCAGCTTTGCGGCCTTCGGAGATGGCCCAGACCACAAGGGACTGACCGCGGCGCATGTCGCCGGCGGCGAAGATGCCATCCACGGAGGTCATGTAGTTGGTGGTAGCGACGTTGCCCCGGTTGTCGAGGGCCAGGCCCAACTGCTCGATCATGCCTGAGCGAACGGGGCCCAGGAAGCCCATAGCCAGCAGCACCAAGTCGACATCGAGCGTGAACTCAGTCCCGGGAATGGGCTCGAACTTGGGCGGAGGGCTGACACGAACGGCGTGGAGCTGCTTGACGTTGCCGTCTTCATCGCCGGTAAACTTGGCGCTGTTGATGGTCCAGTCGCGAATGCCGCCCTCTTCGTGCGAGCTCTCCGTGCGCAACTGCAGCGGCCAAAGCGGCCAGGGAGTTAGGGGGGAGCGCTCGTCCGGCGGCTTGGGCATGATCTCAAACTGGTGGACGCTCTTGGCACCCTGGCGGTGGCTGGTGCCCAGGCAATCGGCGCCGGTGTCGCCGCCGCCGATGATGACGACGCGCTTGCCGGTGGCCAGAATGGCGGTGGAGGGATCGACGAAATCACCCTCGTTGCGGTGGTTCTGCTGGGGCAGGAACTCCATGGCGAAGTGGATGCCCTTGAGTTCGCGGCCCGGAATCTTGAGGTCGCGCGGCTGCTCGGCGCCGCCGCAAAGCACGATGGCGTCGTAATGCTCAGTGAGAGTCTGCACGGGAACGTTGACGCCAATATGGGCATTGGTGAGGAAGGTGATGCCTTCGGCCTTCATCTGCTGAATGCGGCGATCGACGACATGCTTTTCCAGCTTGAAGTTGGGAATGCCGTAGCGCAGGAGGCCGCCGATACGGTCGCTCTTCTCATAGACGGTGACGGAGTGACCTGCGCGGCGTAACTGCTGCGCGGCGGCAAGACCGGAGGGACCGCTGCCCACCACGGCGACACGCTTACCGGTGTTTTCCTCGGGCGGCTCGGGATGAATCCAGCCCTCGTCCCAGGCGCGCTCCACAATGCTGCGCTCGATGAGTTTGATGGAAACGGGCGGCTGATTGATTCCCAGCACGCAGGCTGCCTCGCAAGGGGCGGGGCAGATGCGGCCGGTGAACTCAGGGAAGTTGTTGGTGGCGTGAAGGCGGCGAATGGCCTCTTCCCAACGGCCGTTGTAGACCAGGTCATTCCAGTCGGGAATGATGTTGTTGACCGGGCAGCCGGTGTGACAGAAGGGAACGCCGCAATCCATGCAGCGGGCGCCCTGCTCGCGCTGCTTTTCTTCGGGGAAGGGTTCGTAAATCTCGAGCCAGTCCTTGACCCGTTCCTCGACTTTGCGGCGGGTGGGTTGTTCCCGTTGAATTTCCAAAAATCCCGTTACCTTACCCATGCTGCACCTCTACCGTGGCCGCCACCAGAGGCGACTGTGATGTGGGAGAAACATAAACCGAAGCAGCGCGCGGCACGCCGAGAACGCGCTTGTACTCGTGGGGGAAGACCTTGATGAACTTAGGCTGAGCATCGGCCCAATGTTCAAGAACCCACGCAGCGCGAGGACTTCCTGTAAGGTCGCGATGGCGCTCGAGCAGGCCGCGCACGCGATCTACGTCGGATGGGTCAGTGAGCGGTTCGAGATCCACGCTGGTCTTGTTGCAGCGGCGGGTGGAGAAGTCGCCCTGGTCATCGTAAACATAGGCGAATCCGCCACTCATGCCGGCGGCGAAGTTGCGGCCGGTGGAACCGAGCACAATTACCATGCCGTTGGTCATGTATTCGCAGCCGTGATCGCCCACGCCTTCCACCACGGCGGTAGCGCCGGAGTTGCGGACAGCAAAGCGCTCGCCGGCGATGCCGTTGAGGAAGACTTCGCCGGAGGTGGCGCCGTAGAGAACGACGTTGCCCACCAGGATGCTCTCTTCGGGCAGGAAGCTGGAGGTTCTGGGCGGATAGGCAATAATGCGCCCGCCGGAGAGCCCTTTGCCCAAGTAATCGTTGGTATCGCCTTCAAGTTCCAAGGTGACGCCGTTGGGCACGAAGGCGCCGAAGCTCTGGCCGGCCGAACCCTGGAAGCGGAAGTGAATGGTGCCGTCCGGCAAGCCATCCGATCCGTAGCGGCGGGCGATCTGGCCCCCGAGCATAGCGCCCACGGTGCGATGTACGTTGCGGATGGCGAAGCTGGCGGAGACGGGTGTCTTGGATTCGAGCGCGGGAGCGGCTTTGGCAATGAGCGCGTGGTCGAGCGCTTGGCCGAGGCCGTGATCCTGAGCCTGCACGCAGCGGCGCGCCACCCGTGAAGGCAGCGCGGGCGAGTGAAGGATGGACGAGAGATCGATGCCCTTAGCCTTCCAATGTGCATCGGCTATGGATGCGTCGATCTTGTCCACCCGGCCCACCATCTCGTCTACGGTGCGGAAGCCGAGCTTGGCCATATGCTGACGCATCTGCTCGGCGAGGAAGAAGAAGAAGTTGATGACGTGCTCGGGTTGGCCGGTGAAGCGCGCGCGCAGAACCGGGTCCTGGGTGGCGATGCCTACCGCGCAGGTGTTCAGGTGGCATTTGCGCATCATGATGCAGCCCATGGTGATGAGCGGCATGGTGGCAAAGCCGAACTCTTCGGCGCCGAGCAGGGCAGCGATGACCACGTCGCGGCCAGTCTGGAGCTTGCCATCGGTCTGAACGCGGATGCGGCTGCGGAGGTCGTTAAGCAGAAGCACTTGCTGCGTTTCGGCCAGGCCCAGTTCCCAGGGCAGTCCGGCGTGCTTGATGGAGCTGAGCGGGGAAGCGCCGGTGCCGCCGCTGTCGCCGGAGATGAGCACAACATCTGCGTGAGCCTTCGACACGCCGGCGGCGACCGTGCCCACGCCGACCTCGGAGACCAGCTTGACCGCAATGCGCGCCTGTGGATTGGCGTTCTTGAGGTCGTAGATGAGTTGCGCCAGGTCTTCGATGGAGTAGATGTCATGGTGCGGCGGCGGCGAGATGAGTCCCACGCCGGGAATGGAGTGACGTATCCGCGCGATCACTTCATCGACTTTGTGCCCGGGCAACTGGCCGCCCTCGCCGGGCTTGGCGCCCTGCGCCATCTTGATCTGCAACTCGGTGGCGTTCACCAGATAATTGGTCGTTACACCGAAGCGCCCGCTGGCCACCTGCTTGACGGCGCTGCGGCGCAGATCGCCATTGGGATCGCGCTTGAAGCGGGCTTCGTCTTCGCCTCCCTCGCCGGTGTTCGACATGCCGCCAATGCGGTTCATGGCAATGGCGAGGGTCTCGTGCGCCTCCTTGCTGATGGAGCCAAAACTCATTGCTCCCGTTGTGAAGCGCTTGACAATCTCCTTGGCCGGCTCGACTTCCTCAATTGGGATGGGCTTGGCGGCGTACTTCAGCTTAAGCAGGCCGCGCAGAGTGCACAGATTCCGGTTCTGATCGTCGATCAGATCGGTGTACTCCTGGAAGGTAGCGGGGTTGTTCTGCCGCACGGCATGTTGCACCTTGCTGATGGTAAGAGGGTTCAGCAGGTGATACTCGCCGCCCTCGCGGTACTGATACTGGCCGCCGACGGAGAGGTCGGTCTCCGAGTCGGTGAGAGGCTGGAAGGCGTAAGCGTGCTTCATCTGCGCCTCGCGGGCGAGCACGCCGAGACCCACGCCCTCGATCCGGGAAGCGGTGCCGGGGAAGTAGGCTTCGACAAGAGACTTGTTCAGGCCCACGGCCTCAAAGACCTGCGCCCCGCGATAGCTTTGCAGGGTGCTGATACCCATCTTGGAGATCGTCTTCAGCAGACCTTTGTTAATGGCCTTGATGAAGTTCTTCTCCGCCTGCTCGGCCGTAATGTTGTCCGGCAACAGGCCGCGGCGTTTGAGATCGTGCAGGGTCTCGATAGCCAGGTAGGGATTGATGGCGCTGGCGCCGTAGCCGATGAGCAGGGCGAAGTGCATCACCTCGCGCGGCTCGCCGCTCTCGATGATGAGCGCCACCTGGGTGCGGGTCTTCTCGCGCACCAGGCGGTTGTGGACGGCGGCCATGGCCAGCAGGCTTGGAATAGGTGCGTAAGTGGCATCGACGCCGCGGTCGGAGAGAATCAGCAGCGTGTAGCCCGAGTTGACGGCGTGCGCGGCGCGGGCGCTGAGCTCTTCAAGTGAGCGCTTCAGTCCGGCTTCTCCGTCGGCGGCGCGGAAGAGCGCCGGCAGGGTAGTGGCCAGGAGATCTCCAGAGGACACGCGGCGCAACTTTTCCAGGTCGCGGTTGCTCAGGATGGGATGCGGCAGCTTGAGGGTGTGGAAATTCTCCGGGGCCTCGCCCAGAATGTTGCGCTCGGTGCCGATGTAGCTGATGAGCGACATCACCAGTTCTTCGCGGATGGGATCGATGGGTGGGTTCGTAACTTGCGCGAAGAGCTGCTTGAAGTAATTGAACAACGGCTGAGGACGGTCGGAAAGACAGGCCAGGGGAACATCGGTTCCCATCGAGCCGATCGGCTCTTCGCCTTTGGCTCCCATCGGCGTCAGCAGAATGCGCAGGTCTTCTTCCGTATAGCCGGAGGCGCGCTGGCGGCGCAGCAGGGTTTCTGGATTGGACCCGATCACCCGCGCGGGCTCAGGCAACATGTCCAGCGTGACCTGTTGCTGCTGGAGCCATTCCGCGTAGGGCTTGCGGCCAGCGAGCTGTTTCTTGATCTCAGCGTCAGAGACGATGCGCTGCTGAACCGTATCGACCAGGAACATGCGTCCGGGCTGCAGGCGTCCCTTCTTGCGTATGTCCTCGTCGGGAACTTCAAGGACACCGGCCTCGGAGGACAGCACCACCAGATCGTCCTTGGTGACGATATAGCGGCCGGGGCGCAGCCCATTACGGTCGAGGGTGGCGCCGATGACGCGGCCGTCGGTGAAAGCGATGGCCGCCGGCCCGTCCCAGGGTTCCATGAGCGAGGCGTGGTACTCGTAGAATGCGCGCTTGTCCTCGTCCATGTCGGGATTCCCAGCCCAGGCCTCGGGAATGAGCATGGCCATCACATGGGGCAGGGCACGGCCCGACTGGTAGAGAAATTCCACGGCGTTGTCGAGCGAGGCCGAGTCGCTGCCACCGGGCGTGATGACAGGATAGAGGTCGTCGATCTTGCCGTCATAGAGCGGGCTCTTCAGCACTGACTGGCGGGCGTTCATCCAACTGATGTTGCCGCGGATGGTGTTGATCTCGCCGTTGTGGCACACATAGCGGTACGGGTGCGCCAGCTTCCAACTGGGAAAGGTATTCGTAGAAAAGCGCTGGTGGATCAGGCAGAGCGCGCTGGTGACCAGGGGGTTGGCCAGTTCGAAGTAGAATTTCTCGATCTGCGGGGCCAGCATGAGGCCCTTGTAGATGATGGTGCGGCAGGAGAACGAGGGAACGTAGAAGGTCTCCTTATCCTCGATGTCGGAGGCGGCAATCTCGTTCTCGGTCCGGCGGCGGATCCTGTAGAGCAGGCGTTCGAAAGCGTCCTCATCCATGCCTTCCGGCCGGCCAACAAAAAGCTGCTCGATGTAAGGCTGCGAGTTGCGCGCTTCGCGGCCGATGGCATCGCCATTGACAGGCGTATCGCGCCAGCCAAGGACAGTCAGGCCCTCTTCCTGGGCGATGCGCTCGAAAACGCCCTCGCACTGCAGGCGGCTGTGCTTTTCCACAGGCAGAAAACACATCGCGACGCCGTAAGCGCCCGGCTCAGGCAATTGCATCCCCAACTCGCTGCATTCGCGGGCGAAAAAGACGTGCGGAATCTGGATGAGAATACCGGCGCCATCGCCAGTCTCCGGGTCGCAGCCGCAGGCGCCGCGGTGGGTGAGATTGATGAGAACCTCAATGCCCTTGCGGATGATCTCATGGCTCTTTTCGCCTCGAATACTGGCGACAAAGCCCATACCACAGGCATCGTGCTCATTCTGTGGATGATAGAGCCCTTGTGCCTGGGGAGTGCGGATTCGACGGTTCGATGTTTGCATGGCAGCCTTTTCAATGAACGTTTTTTGTGCAGTGAGCGATGCCTACCCTGAAGACACATTAGCGATGCGATTCCAACCTGTGGAAGTCGCCTGGTCTTAAATTCAAGGGGCTTGCCTGAGCAGGCCTAGCCGTGACCGAGACTAGTCTGAATCTTTACTATATCGAAAATTTCCGTTCGCCGCTGGACTTCCTTGCGCGGCGGGAGCCATAAGAAGCGAATCCACTTCTTCCACAGCCGCCTGTAAAGCATTCAGTGTCCTATACTATCGGCTTGGAGGCGGCGTACGAACGACACCATACTCGTTACCGGCGGGGCCGGATTTATCGGCTCGAATTTCATCCTGACCTGGGTGCAAGCCATGCACTCGCCGGTCATCAATCTTGACTTGCTCAGCTACGCGGGGAACCCTGCCAATCTGTCCTCTCTGGATGGAGGCGCGCGCTATCTGTTCGTGCGCGGCGACATCTGCGACGCGAACCTGGTAGGCTCGCTGCTGCGCAACCATCGGCCGCGGGCGATCGTTCACTTCGCGGCGGAAAGCCACGTAGACCGTTCCATCTCCTCGCCGGAGGCATTTATCCGGACGAATGTGCAGGGAACCTTCGTTCTGCTGGAGCAGGCAAAGATGTACTGGTCGGGGTTGGACGGAGCCGATCGAGCCGCTTTCCGGTTCCTGCACGTCTCCACGGACGAGGTCTACGGCTCGCTGGGCGCGGACGATGCGGCCTTTTCCGAGACCACCGCGTATGCCCCCAACAGCCCCTACGCGGCGTCAAAGGCGGCTTCGGACCATTTGGCGCGGGCCTATCACCACACGTTCGGCCTTCCGGTGCTCACCACCAACTGCTCGAACAACTACGGCCCGTTTCAGTTTCCTGAGAAGCTGATTCCGCTCATGATCCTCAATGCGCTGGAAGGAAAGCCGCTGCCGGTTTACGGCGACGGCAAGAACGTGCGCGACTGGCTGTTTGTGGAAGACCATTGCGCCGCCATTCGTGCCGTCCTGCGGGATGGGCGGATTGGCGAAACCTATAACATCGGCGGGAATAGCGAGCGCGCCAATATCGAAGTCGTAACCACGATCTGCGATCTTGTGGATGAGATGCGCACCGCCGCGGTGGGCGCCGCTCCGCGCAGAGAGCTGATTACCTTTGTCGGGGACCGGCCCGGGCACGACCGGCGCTATGCCATCGATGCTTCAAAAATCTCCCGCGAGCTGGAATGGAAGCCGGCAGAGGGGTTTGAGAGCGGCCTGCGCAAAACGGTCCGCTGGTATCTGGAACATCCTTCGTGGGTTGACAGCGTGAGGACCGGGGCCTACCGCGAATGGATCAGGCAGAATTATTCGGAGCGAGTGGAGCTATGAAGGGGATCATCCTGGCGGGAGGATCGGGGACGCGTCTCCATCCCGTCACGCATGTCGTGTCGAAGCAGCTACTTCCGGTCTATAACAAGCCGATGATCTACTATCCGCTGAGCACGCTGATGCTGGCCGGCTTGCGCGAGATTCTGGTGATTTCCACGCCCCAGGATACGGGCCGCTTTGCCGAGCTGCTCGGCGACGGACGGCAGTGGGGCATCCAGATCTCTTATGCTGTTCAGCCCAGTCCCGACGGCCTGGCGCAGGCCTTCCTGATCGGCCGGGATTTCATCGGCGATGCAACCAGCGCGCTCATTCTGGGAGACAACATCTTTTACGGCCAGGGCTTTTCCCGGCAGCTTCAGGCCGCGGCAAAACTGGAGCGGGGCGCGACCGTATTTGCCTATCCCGTCGAGGACCCGGAGCGCTATGGAGTGGTGGAGTTTGACAGCGAGGGCCGCGCCATCAGCCTGGAAGAGAAGCCGAAAGCCCCCAAGTCGAGGTATGCGGTCACAGGGCTGTATTTCTACGATAACGATGTGGTGCGTTATGCCGCGACGTTGAAGCCATCGGCGCGCGGGGAGCTGGAGATTACCGACCTGAACCGGCTCTACCTCGAGGCGGGAACCCTCAATGTGGAGACCATGAGCCGTGGCATGGCCTGGCTGGATACCGGTACGCACGATTCTCTGCTTGAGGCCGCGCTCTTCGTGCACACGATCGAACGGCGGCAGGGTCTCAACATCGCCTGCCCGGAAGAGATCGCTTACCGCCAGGGATTCATTACCGCGGAGCAACTGGAGGCGCTGGCCGAGCCGATCCGCAAGAGCGGCTACGGCCAGTACCTGCTCAATCTGTTGCGCGAGCCCTATTTCGCAGCCAAGGTCCCGCTGCCATGAATATTGAAGAAACGTCCCTTCCGGGAGTGCTCTTGTTGACTCCTGCCATCTACCGCGACGGCCGGGGCGCATTCTGTGAGACCTTCAACCAGCGTGTGATGGCGAAGGTGGGATTGCCTTCATCCTGGCCGCAGGATAA
>Ga0307372_10010315_pt1 | contig 12681 bp, 11 predicted proteins | sample OX1MG_FD_202533 | JGI IMG/M metagenome (GOLD analysis project Ga0307372, IMG submission 202533) | Soil microbial communities from Risofladan, Vaasa, Finland - OX-1 | ecosystem: Environmental > Terrestrial > Soil > Coastal area > Acid sulfate soil | place: Finland: Risofladan, Vaasa | collected...
AACTTGTCGTCCCCTAGAACGAGGATCTGGCTGGTCACCGGCCCGCCAGGGATCGGCAAGTCCACGCTCGTCTCAAAGGTGGTTTTCGCGGTCAGGTCAAAGGGCCACGGCGTCGGCGGCTGCTTGACGAGAGAGGTCAGGAAGGGGAGGGAGCGCACCGGGTTCAGGCTGATCGACCTCCTGAGCGGGAACGAGGCGGAGCTCGCTTCCGTGAGCGGGCTCGGTCCCAGGGTGGGCAAGTACAGAGTCAACATCACGAACCTCTCTACATTGGGGGCGGGGTCGCTCCTTCGAGCCGCGGAGGTGGCCGACTTCATCGTCATCGACGAGGTAGGCCCGATGGAGCTCACGAGCCCGGAGTTCAGGAAGGGAGTCAAGGCCTGCCTGGCGTCCGGCAAGCCGATGCTCCTCGTGCTCCACGAGAGCATGAAGGACCCCTTGATGGCGGAGATAACGGAGCAGCCCAACAACGCGCTGGTCGAGCTGACGCTCCACAACCGGGATGGCGTCTCCGAGCAGCTGCCCGTGGAGATTGCCACAAGTCTTGGATAGGGACCCCACGAAGGCATGCTTCTCAATCCGAAATTGCTCGGATGGTTGACAGGACAGAAAAGTCACTTTCGAAGAGACTTGCAGAAATGACTCGGCTCGGCCTTGTCGAAAAAGGAAACTCTAATTGGCGGAGAATCAAGGTAGCTAAGCGGGTGATTGTCAAATAACGCTCGTCGGAGGGGTCGATGAGGCCGGGAGAGAGCGCGACGGAAAGTCCGCTCCCCGTGAGGATCTGTTGTAGGCCCCCTCATTGTAGCTGGAGTTTCCATAGAAAAAGAATCGTTGAAGGAGCTTACTGAGCTCGGCGTGAAAGACTCCAAGGCACTCTCAGCGGATCAGCGCGAGGCGCTTTACGTCGAGATAATCGGCCTCTGCCTCACGTCTAGGTCATCAATGGCCTTTCCACCCGAGATTGACGCATATGTAAGGAGGGGAAAGAAATATCGTCGCCTCAACTATCTGGAAGCAATCCACATGGCAAAGGTGATTGACGGACTTGGAGTCGACGAGGTATTCGTTGATGCTCCCGATACGAATCCCGCGAGGTGGACCAGCGAACTCGCTTCCTTGCTCTCTTGCAAACCCCGGATTGTCGCGGAGCATAAAGCCGACGTCAATTATGTGATTGTCTCCGCCGCATCGATAATTGCGAAAGTGGAAAGGGATAATCAGGTGGCGGAGCTCAGGGCGCTCCACGGCGACTTCGGGTCTGGCTACCCTTCTGACCCGGAGACGATAGCCTTCCTAGAGTCGTGGGTGAAGAGCAGGAGCTCGCAACCGGAGTTCGCCCGAAAGAGCTGGAAGACCTGGAACAGGATCGCCTTCTTCCCCACGCTCGACTGACTGATCACGGCATCGTCGACGAGATCAGCGCGTGGTCCCTGTCGAAGGGGCGGAGGTCCACGACGTTCTCCACGAGGAACCCAGCGTCCCTCAGCTTCTGCGCCTCCTCCTTGAAGACCAGTTTGGGCTCCTTGAGCTGGTCGATGCTCCTGGCCTTCACGATTAGGATGAGCCTGCCCCCTTTCTTCAGGTGACTCTTTGCGTTAGCTATCGCGATCTCAGTCTGGTCCCTCTGCGCGATGTCGCAGTACACGACGTCCATCTTCCCGAACTCGCCGAACCTCTCGGTCTCCCTGGCGTCCGAGATGAAAGGGATGACGTTCGTCCTGGCCTTCGCCACCTTCTCTAGGAACTCCCTGCCCACGCGCGCGGACATCTCGACGCCTACCACCAGCCCCTCGCTCCCGACGATGTCGGAGACGTGAGAGGCCGTGGTGCCAGTAGAGGCTCCGAGATAGAGCACCTTGTCGCCTGTCCTGATTATGTCAGGCTCCAGCTCGCCCTTGAGGATGGCCCCCGCGAGCTTGCTCCGGTAGGGGTCCCAGCTCCTGTACTCGCTTCCGTCTATCTTCAGGAGTTCTTCGTCGTAGACCCTATTGCCCGGGACGAGGTTTCTTGTAAAAGCGCCTCTCCTTTCCGCCTCCCGGCCTCCTCCCCTCCTCCCTCCTCCCATAACGAGGACGTTGCTGGTCATTGCGCCGGAACTCTCTTCGTTGTTCCGGACGCGGCGGTGGTGGCTCCTTATACTTTATCTTGATTTCCTTGAGCCTCTTCTCAAAAAGGCCCGTCAGCTCCTCTGCCTTGGTCCCGCGATAGTAATCGATACGCGCGGCGATGGCGATCTTGTTCGCGAGGGTCCTCGCGATCTTCCCCCTCTGCCACTTTGGCGCCATGTGTACGGCCTCGTGTTGGAAGAGTATGCCGTGCTTCGGCGGCCTAGAACCCGTCCTGATGGCCCTGAACAGCGCCTTCTCGGCGCCAAGCACTTGGATGGTACTAGCGGGCAGCCTGGCCATCCTTTCGAGCCCTCCGGCCCTAGCGATGAGCCTCGCCCCTATCGTCGCGCCGGCGACCTGGGTGATGTTGGGCGCGATCTTGTTCATGGTGGAATCCACCGACTCGGCCAGCTTCTCCCGCTCGGCGGCTGTCTTCACCGCCAGCTCTGCCAGGCCGACGATGCGGCGCACGTCTTTCTCTGAGATGGTCCCGCCCTTCGACTTTTCAGAGGCGAGCATGATCGCCTCGGCCTTCTTGCCGCCGTAGCCCTGCTTCTCCAGGGTCTCCTCGTCGAAGGTCCCCCGCCTGCCTATCTCGATGATCAGCTTTGCGAGGGCGAGGTTGTCCTTGAGGATGTCCTGCAGCTCGGGAAAATGCAGGCTGTACCACTCCATCGTCCTCTCGGTCGTGATGTTGAGGAAACGGTCTAGCTCGTCGAGGGCCTGGATCGCGTTCACGAGGTGGAGGTCCTCCTTTGAGGAGGCCTCGCTGACCTCATGCTCCGCGGCAGCGATGGCGCGGGCCCTCGCGTCGCCGAGCGCGCTACTTGCTTCCCCGGCGAGCCCAGCCTTCGCGATTATTGCGAGCTTCCGAGAATCCAGCTCGTCGCGCTCTTCGTCCGTAATTATCGAGGTCTCGATCCCGAACTCCTCCATCTTCTCCTTCGCCGGTATGCTCGAGACCTTCAGCCTTGCGATGCCCTTGCGCTTGACGCCTTCCGCGACCTTTCGAAGCTTCTCCCCTCTCTCGTCATCCTTGTCCGCCCTCTCGGAGACCAATACATCCTCACCCTGGACCACTATGAACCCCACATCAGTCTCGTAGAGAATGGGCTCAGGCATGAAAAATTCCGCTCTTTGCACTCGCGGGGGGCGGTTAAAGGTTATCGCTGGGCTCCGAAGATAGCCCCGTCAATTCGTGAATGTCAAGGTCATTTCTTTTGATGTCACCATGCTGCTGCCTGCAAACGCCAGGAAGACGTAATCGACATCCCGATCACGACTGGTACCTACCAATGGGACGCTACCTACTCGGGCGACAGCAACAACAACGCAGTCTCGGACAACGGAGCGACGAACGAGCAGGTCATCGTCTCCTCGGCAACGCCCGCGCTTACTACAACGCTCTCGTCAACCACGATAACGGCGGGAGGCTCTGTCTCCGACACCGCCCACCTGAATGGTGGGTTCAACCCCACCGGGACGGTCACCTTCTTCTTCTCAACGAGCGACTCTTGTCCCGCAGACGGAGCCACGCAGGTGAGGTCGGCTGTGACGATGTCAGGCGACGGTGTCTATCCGTCATCATCACAGGTCTTCAGCATTACGGGCACCTACTACTGGTACGCGACGTACAGTGGTGACTCTAACAACAACCCTGTCACGAGCGCTTGCGAACCGCTCGTCGTGCAGCCCACAGGCACCGGTGTCCCAGAGTTCCCGACACCGATGGTCATCACCACCGCAATCGCGTTTCTGGCCCTTTCGGCCCTCATGAGGACAAGGAAAGGCAACGGCACCCTCGGATAGATGTCTCCAGGCCAGCTCGTCCATGTCCTTCTAGCTCGATTGCAGCCAACCGAAGTCAAGAAGCTCGAGGCTTTCTCAGAATAAAATTACGGGGACTTGTCCTACACGGTAGCCGCATCAACCACAATCAGAATTATATAGCCCCCTGAGGCCATCATTAGCAAAGGAGTGTAACGTTACGCCAACCCACGGTTCGCTTACTAAAGCCGGAAAGGTCCGGTCGCAGACCCCGAAGATCGAAGGGAAGCCCCACAAGGGCAAGATCCCCAAGGTCCGGAACACTAGGACTTTCATCAAGAGATTTAACCTAAAGAGAAAGCCTGGCCAGAATTGGAGACTCTAGGCACTCCACACTCCTCGGGCGACGAGTCGGCAGCCATCGCCTGCATCGTCCGCTCGATTCTCTCGGGAGATATCACGTCCCGGCACCACCTGGAACAAGCAAAGAAGGAAGCCGCGAAGCGCTATCATCTAGACCGGTTCCTCTCGAACTCTCAGGTCTACCTAGCCCTCTCGCCCGAGCAGCGGGTCGGAAGGAAGGAGATCTTCCGGGTCCACCCCCGCAGGAGCGCTTCTGGCATTGTCATCGTGACGGTTTTCACATCCCCTGCGAATTGCCCCCACGGGACCTGCGTCTACTGCCCGGGCGGGCCGTCGATGGGGACCCCCCAGAGCTATGTCCCCGACGGCCCTAGCATGCGGGGAGCCAGGGGCGTGGGGTTCGACCCATACCTCCAGGCGCAGAAGATGCTGAAGAAGTACCTCGACCGGGGCCACGAGGCCTCGAAGGTCGAGCTAATGGTGGAGGGCGGGACGTTCCTCGCCATGCCCCGCGACTACCAGGAGTGGTTCATCAAAGGAGCCTTCGACGGCCTGAACTGCGCGCAGTCTCCGTCGCCCTCGCTAGAGCATGCGCACTCCGTCAACGAGTCCGCGGATTACCGGTCTGTAGGCCTCACGATAGAGACGAAGCCCGACTGGTGCCGCCCCGAGCACGTGGACGTGCTGCTCTCGTACGGGGTCACCAAGGTGGAGATAGGCGTCCAGGCCTTGAGAGACTCCATACTCGCGCGGAGCAACAGGGGGCACACCGTGCAAGATACGCTCGACGCGTTCCAGGTGGCGCGCGACGCCGGGCTGAAGGTCGCCGCACACATGATGCCGGGACTTCCAGGCTCCAACCCGGAGGACGACCTCTCCGACCTCCTCCGCCTCTTTGAGGACGAGTCTCTGCGCCCCGACATGATGAAGCTCTACCCGACTACAGTGGTCAGAGGGACCGCGCTCGCAAAGATGTGCGAGGCAGGGCTCTACGAGCCCTACGACCTCGAGACCGTCGTCCGGCTCATCGCGGAGATGAAGGTCCACGTCCCGCCGTGGCACAGAATAATGAGGATACAGAGAGAGATACCCGAGGCGGACATCGCGGCCGGGAACAAGGCGGGGAATCTTAGGGAGCTCGTCCTCGCTAGGGTGAAGGCCAACGGCCGCTCGTGCGGCTGCATAAGGTGCCGTGAGGTCGCTATGGACTCGCCGTCCGACATCAGGGAAGGAGAGGAGGGCGACCTCGTCCTGCGGCGGGAGAGCTACGCCGCCTCAGGAGGGACGGAGGTCTTCGCCACCTACGAATACGAAAGGACGGGAAAGCTGGCAGGCTTCGTGAGGATGCGCTCGCCTTCGGAGAAAGCGCACCGGGGTGAGATGGGCGGCATGGCGTGCATCGTCAGGGAGCTCAAGGTCTACGGGCGGGTAGTCTCCGTCGGGTCGAAGGACGAGCAAGCCTTCCAGCATAGGGGACTGGGACGCTCGCTCCTTGAAGCGATGGAGAAGGAAGCGAGGGAAGGCTTCGACTCGCGCACGCTTCTAGTGATGAGCGCCGTAGGGACGAGGAACTACTACCGGAAGTTCGGTTACGAGAGGTGCGGGCCGTACATGGCCAAGAGCTTGGCACCTAGCGCCTAAAATAACCCGCAGAGGCCCTCCTCGCGTCGTGATCGTAGGCAACTGCAGATTCGCTGACGACGTCCTCTACGACACGGCCTCCAATACCTGGGTACGCTTTCAGGAGGACGGCACGGCGACCATAGGGATCAACTCGATACTCGCGTGGCTTGGGGGCCCCATCAGTTCGATCTCGTTCAAGCCGATCGGGACCACCATAGAGAGGGGAAAGGCGCTGGGTGCCATCGAGAGTCCTCGCCACTTCGACACCGTCAGGAGCCCGATCACGGGTAAGATCATCGAGATGAACGAAGCCCTAACCGGGAACCCTGGACTGCTAAACCGCGACCCCTACGGAGAGGGGTGGTTCGCGAAGGTGGAGCCCCTCAACAAGCAGCAGGAGGTGGCGATGGTGAAATCTCCCGCGCTGGCAAGACCTGACCTCCAAGCGAGGATAGCCGAGCTGAGGATACGGTGCTTCGCGGAGTTTCCGGACAACGAGATGTACGAGATAGGGACGGAGTGCTCAGCCGTTCTCGTCAGGCTCGACGAGCTCCTGTCGACCTCCCCCACAGGCACGGTGGTGCATCTGGTCTCTGACGACCCTGCTTCCGAGATCGAGATGATCCGTTGGAGCGACCAGACTGGGAACCAGGTCGTGGAGACGAGGAAGGAGGGGACGCTGGTGCACTACCTGTTGAAGAAGACGCGGCCATGAGAGGCCGTGGATAGGGGAAGGAGCGCTCCGAAAGGGGAACGCCCCCCTCTGGAGTCCTACTTCTCGACTGGGGTGCCCACCGAGTTGCCCCACTCCGTCCAGGATCCGTCGTAGTTCTTGACGTTGGGGTATCCGAGAAGATACTTCAGCACGAACCACGTGTGGGACGACCTCTCCCCTATCCTGCAGTATGTGATGACCTCCTTCTCGGAGGTCACGCCCTTTGGGAAGTATAGCGCCTCGATGTCCTTCCTGGGCTTGAAGGTCCCGTCAGCGTCGTTGAGGGTCTGCGCCCACGGGACGTTCTTGGCGCCGGGGATGTGTCCGCCGCGCTGGGCGTGCTCCGTGGGGTACTCCGGGGGAGCTAGGATTTCTCCGCTGAACTCCTTCGGGCCCCTCACGTCGACGAGGACCTTGTCGCCGAGTCGCAGCGACTGGAGCAAGTACTCCTTGTAGACCCTCAGGGACGGGTCGGGCGACCCCACCTTGTAGCTCGACTTTTGAGGGGTCGGGACGTCCTTCGTGACCGGCTGGTCCTCGAGGAGCCACTTCTTCCTGCCGCCGTTCATCAGCTTGACTTTCTCGACGCCGTGGAACTTGAAGACCCAGAATGCGAAGGTGGCGAACCAGTTGTTGAAGTCCCCATAAAGGATCACCCAGGTGTCGCTGCCGATGCCCGCGTTGCTGAAGAGGGCCTCGAGCTGGTCCTTGCTCAGGATGTCCCTCCTGAGGGGGTCATTGATGTCCTTCTTCCAATCGAATAGGACCGCCCCGGGGACGTGTCCGGAATTGTAGTTTGCCGCGGGGTCGTAATCAACCTCTGCAATCCTTACGTTTGCATCCTTGTGGTGCTGCAAGACCCATTCGGTGTCTACGAGCACTTCGGGGTGCGCATATTCAACGCTACTCATATTTTTCCCACGACCATTATTCTCTATATTAATAGCATTGCTTGCAATATTCTATTGCGAATCGCCCTCTCGCGGCTGGCTCGTTCAGGGAGCGCCTCGCATCCTTCAGCTAGGAGAAGCGCCCTGAGGCCCTCGTGAGGCACGGTGTCCGCCTGCTGGACTGGACCGACCACGGGACAAGTAACGGTGCGGACGCCCCGACAGGGAGGCAGAGACCTCAAAGCTTTATGCGCGCCGAGCGAGAACCGGATGTCAGCGACATGTCGGGACTCTCAGGCTATCGTGGGCCGTCGGCGAAGATCCTGACCGAAGCGGGAGCGAGCATAGGCGACGTCCTCGAGGTCCAGACCGGGGGGGAGAGCATCAGGGGGACGCTGGTCCCCAGGTATGAGCACGACGACGACAGGCACATCGTGATCAAGCTGAACAACGGCTACAACGTCGGCATCTCCGTAGAGAAGGTCTCGAAGGTCGTCAGGCTCGAGAAGGGCGAGGCTCCCAAGTTCGTCGCCCCCCAGAAGGTCGCCAGCAAGGGCCTCCCCAGGGTCTCGATCTTGGGCACAGGAGGGACCATCGCGAGCCGTGTCGACTACCGGACGGGCGCCGTCCGCCCGGCGACCACCTCGGAGGAGCTCTACTCCCTCTTTCCGGAACTCTCTGAGATAGCGACCATCACGCCGGAGATCGTCCTGAGCGTCTACAGCGAGAACCTCGAGCCGGGCCACTGGGAGACGATCTCGAAGAGGGTCTCCGAGGTTGTGGCCGAGGGAGTGTCGGGGATAATCCTGACCATGGGGACGGACGCGATGGGCTATACCGCGGCAGCGCTGAGCTTCGCGCTGAAGGGTCTACCCGTCCCTCTCTTCATAGTGGGCTCCCAGCGCTCCTCCGACAGGCCTTCGTCCGACGCATTCCTCAACCTAATCGGCGCGGCGACGATGGCTGTCCAGGCCGACTTCTCGGGAGTCTATGTCGTGATGCACGCCGACTCCAGCGACGACAGGCTCGCCGTCCACACGGGGACGCGCGTGAGGAAGAACCACACCAGCGCTAGGGACGCCTTCGAGTCCATGGGCGTCGAGCCGCTCGGCTACTGGTCGCGCCAGGGTATCTGGGTGACGGCACGCGAAGCGCCACCTCCCAGAGGAAACGCTGGGAGCTTCGCCGCGAAGCCCAATTTCGACCCGCGCGCAGCGCTCGTGAAGTTCTACCCTTCGATGCCCACCCAGTACCTAGGCGCGCTCTTCGGGTCGGGGCTGCGCGGGGTCGTCTTCGAGGGTACCGGGCTAGGGCACATCAACAGCAAGAACATCGAGGTCGTGGGGAAGTTCGTCGCGGACGGCGGCGTTGCCTGCATGACCTCGCAGTGCCTCTGGGGGAGGGTGGACATGAATGTCTATGACACTGGGCGGGACCTCCTCAAAGCCGGGGTGGTCCCGCTCGAGGACATGCTCCCAGAGACCGCGGTGGCGAAGCTGATGTGGGCCTTGGCCAACTCCAAGTCGACCGAGGAGACCAAGGCGCTCATGCAGGAGAACCTCGTCGGTGAGGTCAGCACCCGGACGACCCAGAGGAGGTAGAGTCGGGTGGAGAAACAAGCGGGCGGCCCGACGCTTCCTTTCGATCCTGCCTCCTGCCAGCTAAGGGTGGGGCTCGAGATTCACCAGCAGCTAGCGACCGACACCAAGCTCTTCTGCCCATGCCCCATCGTGAAGTCAGACGAGCTGCCCCTCTCCTTCGAGAGGAGGCTCCGCCCGACGCAGAGCGAGCTCGGGCAGATCGACCCGGCAGCGGTCTTCGAGTTCAACAAAGGGAGGGTGAACCTATACAAGTGGAACCCCGAGTCCTCGTGCCTCGTCGAGGCAGACGAGGAGCCTCCTCACCCTCCGAGCAAGGAGGCGATAGAGACCGCCCTCCTCGTCGGGGAGCTGCTCGGGTCAAAGGCGGTGGACGAGGTGCACGTCATGCGGAAGATAGTGATTGATGGGTCGAACACATCCGGCTTCCAGAGGACGGCGATCATCGCGCTCGGAGGAGCGTTGAACGTTTACGGTGCCAGCCATTTCCAGGTCGGCGTCCAGACGGTCACGGTCGAGGAGGACTCTTCGAGGGTGCTGAAGGAGGGACCGCAGGCGAGGGAGTACGCCCTCGACAGGCAGGGGGTCCCGCTCGTCGAGATCGCCCTCGACCATGTCGTCGGCATCCCGGAAGATGTCGAGGCGATGGCTCTCTCCCTCGGGCGGTCGCTTCGCTCTACAGGAAGGGTCGCGAGGGGCCAGGGGACGATCCGCCAGGACCTCAACGTGTCGCTGTTGGGAGGGCAGGTCGTGGAGGTGAAGGGGGTCCAGAAGCTCAACCTCATCGCGAAGGTCGTCCGATATGAGGCGACCCGCCAGATGGGGTTGGTCAAGATCGCAGAGGACATCAAGAAGAGGGGGATCGTGCAAGTAGAGTGCAGGGCGAACGACGCGACCGGGACGATGAGGAACACGTCGTCGCCAGCGCTGAAGCGCATCCTGCAGAAGGGGGGAGTGGTCACCTGCGTCTCGATCTCCGGGTTCGCGGGGCTGTTGGGGCTCGAGCCGTTCCCGGGCATCCGTCTCGGGAAGGAGCTCGCCGAGATCGCGAGGACCAACGGCCTCGGAGGGGTCATCCATTCGGACGAGTTCGCGAAGCAGGGGGTCACCGAGGACGAGTCGGTCGCGCTTCGCGCACTCGGCGGGTCGGACTCCCGCGCGGGCCTCGTCCTGGTCGCTGGAGAGTCGTCCGAGAGGGTCGAGACAGTCGCCGCGCTTGTCTCAGAGCGCTTGAGGAGGGCGCCCCTCGGCGTCCTGGGAGAGACGAGGGCAGCGACCGACGAGGGGGAGACGAGGTACCAGCGGCCTCGTCCCGGTGCCGCGAGGATGTACCCGGAGACCGACATCCCAGAGATCGTGGTGACCGAGGAGTGGAAACGGAGCATGAAGAAGATGCTCCCGGTCCCCTGGAAGGAGAAGGTCGCGGGATACTCCAAGAAGTACTCGCTGAGCGAGGAGGCCGCCCTCCAGCTCTTCGACTCCGACAACTCGAAGCTCTTCGAGGAGGTCGCGGCCAAGCTCAAGCTCGAGCCCTCGGTGATAGCGTCCATCCTCGTCGAGATACCCGTCCGCCTCTCGAGGGAGGGGATCGAGGAATCTAGGGTCACGGCGGGAGCGCTCACGTCGGTCCTTGGGGCGGTCGACCGAGGGAGGTTCGCGAAGGAGGCCGCGGTGGACGTCCTACGCGCCATCGGTAAGGGGGAGGCGCGCGACCTCGACGACGCCGTCTCAAAGCTGGGCCTGACCGGGATGAGCGACGAGGAGCTCGGCGAGATCATCAGCGGAGTCTTGAAGCGAAACAAGGCCCTCATCCAGGAGAAGGGAGACCGCGCCTTCAGCGTCCTGATGGGCGAGGTGATGAAACTGGCCAGAGGAAAGGTGGACGGCCAGAAGGTCAGCAAGCTGCTGAAGCAGGCCATAGACGAGTCCCGCTAGGACCTGCCGCGCCCTCCAAAATTTGACGAATGACGCTTAAATAACAACGCTCCCTTGTGCTGCTCGTCGATGCCAGAAGACACTAGGAACGTCAAGATCAGGATAAAGTCGGGCGATAACGAAGCGGAGATCGAGGGCTCGCTCCTCGACATCCGTGAAGCGATAGAGCTCATCCCGGAGGTACTCGAAAAGCTTCCCAAGGCGAGCTTGGAGAGAAGGTCGGCGGCCGTCGGCCTGCCGGTCCAGGCAGCGACGCAGCGCGCCTCGGAACCCGCCTCGGCGGCAGTCCAGACCTCCGCCGCGCCGTCGTCCGCCCCGACCGTCTCGATAGAGAAGGGAGACTCGCTCAGCGACGTGATCTCCAAGTTCTTCGCAGACCCTTGGGGGAGGAGCCCCCGGAAGCTTATGGAGGTCAGGGAGGCGCTCCAGTCGTACGGCCTGAACTACCCGAAGCAGTCCGTCGCCGTGGCGCTTCTTCGCCTCGCGAAGAGCTCCAAGATCAGGCGGTTCAAGGGAGAGGGAGGGGAGTACGTCTACACGGCTTCCACGGCGGCGATCCACGTCCCTAGCACGGTCCAACCAAGCGGCGTGCAGCACGCCGCGCAAGAAGAGGCGGTGCCGGCGATCGGGGTAGGGGAGGAGGAGGAACAGCTCAACCTCGACGCGCCCTCCGCCCACTGAGCCATCCGCCTGACAAATGTTTAATCGGGGACGAATTTCTCCCATCGTCCTGGTTTGTCGGCTTCCACAGAAAGGCAGCTCGCCGTCATCGTGAGCTACGGCGAAGTCAAGGTCGAGTTCTCAGGCTCTCCGGACGTCGTCTTCCGTTCACTTCACGAGTTCATCTCGAAGGAGATCCCTAACATCGACCTCGCCAAGAGCATTTCAGTCAACTACTCGCTCAACGACCTGATACAGATGTTCAAGGACTACATCAAGTTCACAGAAGAGGGCCCGCGGGTATGGGGTCAGGACAAGAAGCTCAGCGACAAGGACATCGTCGGACTCCAGCTGGTGGCGGCCAAGGCGGCGATGCTCTCAGGAAAGGCGAAGAGCGACGACATGAACGTCAATGAGCTCCAGGCCGCAACCAGCCTCATAAGCAAGACCATCGGCTCTCGCCTGTCGGAGCTCAACAAGGCTGGAGCTGTCGATAGGGTAGAAGGAGAAGGTACGGGCCGCTACAGGATAACGACCACAGGCATACACTGGCTCAACTCGCAGCTCTCGAAGAAGTATCCTAGGTCGAGTCAGTCGACGCCCTGAGACGCCTGCCTTCGCCGCTCCCAGAGCGTCGTGACTGCCTTCTGCGCCGTGAGCTTCAGGGTGTCGTTGTGGTGTTTTACGACCGAGTGGCCATCGACAGCTCTTACTCCAGCCCCTACTATGGATGAAGATTTGGAAGGCGCCAAGAGGCGTGAAAGCATTCGTGGTCCGCTTGTCGATACGGAACATGGGGAGACTCGTCTCTTGTTCGAGATGCCCACCTTAGGGAAAATCAAACCGACAAAAATTTCGCTTCCAATGCAACTAGTTGATGTTTTTTGGAATTCCAGTTGATGGGATTGTGCCGAGATAGGAATGTGCTTTGAGCGTCACCCTCCTGTGCGATTTCGCTTGTGCCTATCTTCGGCGAACGAGGCGATCACGACCCTGTGGATCGTGACCTTGAGCGTCTG
>Ga0307372_10010316_pt1 | contig 12680 bp, 10 predicted proteins | sample OX1MG_FD_202533 | JGI IMG/M metagenome (GOLD analysis project Ga0307372, IMG submission 202533) | Soil microbial communities from Risofladan, Vaasa, Finland - OX-1 | ecosystem: Environmental > Terrestrial > Soil > Coastal area > Acid sulfate soil | place: Finland: Risofladan, Vaasa | collected...
GCCGCAGCCCTGAGCCGCGGCCCCGTGGTCATCGCGCGTACCTTGCGTTACGGTGAGGGCGTATCGTCCCAGCCCAGACGGGCCGGAACGAGAAGGTGCAGGACCACGGAGGGCGTGTCATGGCCGAGATCACCGACCTTGCGCGCCCGGCGGGCTCACCCGGTCCCGCGGCCCCGCCTGGCCCGCCCCCGGCCATCGTGCCGCTGGCGGGCCTGCCCATCGTCGGGGTGGCGCTGGTCCTGCTGGTGGTGGCCATCGCGGGCAACTGGCTGTGGGCGCTGGACTTCTTCCACATCGTCGGCGGCGGGCTCTGGACCGGCGTCGACCTGTTCGTGGGCCTGATCATCGGCCCCATCCTGGGCCGGCTGTCCGTCCCGGCACGGGTGGAGTTCGCCGCCCGGTTCATGCCGAAGATGCTGCTCATCATGCCGACCCTGGTGGTCATGACGCTCGCGTCCGGCTTCCAGCTCGCCCGTCACCTCGGTGTGCTGGACGTGGCCTACCCCCGGCACTGGTGGCTGACCGCCTCGTTCATCGTGGTCGGCGTGATGACCGTGGTCGCACTCGGCTTCCTGGAGCCGGCCAACCTCGCCGTCCTGTTCGAGCTGCGCAAGCCGGCGCCCGACGGCGCGCTGATCGGCAAGCTCATGCGCAGGTTCGCCTACACGGCCGGGATCACCGGGCTGATGCAGATCGCCACGCTGGTGATCATGACGAGGATCACGACATGGTAGACGGCGCGCAGCGGCAGCTCCCCCCGGTCACGGCGCTGGCGGTGGCGGCGCTGATCGTGGTCCTGGCCGGCGGCATCGACCTGGCCGCCCACCTGCCCCGGCCCGCGCCGCTCGGCCCGCCGGTCGCCGCCCTGGCCGTGGCGGCGGTCACCGTGATCGCCGCCGCCGTCACGCTGGCGCGGGTGCGCGACTTCGCCTGGCACACGTTCTTCCTGGTGGGGGGCTGGGCGCTGGCCGCCTACCTGGTGATCGCCGGGATGCTGGAGCTCGTGTTCGTCCTCGACCACACCCCGGGCGGCCTGCTCGCCGTGCTCTCGCTCATGCTGGCCGTGTTCGCCGTCGACGTCCCGCTGCTGCTCGCCTTCTCGGTCGCCCGCTACCAGCCAGGCCCGGCCGCCGGAGCCGCGGGCGCCGCCGGCGCGGGGACCGCACCGCCACCTTAAGTACACTTACCCCTAGTAACCGCCATGTCACAAATTCGGAAGGGCGGGCGGGCGAATGGGGGCACTTCCGGCACATACGCGTACGGCGGGGCATCCGCCGACGGCGCATGACACGGCCGCGCTGGTGCAGTACGCCATTGACCAGGTCCTGCGCGCCGAGCCGGACTTCAGCGGCCTGCCGGGCGTGCTGGAGCGGCTGGCGGCCAGCTGGGAGGCGGAAGCCGTGCTCGCCCTGGCGGTGCAGCCTGACGGCTCCCCGGTCACGCTGGCCGGCTACCCGGATGAGGTGACGGCCCGGCCGCTGCTGCCCGCCACCATCATGGTGATGGCGGAAACCCACCCGGCGGCGGCCACGGCGATGCGCGCTGGCGGCACCTTCCAGGCCCCGCTGGGGACCGGGGCGTGGCCGGACCAACCGGACCGCCCGGTGAGCGCGCTGGTCGCCTGGGCGGCGGCGGGCGCGGGGGAGCAGCGAAGCGGCCTGGTGCTGATAGGCGACCCGGGCGCCTGGGACGCCCAGACCCGGTCGACCCTGCGGATGGTGGCCGCCGTGGTCGCCGCCCAGCTGCGGCATACCGGTGACGTCGCCTACCTGCAGGAGCGGGAGGCGGTGACCAGGGCGCTGATGGACGCGTCCCCCGACGCGGTCATGGTCATGGACTCCGACCGGCGGGTGGTGGCGTTCAACCCGGCGGCCGAGAAGCTGTACGGGTGGCACCGCGAGGACGTGCTCGGCAAGGACATGCCGAGCCTGCTCATCCCCGAGCGCGACCAGGCACGGTTCCTGGCGGGCACGGAGAGCTTCCTGGCCCGCCGCGATCCCGGCGAGTTCAGCGGCCGGATGAACCTGCCGGTGCTGCGTGCCGACGGCAGCGAGCAGATGGTGGAGCTGACCGCGCTGCCGCTGGTCGTGCGCGGCCGGGTCTATTTCTGCGGCTTCCTGCGCGACCTGTCCGAGCTCGAACGGGTCAGGGCGGAGCTGGTGGCGCAGGAGACCGGCTTCCGCGTGCTCAGCCGGCGGGCGCCGGTGGGGATCGCCGCGACCGGCCCGGACGGCCGGTGCCTGTTCGTCAACGAGCGCTGGTGCCTGCTGAACGCGGGCTTGCCAGCCGACTACCTGGGCAAGCCATGGCTGTCGGTGGTGCACGCCGTCGATGCCGACCGGGTCCGGCAGGAGTGGGCGGCGGCCACCACTGGCGGCACCACCCTGGATACCGACTGCCGCCTGCGGGCTGGCGGGGCGCCATGGGTGCGGGTGGGGGTGGCCGCGCTCCCGGCCGGCCGCGATGGCGGGCCAGGGTTCGCGATCACCGTGACCGACATCACCGACTACAAAGAGGCAGAACGTGAACACCAGCACCAGCTGGCTGCCGAACGCGCGGCGGGCAATGGGCTGACCGACCAGGCCGAGCGGCTGACCAGCCTGATTGCCACCGCCATTCCCGCCATCGTGGTCGGCGACCAGCACGGCCTGGTCGCCCAGGTGAACGAGAGCTTCCGGGGGATGTTCGGCATCACCGAGCCGTCGGCGGCCCTCATCGGCTGCCCGTCTGCCCGGCTGGCCCGGCGCATCGCGCCGGCCTTCGCTGACCCTGCCGGGTTCGGCGCCACCATGGGCCGGCTCGCCAGCGGGCGGCTGCCTGCCGCTGGCGAGCAGATGGCCTGTGCCGACGACCGGGCGGTCGAATGTGACTACTGGCCGATGTTCGTGGCCGGGGAGTACCGGGGCGGCATCTGGCTGTTCTGGGACATGACCCGGCGCAAGGAGGCCGACGAGCGGCGGGAGCGCGAGCTCGGCACGGTACGCCAGGCACGGCGGGACGCCGAGCGGGACCGGCAGCGCCTCGCCGAGCAGAACGCCCGGCTGCGGGAGGTCGACGAGCTCAAGACCCAGTTCCTGGCCACGGTGTCACACGAGCTGCGGGGACCGCTCACCTCGATCGTCTCCTACACCGAGCTGATCTCGGATGAGAAGGAGCGCCTGTCGCCGGAGGCCGCCGCCTTCCTTGAGGTGGTCGAGCGCAGCGCGGCGCAGCTGACCCGGCTGGTCGGTGACCTGCTGCTGCTGAGCCGGATCGAGGCCGGGGTGACCCCGCTGGAACTGGCTCCGGTGTCGGTGCGGGAGGTGGTGGCCGACGCGCTGCGGACGGAGGCGCCCGCCGCGGAGCGGCACGGCATCGAGCTGGCCGGCTCGGCCGTGGACGGCCCGCCGGTCCTGGCGGACGCTACCCGGCTGCGGCAGGTGATCGAGAACCTGCTCGCCAACGCGATCAAGTTCTCCACCTCCAGCGGGACGGTCCGGGTCACCGCCACCTGCACCGGGGACGAGTGGCGGATCGACGTCGCGGACTCCGGGCTCGGCATCCCCGCCGACGAGATCGGCCAGGTCTTCGACCGCTTCTTCCGTGCCTCCAACGGCCGCAAGGCGGGCCGGCGCGGGTCAGGGCTGGGGCTGGCCGTGGTCAAGGCGCTCACCGACCTGCACGGCGGCCGGGTCGACGTGGCGAGCACGGCCGGCCACGGCAGCACGTTCAGCGTGATCCTGCCAGTGCCCCCGGCGGCGGGCACGCCGGACGGGGACCCCGGGCCACAGGAGGACGGTGATGGATAACGGCACCGCGGCCACGCCGGGCCGGATCCTGGTGGTGGAGGACGACCCGGTCTCGGCCATGTTCGTGACCCATGTGCTGGCCAAGCGGGGCGGCTTCGATGTCACCCATACCCCCGACCCGCGGATGGCGCTGGAGTGGGCCAGGTCGCAGACCTGGGACCTGGTGATCACCGACGTGGAGATGCCGGGGATGACCGGCATCGAGCTGCTGGAACAGCTGCGCCGGTCCTCACCCGAGCTGCCGGTCGCTGTGATCACCGCCTACGCGTCCGTGGACTACGCGGTGCGGGCGCTGCGCAGCGACGCGGACGAGTTCCTGGAGAAACCGGTCCGGCCCGAGCACCTGATCTCGACCGCCACCGCGCTGATCGCCAAGGGACGGAGCGCCCGGGAGGCCCGCCCCGGCGTCGTGCTCGCCATCGGCGCGCACCCCGATGACGTGGAGATCGGCGCGGCCGGCACCCTGCTCGCGCACCAGGACCTGGGCGACCCGGTGTCGATCCTGACGATATCCAGCGGGGCCCGCGGCGGCAGCCAGGACACCCGGGCCGGTGAGTCCCGCCGGGCCGCCGACCTGCTGGGCGCCACGCTGTACCTGGAGGACACCCGGATCAACGAGGGTGACCCGACGATCAGCGCCATCAGCCGGGTGGTCGAACAGGTCCAGCCGACCATCATCTACACCCACTCGATCCACGACGTCCACCAGGACCACCGCAGCACGCACCGGGCCGCCATGGTCGCGATCCGGGAGATCGGCCGGGTCTACTGCTTCCAGTCGCCGTCCGCCACCGTGGACTTCCGGCCCAGCCGGTTCGTGACCATCGACGAGCAGCTCCAGCGCAAGCTGGCCGCGATCGACGCGTTCGGCTCCCAGGTAGGGGTCCGCGGCTATCTCGACCCGGACCTCATCCAGTCCACCGCCCGGTACTGGTCCCGGTACGGGGACGGGCGCTACGCGGAGGCCTTCGAGGTGATCCGGGAGGCGGCCGCGCTGCCCACCGGCGCGGGAGGGCAGGGAAAGGTGGCGATCGCGTGAGCCTGCCGGTCCGGCTGGACGAGGACTACCACGTCCACTCCACCTTCTCCGGCGACGCGGTGAGCACCCTTGCGCAGAACGTGGCCGCCGCTCGCGAGCGTGGGCTGCGCACGGTGTGCCTGGCCGAGCACGTGCGCCGGGAGACGGCGGCCGTCCCGGGCTTCCTGGCCGCCGTCCGTGCCCTCCCGCCCGTGCCCGGCCTGCGGGTCCTGGCCGGGGTGGAGGCGAAGATCCTCGACACCCGCGGCCGGCTCGACCTGCCGGACCTGCCGCCAGGAGTGGACCTGGTGCTGATCGCCGACCACCAGTTCCCCGGCCGGGACGGCCCGCTGCCGCCCAGCCAGGTAGGCGCCGCGCTGGCCGGCGGTGTCATGACCGCCGCCACCGCCGTGGAGGCCCTGGTCGAGGCCACCGTGGCCGCGCTGCGGCAGGCCGGCCCGGCGCTGATCGCCCACCTGTTCAGCGTGCTGCCGAAGGTGGGGCTCGCCGAGTCCGCTGTTCCCGCCCACCTGCTCGGCCTGCTGGCCAGCGCCGCCCGCCAGGCCGGCGCGCTGGTGGAGGTGAACGAGAGATGGGGCTGCCCGTCGGCGCGGACGCTGGCGTCGTTCGCGGCGGCCGGGGTGCCGCTGGTCGCGAGCACCGACAGCCATGACTGCGCGGACGTGGGCAGCTACCCGCGGGTCCGGGAGATCGTGGGCGCGGCACGCATCGCCGGGCCCGCCGGGAGACGCTGATGCCGGTGCTCGCGACGGCCTGGCGGGTCCTGCTGGTCGCGCTGGCGGCCCCGGCATGAGCGCGCCATCGCAGCAGCCTGCCCGGCCCGGGCTGGCGCGCCCCCCGGACGCCGCACGCATCTACCTGTTCAGCTGACAGCCCTGCCGGTGGCCGGCGCGGCGCCGCGCCAATTGTCGTACCCCTCCGCAATCATGTGGCACGTCCGGCTGGCCCGGCGTCCCGGGACCGGCGACGTGCTCCACGATCGGGGCAGCGCGATGAGGCTGATCCACACGTCCGACTGGCACCTGGGGCGGACCTTGCACGGGGAGAGCCTGCTGGAGCACCAGGCGGTCTTCCTGGACTGGCTGCTCACCGAGGCGGTGTCGCAGCAGGCCGACGCGGTGGTGGTGGCAGGCGACATCTACGACCGGGCGGTGCCATCCACCGACGCGGTGAAGCTGCTCGGTGCGGCTCTGGTCGGCTTCTTCCGTGCCCGCATCCCGGTCATGCTGACCAGCGGGAACCACGATTCGGCGGTCAGGCTCGGGTTCGCCTCCGAGCTGAGCGAGGAAGCCGGCATCCACCTGCGCACCCGGCCGGCCGACATCGGCCGCCCGCTGCTGGTCCGCGACGCCCACGGCGAGGTGGGCATCTACGGCATCCCCTACCTGCTGCCGGACGCGGTCATGACCGAGCTGGGGGCGGAGCGCTCGCACGCCTCGGTGCTGGCCGCCGCCAGCGCGCGGATCCGCGCCGACGCCAGCGCCCGCGGGCTGCGGCGCACCGTCGTGGCCGCGCACGCGTTCGTCACCGGCGGCCAGGCCTCGCAGTCCGAACGCGACATCCGGGTGGGCGGCATCGGCGACACACCGGTCTCCGCCCTGGCCGGATGCTCCTACCTGGCGCTGGGGCATCTGCACGGCCAGCAGCGGATCGACGCCGGCGGCACCACGGCCAGCTACTCGGGCTCGCCGCTCGCGTTCTCCTTCTCCGAGCGCCACCACACCAAGTCAGTCACCCTGGCCGAGATCGACGGCACCGGGCAGGTGGTGACCCGGCTGCTGCCAGCGCCGGTGCCGCGGCCGCTGCGGGAGGTGCGGGGGCGCCTGGACGACCTGCTCGCGCGGGCGGACACCGACCTGGCCGAGCTGTCGGGCGCCTGGGTCAAGGCGGTGCTCACCGACCAGGCCAGGCCGGCCGCGCCGATGGAGCGGCTGCGGGAGAGGTGGCCACACACGATCGCGCTGGAGTTCGCACCGGAGGGCGGGCTGACCAGCCCCGACGCCGACCTGGCACGGCTGGCCGAGGCAGTGGACCCGGTCGAGATCTGTGAGCTGTTCGTGGACTACGTGGCCGGTGCCCCGCCCGACACGGCCCAGCGCGCCGTGCTCAGGCAGGCGGTGGAGGCGGCCCAGCAGAGCGAGGCGGCGGCCTGATGCGGCTGCACACGCTGGAGGTGCGGGCGTTCGGCCCCTATGCCACGCCGCAGCGGATCGATTTCGACCTGCTGGCGAGCAGCGGCCTGTTCCTGCTGGAAGGCCCGACCGGGGCGGGCAAGACCACGATCCTCGACGCGGTCACCTACGCACTCTACGGGGGCCTGGCGGGGGAGGACTCCGCCGGTGACCGGCTGCGGTCCCACTTCGCCGGGCCGGATGCCGAGCCGTCGGTGATGTGCGAGCTCTCCCTGCGCGGCACCCGGTACCGGGTCACCCGGGTGCCCGAGCACACCCGGCCCAAGAAGCGTGGCGACGGGTTCACCACCGAGGCGAGCCGGGTCCACCTGGAGCGGATGGAGGCAGGCGGCTGGTCCAGCCTGTCGGCGAACAAGGCCGAGGTGGGAGATCTGATCACCGAGGCGGTCGGGCTCAGCCGTGAGCAGTTCACCCAGGTGATGCTGCTGCCGCAGGGGGAGTTCGCGCGGTTCCTGCGGGCCAGGGACGACGACCGGCGGGAGCTGCTCACCAAGCTGTTCGGCACCCAGCTGTACGACCGGGTCACCGCCGAGCTCGACCGGCGCCGCGCGGAGGCGAACCAGGCCCGCCAGGACGCCGAGCGGGCGGTCGTGACCGCGGTGGCCGTCGCGGCCGAGGCGGCCGGGCTCGACGAGGACGCCCGGGCCGAGCTGCTGTCGCTCCCGCGTGCCGAGCGCGCGACCCGCCTGAAGGAGGCCGCCGAGGAACTGGCCACGCGCGTCTGTGTGACCGGTGACGCGCTCGGGGTCGCGGCCGCCGCCGTGGAGACCGCCCAGGCCCGGGACGAGGAAGCCGGGCGGCAGGCGGCCCTGATGACCAGGCTGACCGAGGCGCTGGCGGCGCTGAGCGCCCATGAGCGGGAGCGGTCCGGGCACGAGCAGCGTGCCGGGCGGCTGGCCGCGGCCCGGCGTGCCGAGCCGGTCCGCCCGCTGCTGGCCGGCCTGGCTGACGCCGGGTCGGTCACGGCCGCGGCCCGCGAGTCGCTGCTGACCGCGGCCGGGGATGGCCGGCCGGTGGACCTGCCGGTGGACCTGCCGGAAGGCCAGGGCGGCCCGCCGCCGGATCTGCTGGAGGGCCGGGGCGGTGCGGAGGCCGCCGCCAGCGCCGACGCCGCGGAGCGGGAAGCGCTCGGGCTTGAGCATCTGGCAGGCCAGGAGGCATCCCTGCCCGGCCTGGCGGAGGATCTGGCCGCGCTGGAGCAGGCCGCGCAGGAAGCGTCGCTGCGGGCGGCTGCCCTGGAGGAGGCGCGCAGCGAACTGCCAGCCCGGATCAGCAGGCTGGAGGGGGAGCTGGGGCAGGCGCGCTCGGCCGCCGCGGGGCTGGCGGCGCTGGCGGCCCGCGCCGAGGCGGTCACCGGGCAGCACGACGCCGCAGCGGCGGCCGCCGGACTCGGGCCGCAGGTGGAGGCGGCCAGGTCGGCGCTCCAGGCGGCGGTGGACGAGCACCAGGTACTCGTGGACGCCCACCAGGGCCTGATCGAGACGCGGCTGAACGGGATGGCCGCCGAGCTCGCCGCCCGGATTGCCGACGGCGGCCCGTGCCCGGTGTGCGGTTCGGTGGATCACCCCGCTCCCGCGTGCCCGGCGGACGGGGCGGTGTCGGCCGCCGACGTGGACGAGGCCGCGGCGCGGCGTGACGAAGCGGCGCAGGAGCGCAGCCAGCGCGAGGCCGAGCACGCCGACCTCGCCCTGCAGGAGGCCGCCTGCATCGCGCAGGCCGGCGGCCGTGACGCCGGTGACCTGGCCGCCGAACTGGCAGCGCTGGCCGGCGAGATCGCAGCCGCGGAGCAGGCCGCATCGGAGGCCGCCGGGCTGGAAGCCGACCTGGCCGCCGCACGCGGCGAACTGGAGACCAGCGCCAGCGACCTGCGGGCGGCGGAGAAACAGGCCACCGCCGCTGGCGAGCAGGCCCGCGCGGCACGGGACAGCCTGGAACATGCCCGCGCGGAGGTGGCCGGAGCCGCCGGTGCGTTCGGGTCTGTCGCTGCCCGGCAGGCGAGCCTGCGGGAGGGCGCGGCCCGGGACCGGGCGCTGGCACAGGCTCTGGACAAGCTGTCGGCCGCGCTCGCCGATGAGGGCAAGGCCCGTGCCCAGGCCGAGCGCGAGGCGCTGGCGCAGGGCTTCGGCTCGCTGGACGAGGCGCGGACGGCGGTGATCGACCCCGCCGGGCAGGACGAGCTGGCCGCCGAGGTGGAGTCCTGGACCGGCACCCTGGCCCGGCTGGAGGCGGCGGCGCGCGCCACCGACCTGGCCGGCCTGGACCCGGGGCAGGCGCAGGAGACCGGCGCCCGCGCCGCGGCGGCGGCCGCCGCGCTCGCCCGGGCGCGGGAGGCCGAGCAGGAGGTCCGGGACGCCCACCAGGCGGCCAGGGTCCGGGCGGAGCGGCTGGCCGGCCGGATGGCGGAGGTGGGCAGGACCGAGGAGGCCCATGACCGGCTGGCCGAGCAGACTGCCCCGGTCATCCGGCTGGCGGGACTGGCCAAGGGAACCGAGGGGCACCGGCGGGTGAACCTGACCACCTACGTGCTGCGGCACTGGTTCAGCCAGGTGGTCGCCGCCGCCAATGTGCGGCTGGCCGCCATGTCGGCGGGACGCTACGAGCTGACACGCACCGACGAGGGCGGGACCAGGCGGGAGCGCAGTGGTCTGACCCTGGCCGTCATCGACCGGCACACCGGGGAGGAGCGCAGCCCCGCGTCGCTGTCGGGCGGGGAGACGTTCTACACCTCGCTGGCGCTCGCGCTCGGCCTGGCGGACGTGGTCAGGGCCGAGGCCGGGGGAGTTGACCTGGACACGCTGTTCATCGACGAAGGGTTCGGCTCGCTGGACGCCGACACCCTGGACCAGGTGATGGCGGTCATCGACGACCTGCGTGACCGGGGCCGGGTGGTCGGCATCGTCAGCCACGTGGCCGACCTCAAGGACCGGGTGCCCGAGCGGCTGGAGGTCCGGCGGCTCCCCGGCGGATCATCCGCTGTCCGGGTGGTCGCCTAGGTGGCCGCCAGTGCCGGCGGCTGGGCCGCCCGGGTCGCGGTGCGGTGCCGCGGGACCAGTGGCGGGCAGCCGGTGACTTCTGGCCGTGGCCCGGGGCGGGCGGCGCGGTTAACGTAAGGCTGTCGTGAGGGGTGGTGGCCGCCATGGCTGAGCTTCTTCTTTCCGGGCCGCAACTGCACGAGCACCTCATGTGCTGGGTGGCCGAGGGGTGGATCGACCGCGAGCAGGCCGCCCGGATCGAGGCCGGCGAAGCGGCCCGCGGACCGGCTACGGCCCCCGCCGTGGCCCCGGCCTCCGGGCCAGCGCCGGCTCCTGCCTCCGGGCCAGCGCCGGCTCCCGCCTCCGGGCCAGCGCCGGAGCCCGGCCCCGCCGTGCACCGGGGGCCGCTGGTCGTGGAGGCGCTCGGCTACGTCGGTGGCGTGCTGGCCATCGTGGCCGGCTTCGTCGCGGTGGACCAGCTATGGCCGCGCATCCCGACCGGCGCCCAGCTGGCGTTCGCCGCCGCCGGCTGCCTCGCGCTCGGGGCCGCCGCGGGCGTGATGCGGACCGGCGGCGAGGCCGCGTTCGGCCGCCTGCGCAGTGTGCTCTGGCTGCTGTCAACCGCCTGCCTGGCCGCCTTCATGGGGCTGCTCACGTCTCAGGTCTGGCACCTGGCCTGGGAAACCGCCACCCTGGTGAGCGCCGCCGTGGCCACGGCCTATGCGGCCGGCCTGTGGTGGCGCACCCGGGCGGCGCTTCAGCAGCTGGCGATGTTCGCGGGAGCGGCGGTGCTGGTGGGCTCCGGCATCCACCTGGCCGCCCCCGGTACCGACACCTGGGGGCCTGGCCTGGGCGTGTGGGTGCTGTCGGTGGCGTGGGGCGCCTGCGCCTACCGCGGCTACCTCGCCCCCCAGCTGGCCGGCTACCTGGCCACCGGGATCGGCCTGCTGACCGGCGCCGAGCTGACCATGCAGGAGGCCGCCGGGCACGTCCTCGCCCTGGTCACCGTGGCGGGCCTGTTCGCGGCCGGGATCGCCCTGCGCCGGGTCTGGGTGCTCGTGCTGGCGGCGATCGGGGTCCTGCAGGTGGTTCCCCAGACCGCCGCCCGTTACCTGCCGCAATCCGTCGCGGCCCCGCTCGCCGTCTTCACTGTCGGCCTGGCGCTGCTGGGGGTGGCGCTGTGGCTGGCCAGAGCGCACCGGGCACCGAAGGCCCAATGACCCGGCCGGGCCGGCGGGCACGGGAATCCAGGCCGCCGGGCCGGGCTGCCCGGATTGTGACCTTCCGTAGCCAGACTGTTGCGCTTAGCATTCTCCCAGGTAACGTGGCCAGGATCATAGGCTGAGACCACGGCACGGAGGGAGCACCGTGAAGGGGAATGTCATCGTCGCGCTGGCCGCGGCAGTGCTCGCTATCGGTGTGGGGCTGGGCGCGGCCGCGCTCACGTTCCGGACCGTGGGGGCCTCACCCGCGTCCATGGCACTGCCGGTCGCCTATGACGGCTCCAGCGGCTGGAGCCAGGGCCAGGCGCGGCTGCCGGTCATCTACATCGGGGAGTCGAGCGTTTTCGTGCGGACGCCGCACTGGTCCTCCTGGTCCGGTTCGACCGCGCACACCGCCGGGGAGCTGTGGGTGAACACCTGCTCTCCGACCTGCTCGGCCGGTCACTACCGGACCTACAGCGCCCGGGTCACCTTCTCCGGCGTGGCCATGCACCGGGGCGTGCGGTACTTCTCCACGATGAAGGTGCACTACTGGCACGGCCACCAGCGCGACTACATGTTCCGCTGGAACATCCTGGCCGGTGCGACGATCCCCGGCTGGAACGGTGGTCCTGCGTAGGCGAGCGCGCCCGCCGTGGGATGCTGGCCAGGTGACACCGGCGGACCTCGCCCGGCTCCGCCGGGCACGTGACCAGATGGACCGCGACTACGCCGAGCCGTCCCAGAGGGGGCAGGCGAACAGCTCGCCCTGGCAGCCGGTATAGCTGAACGTGACAACCTGCCCGGCCCGTTCCAGGGCGTCGATGGCCTCCCGCATGGCGGCGATGCCCTCGCGGCTGGCCGGGACCTGGTGCTCATAGGCCTGCGCCATCTGGCGGGCCGACCAGCCGGCGATGCCGCACTGGCCCCACAGGTTCTCGCACAGGCGGCATGCGGGCCGGGTCCCGGAATCCGGTGGCTCGGTCCGCATGTGGCGCAGGGCGTGACGCTCCCGCTGGCCGGCGGCGTTCATGACCACGGTCAGACTACCCATCCGCCTGCCCAGCCGGCTCCCCGGCCCCGGGCGTGCGGCGGCCGGTCACCGAGGTGGGCTGGATCCGGACCCAGAACGGGTGCTCCACCGCGGTGGCCCACGGGTGCAGGTTGAACCGGCTGAGCCGCTGCACCTCGGCCTCGTCGTAGACGACCCTGGCGCGGCCGTTGATCAGCACGCTCCAGCCGGACCTGGACGCCACGTCGTAGTCGTCGGCCTCGAAGGCGACCAGTTCCTGTTCCTCCGCGGCGGTGAGCTTGGACCCGCTGGCGGTGCGGAAGACCACATCCTGGCCGTCCACGGCGTGGTTCACCGGCAGGACGACCACCTCGCCGTCGGCGTAGAAGCCGACCCGCCCGATCGGGACCGAGGCGAGCAGCCGCAGGCACGTCTCGAACGGCAGTGTCTCAAGCCCAGCGTGATCAGTCGGTTC
>Ga0307372_10010317_pt1 | contig 12680 bp, 10 predicted proteins | sample OX1MG_FD_202533 | JGI IMG/M metagenome (GOLD analysis project Ga0307372, IMG submission 202533) | Soil microbial communities from Risofladan, Vaasa, Finland - OX-1 | ecosystem: Environmental > Terrestrial > Soil > Coastal area > Acid sulfate soil | place: Finland: Risofladan, Vaasa | collected...
TCCAGCCTCATTTAGGCTCCGGGGAGGTGTTCCTGCTCTAAAACTCGCTCTGCATCTAACTGCAAAACGAGATGATGTGAGGTTCTATTTCCGCTCTGCCCGCCCAGACGACAAGACCCTCGCATCTTGGGGAATCGATCTTACAAATCTCCATCGTTGCGAACAAAACCATGTCGTATGGTTGGAAGATTACCTATCAGATGATATGCAAGCACGCTTGTTATCCATTTCGCACTTCATGATTCTTGCAAGCGCGAATCTGCACTCAGTTTCGATCATGGCAGCGATGGCAAATGGTGCGGTACCAATAGTGACTGACACGTATGGCACCGACGTATACGTCAAAGACAGAGTCAATGGCATCGTGTTGAGCGGAGTGAAAAGAGAATTATGGAGTCGCGACGACTCTCTCCGTATTGAGTACGACGTGCATTCTCGGTACTCGAAGATCGAGGCGAAAATCACAAGCGATTTGATATCTCGGCTAGACGAGGTGCTTACACACCCGGAAGAAATCGAACGAATGTCGGTTAATAGTCTTCATTCGGTCCGAGAGCGTTTCAGCGGGGAGGTTTTTGTGGGTCGCCTTACAGAAGAGTTACTACGCCGGGTTTTCCCAGGAAGCGAATCTTCGAGCGACCGATTGGCGTCAGGAGAACGATGGCTGGAGGAAATTGCTCCCAACCATTTCGAAGGCCCTTGCACACCATATATGCGACTTAGGCTCGAAAAAGGCTCAGTCTTTCAGGTTGGGAAAAACTACGTGTTCGTGCCTCACGCTAGACATCTCGTTCGCAGTCAAGATTGGTCATTGTTGAAAATCGCACACGAACAATGGAGTCCTTCGTCCGAAGTTCAGGCCCCAGCCGCGGTATTTCCGTCGCTAGTCGAAGGTATAGAGTTCGCCAACAATTCTCTGCTCCGTCCGCCCATAAAGCAATTCTCTAGATTTTCGGGACGACCGTTACTAAGAGAGAGGATGTGGTTGAGGTTGAGGCCGTATCCAAAAGTTTTTCGGATATCGCGAGATCTTTACCACACCCTACGGCGATGGCATCTCGTCAAGTGAAACCGCGCGTTAATCTATGCACGTTCAATCATCACCCTTGGGTGATATCCGACCAGATTTGGTTTATTCGAGAGGTATTCGCACAACAAGGTTATTCATTTACGATTTCTGATTGCTTGGAACGCGACTGTCTAAATATTTTGGTTGAAAATTTTGTTGAATTGGACGTCTCAGTAATCGGAGACTTTTGCCGCAGATATCACAAGCAGATCGGAGTCGTGATGACTGAGCATGTTGAATTCAAAACGCACAAATTTAAATTTTCCGGTGACTCTCTAGAATCAGATAACTATATTGGGAATCGAAAACAGCGCTTGTTAAGTCTTCTGGCAATGTCAGACGACTTATTCGCCTTATTCACGCTAGGTGAATTGCCTGCGTTAGCTACCCTCGATCAGGCATTGCCTAGAGCAAAGATCTACCATCTTCCGTATCCCTCCTTGCGGGTCAGCCCAGCATTAGAACTTCGAGATCAGAGTTTTGACGTCATTTTCACTGGAACACGTACGCGACATAGGGGCGCGGTGCTTCAGCAATTGAGAAAGCAATACCGGGTGATGGACCTAGACGTTCGAAGTAGTGAGGAGGAGCGCGTAAACGCATACAGCCGAGCGAAGGTTGCGGTAAATATCCCTCAATCCGAGACGTGGGAGTGGACTTCGCCGATGCGATTTCTCTTCGGGATCCGAAATAATCTCGCAACGGTACATCTCGGAAAGTCCGACAATACAGCTTTTAGCGAATACGTAGTTGCTCCCTTTAGACTTCCAGCTGCGCTCCAAAATCCTTTAGGTGCATTCGAGGAGCAACTCAAGGGATATCAGACTCTTGTAGCATCATCTGATAACGATCGTTTTCCAGAGTCACTATTTGACCTTTGGGGCCTGCTTGAATCCGTTCCAACAACCTGACGGACCAGGAAAGGCGCGTCATCATTCATAGGTTGGCTGTTGAGGGCGGGTAAAATCTAGATCGGCCATTCGTTGTTCTTTTGGATGCTGCGATAGCGAAGGTGTCGATTTCCCTTTGCCATTAGGAGCCAGGAGGTTGAGAGTTTGGCCATCGGTCAGTGTTGTCAATAGGTGGCTTTGATCTCCTCGAAGTGCCACTTGGCTCGCGAGCTCGGCATGAGGCTACCCAACGTTGAACGAACGCGCCTTAGCCTTGGTATGCGGCGTCACACGACAATCGATGAGGTCTCGAGTCATGGCCTTGATGTTCAAACCTCACGCTCGAGCCGAACGGCCGATTAAGAATGCTCATGCTTTCGGAGTAGTCACCCAGATCACATTCCTGTGCCTGCCATGCCTCGTAATTCTGCCCTTACGGGAAAATACCCGTTATTGCACGCCACATCGAGCAGCGAGCCTCCGGGGAATGCGCCACAAGTTCATCCAGAAAATCGTCGCGCATGGCACGTAAACGGCTATTCGAGTCGGCAATTACCGCGCACTCTTCAATGAAATCTTGTCGTTTAAAAACCAACGGTGGTGCAGACCTTAGATCAGCACTACTAGCCGGTGAATGTGCAGCTCCTGTCTGAATATCATTGGCAATAATGAAGGGTTGATAATTGAGGTAATTCATCGCGAGTTTGACGTCGCTTCGTTTCAAAAATCCCCGAAGGTCTACTCGGCTCAATCTCCTTCCTGAAAGAGACTACGTAGACCTCAACTATCGTGCGCGAGATCTCAGGGTTGCAATCGATGTGCATTATTCATGCTGACCCTTAGCCTACGAGAGGCGGCACGTAAGAGAGCCACGAACCGATCTTCGGGATCAGATCCAAACGATCGGACCAAAGGGCCGATCGCTGATAACCATGCGCCATGCCGCAACGAAGCAAGGCCGATTTCATAGGCAATTCTCGAATCCAGGTGCTTCGCGAGACTACTCGACCGAGTAGATATCCAGCCGTAATGGCGCTGGCGCAACATTGAACAGCTGCTCTTCACGTCTTCTGGTCGAGGGCCAGGAGTTGAGTGATGAATGCGCGCTAACGGGCACGCGATTCGCTCAAGGTGCCAGCCTCTCTCAGCGATACGCAGAAAAAGATCCCAATCTTCTAGACGCGCCATTAGCTCATTCTCTCCACCCATGGACAACCAAGCGAATCGTCGAATCGCCAGCGTCGAACCAGGAGCGCTCAGAAAGCTTTTCACCGCTGCTTCGAGAAAGTCGATGGACGGCAACGATCTCAAATGCTCATGATTCCCAGAAACGAGAAAGAACGCCGTGGTAACACCAACAACATCAGAGGGAGCAGACTCAAGAGCTCGGAGTTGGGACTCAGCCATTCCTGGCAACCACTCATCATCGGAGTCCAAGAACGCCACCACTTCAGCCCTTGCGGCTATGACGCCAGAGTTCCGCGCTGCCGCGGCACCGCGACTTGACGAATGGTGTATCACGCGCACGCGCGGATCAGATATATTTTCGATTACTTCTTCAACTACTGTCCGAGCACCATCGTCTACGATCACGACCTCAAGATCGCGCAAAGTCTGCGATAGCACGCTCTTTACAGCATCGATGGCCCGATGAGGCGATCGATGAACTGGTATAACCACCGAAAGCCGTAGATCGCCCGAGGATCTCAACAACATCGATTTCATTTTCAAATTGTACGTGTTCGGCTTGTATCGACTTGTATCCTCCATAAACCGCGTCGTCGAGTTGCTTGAAATAAATGCCAATCTCTTGAAATCCAGTTTGTCGGAGCGTGTCGAGCTGCGATTCGATCGGGTTCCCGTCACGTGGTTCTCGTAGCGATGGTGCTCTTCTGCCGTGCGATGCCTCTCTTATTCCGCCGTGATTGGGTCGATCCGGGCGTTCGCGCGCTTCCACGCCGCGTCGACGAGCGGATCTTCGGTGTTGACAGGGTCGAAGTTCACATACCAGCCACCAGGCCGGAGATACTCGTAGATCTCGGAGAAGAGTGCCTGCTTTCTCGCGTCGTCGATCTGGTGAACGCACTGCGAGGTAACGACGGCCGAAAGGTCCTTCGGGATCCTCTCTGGCCATTCGCCCTTCGTCATGTCGAAGGAGACGAACCGGTAGCGGCCCTCGTAGGGTGCCATCACCTTCTCCGCCTTTGTCCATCATCTGGGCGGAGAAATCCGCAAGGATCGTCGTCGCGGCCAGGAAGAGCTCGAGGGTCGCTCGGGGCGACCGGACCGGTTCTCGCGCCGATGTCTATGAATGTGAAGGCCTCGTAGTCGCGATAGGGAAGGATCTGTCCCATGAGGAGCCACTGAGCGCGATGCTTTTGCTCTCGTGCTTCCTGTTTCGAGATGTGAGTCGGCAACCCCTTGTTGTGACTGCCAGATCGCCGCGTTGTTATCGACGTTCGCGCTCACTTGGATTCATCTCCGCTCCGATCGGGGTTGGTGTTCGACCGACAGGACTGCTCTCGTCGGTCAGCCTCACGTGGTCGAGTGGGAACCCGAGAGGGCAACCGGAACGAGCGTCGGGTAGTGGCCCGTGATACAGGCCGAACAGAACCCGACCTCTCCGGCGTCGATCGCCTGGTACGTGCCCTCCAGACTCAAGAACGCGAGCGAGTAGGCATGGAGGTGTTCGACGATCTCGTCGACCGACATGATCGCCACGATGAGCTCCTCTCGCGACGGAGTGTCGATCCCGTCAAAGCAGGACCAAGAGAAGGGTGGAGTTCGCCTTCAATGCGGCCTTCGAGATCGAGTTCTTCAACAACTGGTTCCTCCGCACGCATCCTTTCGAGATCGAACAGGAGGTTCCGCGATGCTCGACGCGGCTGGCGGCGCGATATGACTCCGCAGGACATCATCTTGAGCCACAGCCCGGTCAATCCCCTGTTCGGTCACACGAGGCGCCACGAGGCGCTGGGACTCTTACCGACAGCGAGCTTGACAGAGAAGGCGAGCAGAACGAAGATCGCACGATGCACCCGGACACAACGAAGGTCGTCATCCTCGGCCAGGGCTACGTCGGGCTCCCCCTCGCGATGGAGGCCGAAGGTGCCGGCTATCAGGTGGTCGGCTTCGAGGTCGACCAAAGACGCGTGGCGCGCCTCGAAGCCGGAGACTCCTACGTCGAAGACGTCCCGGCTGCCCGGCTCGAACGGGCCCTCTCGAACGGGCGCTACCTCCCGACGTCGGACTCTAGACACCTCGTCGAGTTCGACGTCGCGCTCATCGCGGTCCCGACGCCGCTCACCGATGGCCTTCCGGACCTCTCGTTCATCGAGAAAGCTGGCGAGGAGCTCGCTCGCCACCTCGTCCCCGGCGCGATCGTCGTCTTGGAGTCGACGACCTACCCGGGAACGACCGAGGAGCTCCTCGCCGATCTGCTCGACCGAGGCTCTGGCCTCCATGCCGGGAGGGACTACTTTCTCGGTTACAGCCCCGAGCGCATCGACCCCGGCAACTCGCTGTTTGGCCTCGCCGAGACGCCGAAGATCGTCTCTGGCGTCAACGCCGCCTCCCTCGCCGCGATCCAGGGGTTCTATGAATCCATCGTGCAAAAGACAATCCCCGTCTCTCGCCCTCGCGAGGCGGAGCTCGCGAAGCTCATCGAGAACACCTTCCGCCACGTGAACGTGGCGTTGGTGAACGAGCTGGCGATGTTCGCGTCCTCCCTCGGCGTCGACATATGGGAGGCCCTCGACGCGGCGACCACCAAGCCCTTTGGCTTCATGCGGTTCAATCCCGGACCGGGCGTCGGCGGCCACTGCCTACCGATCGATCCGAGCTACCTCTCTTGGCAGGCCCGGACCTCGCTCGGGCGCAACTTCCGATTCGTCGAGCTCGCGAACGACATCAACAGCCATATGCCAGAATACGTGGTCGAACGGCTGACGACGGCGCTGAACCGTCGGAGGCTCTCCGTCAACGGAAGTCGCGTCCTGCTGCTCGGCCTCGCGTACAAGCGAAACACCTCGGACATGCGAGAGTCACCCGCACTGGTCGTCGCGAAGTGTCTGTCAGAGCTCGGGGCCAGCGTCCGCTATGTCGACAGCCACGTCTCCGAGCTCGACGTCGCCACCAACCAACTGGAGCTGATGCCAGTGGAGTTGAATGAGGAGGAACTGGCCAGCGCCGATGCGGTCGTGATCCTGACCGATCACTCCGAAATCGACTACGAGCTCGTCGCTACCACGGCTGGCTACGTCCTCGACACCCGCCACGTCTGTCGAGGAAGCTCCGTCGAGTACCTCTAAGGAGTGTTCGTCCTGCTCGGAAAACGCGGTCAGCCCAGAGTCTCCGCACGAACCTCGGAGACGACGTCGTTGAGGATCTCGGCAAGAGCCCGCTTCGCGCGCCAGCCAGTCAACGACTCGAGCTTGGAGACATTCGGAATCCTTCGGATCATATCCTCGAACCCCGCTTCGTAGGCGACGTCGTAGGTCAGGTGCTCGATCTCGGAACTGCTGCCGGTCGCAAGAAGAACACGCTGAGCGAGCTCGTTGATCGAGATCTCCTCGGAGGAGCCGACATTGAAGACGTCTCCGATCGCCCGGGGCTCGTCGAGGAGCCGCATGAATGCGTCGACCACGTCTGCAACGTGACAAAAGCACCGCGTCTGGGCTCCATCACCGTAGACGGTGAGGGATTCACCGGCGAGCGCCTGGTGGACGAACCTCGGGATCACCATGCCGTATGCCGGGCTCTGACGGGGACCCACGGTGTTGAACAGGCGAACGACGATGATCGGAAGGCCGCGTTCGCGATGATACGCATAGCCGAGGACCTCGTTCACGGCCTTCGAGGTCGAGTAGGCCCAGCGCGTCACCGTCGGCGAGCCAAGGACTCTGTCCGCCCGCTCGTCGAGCGGTCCCGAGTCGTTCTTGCCGTAGATCTCCGACGAACTCGTCAACAACACGGTGCGTCGATACCGATGGGCAGCTTCTAACACCCGGAGTGCCCCTTGGATGTTCGTATTGAGCGAATATAGTGGCTGCTCGACGATGAGCTTCACTCCGACCGCCGCCGCGAGGTGCACGACGACGTCGCAGTGACGGACCACCTCGTCGAGGGCGAGCTCGTCGAGGACCGACCCCTGAACGAACGTGAAACGCGGATGCCCTTGCACCTGGTCGAGGTTGGAGATCCGCCCGGTCGAGAGCGAGTCGAAGGCGACGACCTCGTGTCCCTCGTCTATGAGCGCGTCGACGAGATGCGAGCCGATGAACCCAGCTCCACCGGTAACTAAGAAGCGGTTCATCGAAGGTCGAGCCTATCCGAAGAACTCTCAGTGGACAATCAGAGGGACACGCCTCGCTCCAGCAGTTGGAACGGCCGCTGACGATCTCGAATCCTTGTCGCAGGTGATTGGGTGTAGCCAATATCGCCCGGAGCGAGGATACTGGTCAGATGAGCTCGCTTCCGCTTTGGGGATATGGCGTCATCATCGCTGTCTCATTGCTGCTCAGTCTCGTCCTCACTCCACTCGCGCTCGCGCTCGCGCTTCGATTCAATGTGCTCGACCACCCGGCTCCGACCAAAGCACAGCGCGAGGCCGTTCCCTATCTTGGGGGTGCGGTGATCGTGGCGGTCTTCGCGATCGTCGTGATCGTCGTGACCGGCATACGTCCTCCGACCTCCGGATTCGCTCAGCTCGTCGGATTCATGGGCCTTGGTCTTGTTCTCGCGGGGATTGGGCTTCTCGACGACCTGCGGGGAGGGCTGAGCCTCTGGGTGCGGCTCGGCGTCGAGATCGGCGCCGGCATCGCGATCGTTCTCATGGGTGACTCGGCGCACCTTGCCGGTTGGCCGAACTGGCTCGACGCGGTGGTGAGCGTCGTCTGGATCGTCGGAGTCACGAACGCCTTCAACCTCCTTGACAATATGGACGGGCTCTCGGCGGGCATCGCGGCGCTCAGCTCGCTCACCGTCTTCGCGATCGCCTGCCTGCAGCAGCGCTATCTGGTTGCGGCACTCGCGATCGCTCTGGCCGGCTGCGCGCTCGGCTTTCTCCGGCACAACTTTCACCCGGCGAAGATCTACATGGGCGATGCAGGGAGCCTCTTCCTTGGCTTCGTGCTCGCGGTCTTGCTCTTGAAGCTGCGCGAACAGACGGCGACCCGAGTGCCGGTCGCGGTCATCCTCACGGTTCCCGGAGTGGCGTTGTTCGATACTGCGCTTGTCTTTGTCACGCGCGTCGCGCACCGGCGCAATCCGTTCAACGGAGGACAGGACCATACCAGCCACCGTCTGGTCCACCGAGGACTGTCCGTACGCCAGGCGGTCGGCACGATCTATGCAGCGGGCGTCGTTTTGGACGGAGTGGCCATCCTCATGTCCCGGCTCGGTCCTGCGGTGAGAATCGCCGGGGTTGTGGGGTTCGTCGCCGCTGGAGCGGCCGCCGCGGTCTTCTTGGGACAAGTTCGCGTCTACGACAGTGCCTGGGCCCAACCAGCCGAACCGGCCGCCCCCTCGCTCCGTGATCAGCTCAACTCGTGACCGGATCGAACTGCCCGTAGCTCAGCCCTTGGCTCCGAGCACCCGCTCAGCTTGTTGGATCCGAACGAGGAGGGGGTGATAGCCCGAGTCGAGCGGGTTGTCACGAATTGCTGCCTGCACCGCCCGAAGCGCGCTGCCCAGATCTTGTCGGGCCCGGGCCTTCTGGAACTTCGCGAGACCCAAATCAGCATCCGCCACGCCAGCTGCGGCAAGGCCGGAGAGCGGTTCTGCATCGAGCGCCTTGGTGAAGAGCGATTGGGCCTCGAGGAGATCTCCCTGAATGCTCGACGGGCCCGCGGGGTGTGACGCCACACTCAAGAGCTCCTGACCGATGCTTGCAGGATACGAAGGCTCCCACGGATTGAGGTCGAACGCCCGCTGCAGATCCAATGCGTAGGCCCCTGGCACCGACTGGGATGCCGAACGGGGCGCTGCCCAGAAGGCGTGATCGGCCCGATACGGACCGACTGCACCGATCGTCGCCCAGACGACCGCTATGGAGCAGACGATCGCAACGAGCACTGATGGCCCCCAGACGCGCAGATCCGCGTTGCGGTGCCTATGACGGCGGCCGTTGCGCGAGGCAGCTGGAGATTCGACCTGCCAGCCATCACCGCCGCCCAAACTGCTCGGGCGGAGCAACGTCCGCGGCGAGAGCGAGTCGGGAACCCCGGCTCGACGGGCCATGGCGGCGAGCGCGCCGACCATCAACCAGAAGGAAAAGCTGAGCCCGATCTTTTGCACGTTGAAGGTGGCTTGAACCACATAGGCCACGATCGACGCGGTCACCGCGGCGAGAAGCAACCGCTGGTCCCTCGCATCCTCGACCACCCCCCGATCGGTCCCATCGTTCACTTCAAGGCGGCGAAGACGCCGCCAGCCGCCAGCCGCCCGCAATCCGACGAAGACCAAAAGGGCGACCATCAGGGCGAGGCCGACGAACCCCTGGTCCGCGAGGATGTTCATGAAGATGTCGTGCGCACCGTTCACGAGGTAGTTCGGCCCAAGGCCAGCTACCCACGCGCGGCTTTGATACTGCGGGTAGACGAGGACGAGACTGTCTGGCCCGACCCCTGTCACTGGATGGTCAAGGGCGATGTGAAAGGCCGCACGCCAGATCAGGAAGCGCTGTCCGACCGGGGATGTCCCGCCGCTTCGGAACAACTGAGAGAGCGGCTCTTCGAGGAGCTTTCGACCAAGCAGCACCATACCGAGCGCAACTACCGCAACTCCGGCTCCAGCTGCACCCAAGCTAATGATCGGGCGCCTCCGAAGCTCGGGTAGCAAGAGGAGCGCAAGAACGGCAAGGGAGACAATGGCCGCCACCCATGCGCCTCGCGCGGCGGTCCGCAGCAGCTCGACGAGCACCACGAGCCCGAACAGCGCGATGAGAACCCGGGGGGCTCGGCGCTTCGCGCGGACGCCGGCCACGAGGATCACGGGCAACAGCATCGCCAGGTAGCCAGCAAGATGGTTCGGGTTGCCGAGGGTCGAGAAGATGTCGTTGCCGAACGCGGAGACGCCCCAGTGGACAAAATCCCACCGGGCGCCTCCCGCCAGCGAATCGTGAAGCTGCAAGAGCCCGTAAAGGGAGACGACGCCTCCGCCTGCAAAGGCAAAGAAGCCCAAAAGCTTGCCGAGATCTAGTGCGTCGAGCGACTCGGCAACGGTCATCATGACGACGGCGAACGCGATTGCCGAATATAGTCCGTCGTACGAGCCGTAATAACCGAGCAAACCGACATGGGAGTCGACGCCGACAAATGCGGAGATGGCGGTCCACAGAGCGATTGCGAAGACGAACCACTGGAGTCCGTTCCGCCACTGGGGCAGTCGGCGGTAGTGGACAGCCTCGACCACCCACAAGGCAGTGAGTACCATCGCCCCGACGACCAACAAGGTGAACTTCGGAAGCTCAACGACCTCGAAGGTGTGCGGATCGATGACCAAGGGAATGAAAAGCGCGAGAAGGAGCACCACGATCGCCCGCATGGCGCGAAGAGGCGCCTTCCCCCGCGCTAGATGTGCGGCAGTCGCACCGAGCGCGACCCCCGCACTCAAGAGTGTGCCGAGGAAGACCGCGAAGCCGCCTGAAATCACGCCAGCGACGCCCAGCACGATTGCGAGCAGCCAGAAGCCCGCGCCAACCACTACCGTCCATGTCGGGATGCCGTATCCGTGGAGGAGGGAGATGGCCTTTTCGAGCCATCCAGATCCATCGTGCCAGGCGGTCGCCGAGGGCCGTCTACTGGACTGGACAGGCCTCTGTGATGGCTGCCGATTACTCGGGGCCTTCGGCGTCGATCGCGTTGGAGCAGACCGGCGATTCCGCCGCTTGGACTTGGCCACGAGGTGCAAGACTAGACCAATATCGACCCAGTGCACCGACTTCAGGCAGAACACCGACTGCAGATCGTGCGACGGACTCCTCTGCTCGATCCGACGACAACGGCACGGATCCCCGGAGCGGAGATGTCCCTCTTACTCACGAACACTGGCCTCCATCGCCACGCAGGTGTGCGTACCCTCTCAACGAAGGCCACCCGCATGGGCAGACAATGAGGGCTGAGGCAATCTTCCTGGGCGACGAGACCGGAGTGCTCGAGCTCGCGACGCGACTCAACGTAGGAGGGCCCGCACGTCAGATTCTCGCCCTCGCAAAAGGGCTCCGCTCCGAACTCTCGGTACATGTCGCGGCCGGACGGCCAGCGCCTCACGAAGGAGAGCTCACCGACGAGACGGTGACGGTCAGGCCGGTTCCCTTGGTTCGTCCGATTCGGCCAGGGACCGACCTCCGAGCGCTCTTCGCGATCCGAAAGCTGCTCGTCGAGACAAACCCGTCGATTGTGCACACGCACATGGCGAAAGCGGGCGCAATCGGCCGAATGGCCGCACTGAGCATCCGGCCACGCCCCCGACTGGTGCACACCTTCCATGGTCACGTCCTCTCGGGATATTTCCATAGACCTCAGGAACAGGGCTTCCTCCTACTCGAAAGGATGTTGGCACGAGTTACCGACGTCCTCGTCGCGGTCAGCCCGGAGATCCGCGAGGAGCTCCTCGGGCTTGGAATCGGCACTGAATGCCAATACCGCGTCATCCCCGTAGGTTGTGATCTCGAGGCCTTCCTCACCGTCGAGGAAAAGCGCAACGCGCTCCGCTCTTTTCTAAAACTCGACACACAGACGCCGCTTGCCGGGGTGATCGGCCGGCTGGTACCCATCAAAGACCACTTGACACTCTTCATGGCTTTGGCGAAGGTTCCCGATCTTCACCTTGCAGTGCTCGGAGACGGGGAACTTCGAGCAGAACTCGAAACGAAGGTTTACCGGCTCGGGATCGACAAACGTGTACATTTCACCGGTTGGTGGGACGACATTCCCTCAGCCCTTGCCGATCTCGACATCGTCGTACTTTCTAGCCGCAACGAGGGGACGCCCGTCTCATTGATCGAAGCGCTTGCTGCGGCACGTCCTGTCGTCGCAACTGACGTCGGTGGTGTCCGCAATGTCGTGCAGGACCGAGAGACCGGGTGGCTATGCCCGCCCGGCGATGTCGACGGACTTGTGGCGGCTCTTCAATTCGCGTTGGAACATCCCGCAGATTGCAAGAGAATGGCCGTCGAAGGCAGGCGGCGTGTCTCGGAGCGATTCAGTCTCGAGATAACACTCCAGGAGCACCTCGCGCTCTACAGCGAGTTGCTTGCCCGCTGAGCAAATCCGGACGGTCCTTGTGGGTGAACTTGCAGCGGTGCGCGACTCAACGAGTTGGCACCTCACCGCCCCGCTCAGGTGGCTTTCGGGCGCGCTGCACCGGGCTGGACGATGGCGTTCAGAGTAGTTGGCCTGCCTGTTTCACGCCAGCTCCAAAAGCAGCTTTTGCGTCGCGGATCGCTCACCTGGCGCGTCAATGATCGACAAAAGATGGACCTCTTGGGTTCAAGGGGTGAGCGCTTTCTTGTTGGGCGTATTTGCCTTGGTGCGAAAGTTGTCAACCGTCGACCTCGCTGACCAGATCATTCTTTATTACGTTGTGTAGGTTTCTAGGGAGAAATACCCTCCCCTTGCATGAATATAGGCGCGCGCAACGAGGCCTTGGGCTGAGAAGAACCGAAGTTGTCAGTGAAGTGTGGAGCTATGCGGCCTTTTCGATGACACTGACGTCGAACC
>Ga0307372_10010319_pt1 | contig 12679 bp, 9 predicted proteins | sample OX1MG_FD_202533 | JGI IMG/M metagenome (GOLD analysis project Ga0307372, IMG submission 202533) | Soil microbial communities from Risofladan, Vaasa, Finland - OX-1 | ecosystem: Environmental > Terrestrial > Soil > Coastal area > Acid sulfate soil | place: Finland: Risofladan, Vaasa | collected...
GGAGCTGGCGCTCGGCCGACTCCACCTTCTCTACGAGTTCCGCCAGCTGTTGGTCGGAGAGCTCGAGCAACCCCTGGGCCGGGGGGAGCAGGATCTCGGGGGCGGCTCGGGGCGCCTGGCTGTCGGCCACCCAGCTAGCCTACACAGGGCGGCGACGCCAGCCCGTCGCGCAAGGGAGGAGATGTGATGTCCGACCAGGTCAAGTTGGAGCGCGAGGGCCGGGTGGCCTGGATCACCATCGACCACCCCCCCGCCAACGCCCTCAGCCAGGCCGTCCTCGACGGGCTGCGCTCGGCGTTCGCCGAGGTCGAGGCGGACAGCGACTTGGGGGCTGCCGTCCTCACCGGCGCCGGGGAGCGCTTCTTTGTGGCCGGCGCCGACATCACCGAGTTCGTCGCCCAGGGACCCGAGGGTACTCGGGCCAAGATCGCCGACGGCCAGCAGCTGACCCTGGAGATGGAGCGGCAGCGCTATCCGATCGTGGCCGCCCTCAACGGCCTGGCCCTGGGCGGAGGTCTGGAGCTGGCCATGGCCTGCGACCTGAGGCTGGCCAGCTCCACCGCCCGGGTGGGCCAGCCCGAGATCTTGCTGGGGATCATCCCGGGATGGGGAGGCACCCAGCGGCTGCCAAGGCTGGTGGGGCGGGGTAGGGCACTGGAGATCCTTCTCTCCGGGGATCAGATCGACGCGGCCCGAGCCCTGGAGCTGGGACTGGTCAACCGGGTGGTGGAGCCGGCCCAGCTTCACGCCACCGCCCAGGGCCTGGCCGAACAGCTGGCCTCTCGAGCCCCGCTAGCCGTGGCGGCGATCAAACGGGCCTTGGTCGGCGGCCTGTATCAACCTCTGGAGCAGGGCCTGGCCGAAGAGCTGGTTCAGTTCGACCGGGTCTTCCGGAGTCAGGACGCGCTGGAGGGGATCTCCGCCTTCCTGCAGAAGCGCACCGCGGAGTGGTCTGGGAGGTAGCCAGGCGCGCCGTCCCCCCCAGTCCATACCATCCGATCCTGTGACCGCCATCCCGCCTCCCCCGGAGTCCCAGCGCTGGCCAGACCCTAACCTCTCGGCCGGCGGGGCCTTGAAGGCTCAACTCGGAGTTTTAGCCCGATTAGCCCAGGGCGGCCCCACTCGTGCGGTATCGGCGCAGGTCCTGAGTCGCCCGGACCGTCCTGACGAGCAGCGTCCGGCTGGCTCGAACCATCGGTTCCGACGGCCTGGTGCCTCCTCCGGGATCGACGCGGCGAGCGGGCGGCACCAGCCGGGGGGTAGACAGGGCGACTCACTCTGACAATTGAGGGTCCGCCCCGACTTCAGTTGGGTTCAGCTCAAACCGAACAGCGAGTTAGCGGTACTTCCAAGTGGACACGCAAATCACTCCGGCCGGAGAGTGACCGTCGCAGCAGCCTGACCTGGAGCGACGGGTAACGAGCGCTCCGAGCCGATCCGGTGCTGCCAACTACCCGTCACACCCGAAGATCTCCCACCTTGGGACCACTGGGGTGGCGGAGCAATCCCGGCGCGCTATTTCCCAATTCCATGGTTACCAGAACACCCAGAGGTCAAGCGAGCAGCTCGGCGACATCTCCGGTTGGCCCCGGGCCGCTCGCGGAGAGGACGAAAGCGCCATCCGGGGCAAGCGCCACCGGCCCAAGGAGGAGCTGACTGCATTCCCCATAAACCGGACCGGATGGCCAACCTTGGTGGGCTGGCAACCGACTGGGGCCTGGGAAGGGTGGCTACGACGAGTTCCGGCTCATTCAGGCGAGGCTTCTCCTTGGGGTGGCGGATAGCGACCATCCCTCCCTGGATAGGAAAACAATTTAAAAAAACCCTTGCTGATCGACTTTACTGCCAGCTCGAACCCGGACGCTGCCACGATCCGCGGCCCATGTGAAGGGGATCGTGAACATGTACTAAGCTTGTCAACTGTCTAAACTATGTGCAATCCCCGCCGAAGTGACGTCGGCCATGGTGTACCCTAGTTCCCCGATTGGCCCAGGCACGCCGACTTTCCGGGTCATTAGCCGTCCCAAGCCGACCTCTTCCGACTACAACCCTAGATCCCCAAGGATGCGCCAGTCTGCTATGTTGCCTCGTCGAAGCCAATGACGCAGCCAACTCGAAACCGACACGTTCAGAAGGTGGTGGTCCTCGGCGGGGGATTTCTCGGATCCCAGATTGCCCACCGTCTTTGGCAAAGTGGGCGTGACGTAACCGTGCTCACGAGGTCGGAGCCGCGAGGGTTGAGCGCCAGCCTGTTGGGCAGCTGTCGGCTGGTGGTCGGGGACATCCAGGACGGCCCGCTATTACGACGTACAATGTCTTCCGCTGGGCACGTCATCTATGCTCTCAGCGCGCTCCATCCGTACGCCTCCAACTTAAACCCTACTGCTGACGTATCGACGTCGCTCTTACCGCTCCTGTCCGTGCTCAAGGAGGTGGGAGAGGGGGTGACGTTCACGTTTCTATCATCGGGAGGTACCGTTTACGGCGACGCCGACCAGACGCCGACGCCCGAAGATGCCCCGACTGAACCCCGGTCTTCGTACGGAATCGTGAAGCTGGCGGGCGAGAAGTACACGATGTTCTATCAGCGCCTCCGGCAGTTGCAGCCACGAATCCTGCGCATCAGCAACGTGTATGGGCCGGGCCAACCTTCGTATCGCGGCCAGGGAGTGATCGGCGCACTTCTCGCTTCCGCCGAGTCGGGCAAAATGCTGAAAGTCTTCGGAGACGGAAGCGTCGTTCGAGACTACATCTATGTTGAGGACATGGCGGACGCGGTGGCCCGGCTGTTAGACGCCCCGGCCGACGCGCACGTCATCAACGTCGGCACCGGCGTTGGCATCAGCATCAGTCAAGTCCTGGAGTTAGTTCGCACCGTAACGGGCAGGTCGATGGCGGTCGAGTACATGTCCGGCCGCGCCACCGACGTGCAACGTAGCGTACTGGACACGCGGCGCATACGCGATCTCATCCCTTTCGCTCCACGTCCGCTCCAAAAGGGGATTCTCGACACTTGGATGGCGCGAACTCAGCAGCAGCAACCGCTGGACGCAGGTCCTCTAAGCGTCGTACCCACACCGCTCCTGCTCAGCCCCGACTGAGCGTTGTCGATGACAGCGAGGTGAGACCAAAGCGCTCCTGGCCAGGCGTGAGCATGCTGATCGCTGCGGTCCGAAGGCGGCGAACCCGTCGGCCAGCCTGGCTACCTAAGGGTCCCCGAGGCATCTTGGATCACCCTCATGACGGCGAACTCGTGGCGCGCGACAGAATCTCTGTCGATGGGTGGGCGGAGTACCGTGGTCGGCCAGCCACCGAGATTCAGGTGCTTGTCGACGAGAAAGTCGTCATCGTGGCTCATCCAGAGGTTTTGCGCCCGGATGTCGTGCGAGCTCTTGGCCTCCACGACGCGTCGCAACCCTACGGATGGGCAGTCACCCTGGATCTCTCAGCGCATCCTCACGCGACCGCCTGCGTCACGGTGAGGGCGCGGCTGCCGAACGGGCCTTGGTGGCAGGCGGGGCGAGTAACAGTCCGTTCGCTTGATCCTCCCGGGGCGCATGCCAGCGGTGCCGGGAGCTTAGATCGCCCATGGGCGGACGAACTGATTTTGGGCGAAGTGGTGGTTGTCAGAGGGTGGGCCATGTTCGGGTCGGAGTTGCCTGCTTGGATCGATATTGAGGTTGACGGGATTCCTGTCGGCCGGGCCCGAGCCCAACTCCCGCGGGCCGATGTAGCGAATGCAATATCGACGCCCTCGGCGCTCGCCTCTGGCTTCGAGTACGACGTGGTGGTGCCGCTCGATCCCGGTGATTCGCGGACGCTCACACTGACCGTCACTGCACACCACGACTCCGGATCGACTTGGAGTTCCGCCGCTCACCAGGTGGTGGTGACCGCGCGGGCCTACCATCCCGAGTCGGTCGAGCGAGCCCGGTTGATACGGGCGAGTACCATCAACGAGCTAAGACCGATTCCGGATCGTGACCCTCCGGCGGTGCTTGTGTTCACCCATTCGCTGGCCGTGGGTGGTGGCCAGCTGTTCCTCAGCGAGCTTCTGAAGCGGCTACAGCAGCGCCATGGAATCACTTGCAGCGTGGTGTCTCCGACGGACGGCGTGCTCCGACCCTTGTTGGAGGGCTGGGGCATTCCCGTGCACATTGTAGAAGGCTTCCCCGTCGGGAGCGTCGACGCTTATGAAGCCGGGGTGAGGCAGTTGGCCCTGCTGGCTCATGATGTTGGTGCGCGAGTGGCGCTGGTCAACACGCTCGGCGTGTTTCCTGCCGCTGACGCCGCTCAACTCGCTGGCATGGAGGTTATTTGGACAATCCATGAGAGTTTCGAGTTGGCAGACTTCTCTTTCCTCAATTGGGGGCCGGCCGGTCTGGATCCCGTGATCCGCGACCGCTGGACTGCGACGATGCGAAATGTGTCGGCTGCAGTCTTCGAGTGCGACGCGACCAGTCACCTTTTAGCTCCGTACATTCCTGACGAGCGGCGGCTTGTCATTCCGTACGGCATACCAATTGAGGAGATTGTGGCTGCGAGGAAACGTCTGGACCGTGATAAGCTTCGCCGTGCCTTTGGCATCCTTCCCCAGGAGCTGATGCTATTAGCGATGGCGATCTATGAGCCGCGCAAGGGACAGACCTCGCTGATCGAGGCATTCGCCCGCGTCGCGCTGGCACATCCCGAGGTGGTGCTGGTCCTCGTGGGCGACCATCGGAGCCCGTACGCTAGCGATGTCGAGCGCCTGATCATGGTGCACGACTTACAGACTAAGGTGATTCGAGTGCCCATCGCCGCAGATGTTTACGACTGGTACGCTGCCGCCGACGTACTAGTCTCGGCGTCTGACGTAGAGTCAGTGCCGCGCTCGATGCTGGAGGCTATGGCTTTTGGGCTACCAGTACTGGCCGCAGATGCTTACGGAGTACCGGAACTGATCCGGCACGGCCGCACCGGTTGGACGTTTCCGACCCGTGACTTATCAGGTCTAATGGCGGCTCTAGAGCGTGTGGTTACCGCTCTCCCTGAGGAGCGGGAGCGCATAGCACAGGCGGCCCGTGACGGCTGTGCTTTCTTCGAGGCGGACCTTTACGCCGCCGACTATGCCGGGCTGATCCACGCACTGGCGACGGGCCCACGGGCGGCGGTCCGAGATCTGGTGACACAACGCGATTGGTGCGGCGGGCTAGGGCAAACGGCCCAGGGGGGTGCTGGTGGTTGAGAAGCGCCACCCGGCCGGCGGCCCGACCTTTGATGCCGCGGGCCAACCGACTGGGGAGCGCCTCGTGCCCGAGCTTATGGGGGGCGGGCTCCTGGAAGCGGAGCATCAAGTTCGGTACCAATTCGCGGCGCAGGTCGCGAAGGGGCGGACGGTGCTGGACGCGGGCTGTGGTGTCGGCTGGGGACTGGCCGTGCTGCTGGGAAGCGGGGCGTCGGAGGGCACCGGCATGGACCTATCGGCTGAGGCGGTAGCTGAGGCTCGCCAGCGTCTTGCCGGGGTAGCAGTGATCCAGGCGGACCTCTGCTCGCCGCCCGGTGAAATCGGGCGGTACGGGTTGGTGACATGCTTTGAAGTGCTGGAACACATCGAGGACTATGGAGCCGCCCTCGACGCACTGGCCAGAGCGTTAGACGCCGACGGGATTCTGATGGTGTCGTCACCCAACCCTGGTATCTATCCACCAGGGAATCCTTTTCATGTCCATGAACTCGCGCCGACTGAGTTGCTTAAGGAATTGGCAGCGCGCTTGCCATACACGGCCCTGTGGCACCAGCGGGCGGTCGTTGGTTCCCTACTGAGACGAAGCGATCAGGCAGCTAACTGGCCAAACCGCACAGAGATCCAACGTCTGCATGCACTGCCGACGGTCGATGATGGCCAGGATCAGTACAGCGTCGTGGTGGCCTCCTCAGCGCCGCTCCCGGTCCTGGGCGACGCCGGAGTTCTCGCCTCATCCGAGCAGTTGGACCAGTTGGCCAACCTGTCTGAGTCGCTGGATCAGGATCGCCGAGAGGTCTGGGTGGATCATCAGCGGATCGTGGAAGAGCGCCAACGCTTGCTGACCGAGGTCGACGGTCTCCGAAGCGCTGAGGCAGCACTGAAGCGGTCCGAGGCGGGGGCGACGCGGGCACTCGCCGCAATGCAGCGGCGACAATCGGATCTGGCGGAGGACCTCATCTACGCGCGTCGGGAGCTGGATCGCATATCGTTGTTGCTTCTGCAATCGGAGCAGGAGTGTGCGACTTACGTTTTGGCGGAGGTTGAAGCCACGGCTTCCACCAACCCGGCCAAGGCATGAGCCAGACGTCCGCAAGGGTGAGCTGGAGGCAATGGGGCTGAGTCCACCACGAGGGCTTGGCCGCACCACCGAGCCGGTCGGAGAGAGCCAGTACCCCCTTCCCTCAGGAGGTCCTTCGATCTGCTTTGTCTCCGCACCCGGCAGTAGCGCCTTCATGGCGGAGTTACTTGAAGTTCTGGCAGACGCAGTGTGCCGCTCTGGCGGGGTGGCGACGGCGTTTGAAGGGCTCGTGCCTTCCGAAACGGGCAGCACCGTATTCGTTGTCGTCCCGCACGAGTACTACGCGGTGGTACCAAAGTCCCTCCAGCCGAACGCGCAGGTGCGCAAACGCATGATCGGACTGTGCGTGGAACAACCCGGAACACAGACCTTCGAGACGGTCGTCGAACGAACTCGGGGTTTCGGAGCCGTGGTCGCGATCAGTGCTGAGGCGGTCACCGAGCTGAGCCGACGAGGGATCCGAGCGGAGCGATTCGTTCTGGGGTACAGCCCGCTCTGGGACCACTGGAGAGGTCAGGAGGCTGAGCGCCCGGTCGACGTCACCTATCTAGGAACGCTGGACTCGAGACGGACACGGTTGGTGGCTGGATGGGCAGAAGCTCTCTGGCCGTGGCGGACACAACTCCTGATGCCACCCCACGAACCAATGACGCGACCCCGCTCGTACTTCCTGATGGGGGAGGAAAAGTGGCGGCATCTGGCTGGGTCCAAACTGCTGCTGAACCTGCACCGGCAGGGAGCCCACGGATTGGAGTGGGTTCGGGTACTTGAGGCGATCTGCAACGGGTGCGTCGTGGTCACGGAGCGGTCCGTAGGTTGTGCCCCACTGGCGCCCGGCGTTCACCTAGCCGTGGGACGGCCCCAAAACCTGGGTGTGGTGGCGGCGACGCTGCTCCGCCACCCGGAACGGCTAGCGGCCATCCGGACCGCCGCGTACGAGACTTGCCGCCAGGAGCTCGACATGAGCGCGTCGGCCAGACGACTTGTGGAGTTGGCCGGGGGACTTCCCGGCCCGGGCGGGTCGCTTCTGGCTCCGCTCGCAATCGCGGCATTTCCATCGCGGGCATCGGCGCCCATGGACGAGCAGATACCGATCACGATGCCCCGTCCCCCCGTCTGGGGCACGTCCGCTGACTCGCTCCACCAGGCGGTCGGGTACGTGCTTTGTAACGAACGGCTGGCTCAGCGTCCGAGCGACGATCCCAGTATCACCGAGTGGCAGCCAGTCGTGGAGAACGCCGCCGTCGACGCGCTGGTGATCGGCGGAGCGGGCGACGCGAAAAAGAGCGAGTGTGTCCACTCCTTGGCCCGTCAGACCGGGGGCGTAGTCGTGGGACTTCGGACTGCAGTGGATGGAGTCGAGAGTCACGAGACGGCAGATCCCGGCCCACCGGATTTCTCCTCCCGGCAGTCGTTCGGCGGAGGTTGGTTGGAGGTCCGCCACCGCGTCCCCGTCGGGCGCGGTTACCTTCTCAACGAGGCCCTCCGGACGGTCCGTGCTCCTTTGACTCTGGTGCTCCATCCGGAAATGCGCCTTTTCCCCCCAGCCGTGGAGCGTCTGACTGCGGCGGTCGCAGATACCGGCGCGCAGGCAGCCTTCGCGCTGGTTCGCCTAGACCGGGTGGCCCTGGAGAACGCACTGCCTCCGGAACCCAATCGACTTGCGCGATTCCCCTACCTCGGAGCCGGGTTCCTCATCTTGACCGAGGTCCTCCGGCAGATGGGTGGATTCTCTGATGACCCCGCATTGGAGGGGTTGGAGGACCACGACTTCTGGTGCCGGTTCGCCGAGAGCGGCTTCGTGGCGACGCTGCTCCCCGAGGTCCTCGTCGATCGTCAGTCGCCCAGGGCGACCCAGGTTCGACCGGTCGACTTGGATCCGTGGTCCTCTTGGAGCGCGCTGCGACGGCGCAGCCCCGACCTGCATCGACGTTTTCTGAGCGACGCCGGCGGACCAAGTCGAGTCGCTAGACCAACGATCCACCTTGGTTAGGCCCAGCTCCGGGAATCCCGAGATGACACGGTCCAGGACGGCTCAACAGAGGATGACCCGCAGGTCGGCGTCTCTAACGAAGTGCGTCCGAAATGAGAGCCACCTCTCGTCACGCACCTTCGACCGCGCACGCACGTTGCGACGACCGTCCGAGCCAACCACTCCGCCTCCCGCCGTCCGCTTCAGACCAGGCGCAGCAGCCATGGCCATCGAAGTGAGCACGCGCAGTTTCGAGACGTACCGCGCCTGCTGCCGCGGTACGGCCGATCCCATGTCTCTGCCTCTACCGAATCCCGACTCGGCTGGACCGACTAGTTGTGATGGGCGAACGCGCGGGGTGGCACCGGACAGTAGCGGCTGTCGCCAAGAAAATTCAGTCCGCCAACGATTCGAGACCGGTCGCTTAGTGCCGTTTCGTGACCAGCTGCGTTGCGGCCCGGGGGAGACGAGGCATCAAATACTCTGGGGTCGGCCGGCGAGAGATCGCACAGAGTCCAACGGTGCCTGGGCATGGGCTCGCGCTCCGTCCAGATGGCATGATCTAGGAACACGTTGGTGGTGACCGCGTCGCGTCCGCCCGGCTTCAAGTTAACTGCCCCACTGGGCCATGCGATGTGGTGGGTGGCACTTCCGATTCTGCTCATTCTGGCGCCGATTGTGTTGTATCTCATCTACGTTTTGCGCTTCGGGGTCAATGTGCCCTGGTGGGATGAGTGGAACTTCATTCCGATCCTGCACGCGATGCTCACGGGGCACCTCACATGGGCCGCGCTCTGGTCGCAGCACAACCAAGATCGTATCCTCTTCCCGAACATCGTTGAGTTGATTCTGGCATTGGTGACGCGCTACAACGTCGAGGACGAACTGTTGGCGAGTTCGGCACTACTCATTCTCACGTTCTGCGGCATTGCCGGTCTCTATCTCCGTCATCGTCTGGGGTCATTGTGGGGGCTGATCCCAGTGGCCGCCTTGCTTTTCAGCCTCGTTCAGAACTACAACTCGTTGTCCGGCTTCGCTCTCCTGTGGTTCCTCGGGCTCTTTGGACTTGCCGTGGCTCTGATCTCGCTCGATCGTCTCGCGGTCCGCTGGTGGGTGCTCCCCATCGCTGTCTTGGGCGCAACGCTCGCGTCATATTCGTCCCTGCAGGGCCTCTTAGTCTGGCCCGCGATGCTCCCGTACTTTCTACGCGTTGGCAGTACATGGACGCAGCGAGGACTCTGGGCGGGACTCGCAGTCATCGCCTGGATGTTCTATTTTGCGGGGCTCAACCTGCTGCCGAGCGGGATCGGCGGCAGCAACATCTTCTTCGCCCTGCAGCATCCTCTGTCGGCTTTCCACTACCTCGTCGTCTTGGTCGGCTCCGTGATCCCGGTGCCGTTCGGGGAGTCGACCTCGATGTTCGGGGCGATAATCCTCGCGCTTACGGCAGCCGCATTCGGGTGGTGCTGCACCGCAGACCGCCTGCGACGGGATCCGGCCCTCAGCTTTCCACTCGCGCTGCTTCTCTACGGCTTCCTCTTCGACGTAGTCACGACCGTGGGCCGATCGAGCTTCGGCGCGATCGAAGCGACCTCCCCTCGCTACACCACCGACACCCTAATTTTGCTAATCGGTCTGTACCTGATCCTGCTGCGCTGGAGACAACAAAAGGCGCCGACCCCCGGCGCTGGGTGGGGCGGCTTGCTCCTAGGTGCCTTGGGCGTCGTCCTCGTGTTCCAGGTGGTCGTCTCCGTCCGTGCTGGATGGCAGGACGGGATCAATTCGGGCTCGAACCGCCTGCTAGCAGCCGACCTGGTGGTTAACCTGGATCGCGCACCGGTGTCCTTGGTGGAAGACTTCGTCTACCCGTATCCGGGGCCGTATCTTCCCGCTCAGGTTCGAGTCCTCGAGCGTTACCATCTCAGCGTCTTCGGCACGCCGGCCGCCCGCGCCTACGCTCGTTTGGGCGTGGTTCCCGGCGGCAAGCTCCTGCCAGATCTTCCGGCCTCGCCAGCTGTTGAAGCTGACCTCAGAACCTCGAAGGCGGAGTCACGGGCCTGGGCGGTGCTTTCAACCCTGTATCGCAGCCGCCTTGACCTCCAAAGCGCGTTCGCTCGCGGATCGGCGAACTTTACGTTCAGGTTGCTGACTTGGGCTACAACCTCTGGGGTCGGTCCTGATGCAGACTCCGTTTTCCTTCTTCCGTATCGCGTCCAGCTCGACCGCCTACTTAAGGTGGCCACCCCCAATGACTCGTGACATCGACCATTTTGAGGTTCCGGCGATCTCATTGGGTAGCATGGCGGACCCGCACGACGGATCAGCGTCTCCGCTGGCACCCCCGTCCCGAGCCGCCTGCGCTCGGCTGAGTCCATTTTCCAATCCGCCCGTCTATCCGCCACCCGGCATTGACGAGATCCACACGCTGGCGGAACTCAGGGATGCTGGAACCAGCTTCGAGTCTGAAGTCCTGGCCAGGAGGACCGAGCCGCCCTCGAGAATAACGCGTGCTTGATAGCGGGGGCCCCAGCTGACCGTGTCAATCCCTTACCCGTGCCACGGTAAGTTGGCTGTCTCTCCGGAGGCCCGAACTGGCGGCCAGTGATGGCAGTGGTGCCCCGAGCGCCGATCTTCCCGCGCTGCTGGCTGCGTGATCCGAGTTTGGCCCTGCAGTGGCGCTGTCGACCGACTCTGGAGAGCTCCGGCGCGATCTAAGCGTCTCCGAGGCCGCCTCGGCATTGGATGAACTCAGTCCGGTCGCTCCGCTATCCGCGAGTCGAGGGTCCGTTTTGCCACCGCCACCACATCTTGGTGGTTAGCCCACAACGCTTCGGTGAAGAGCACCAACCGAAAATCTGGATATGTTAGTAACCGCGCGATCACCCACTCGGGCTTCGAAACGCTGATCCCGTAGTCGATCTCTTCGGTGCTGGCCTCGAGAAAGGCGAAGCCTGCATGATCAAAGCTGCGTAGGATGCGTGTAATCGAAGGCGGGGGATACCCATAGTGGTTGCCGTCGCGCATGCGCTCAGCAACGAGCTGGCCATGGGTTGTCGCCACCAATAGCCCGTCTGGTGCCAGCAAGTCGTGCCAAAGCCGGATGAAGGTGACCCACTTGTCGGCGTCAAGGTGGGTCAACAGGGATCCGACCCAGATGAGGTCGTAGCGGTCAGGAAACATCTCGGCAGTCGGTGTTGCGATCGCATAAACCGGCTTCGCGCCAAAGGTGCTGGCGCAGAAATCGACGCCGTCATGGAGAAGGTCGCACGCCGTCAAACGGGCTTCGGGGTAGGCAGCTTGTAGCCAGCGAAGTACCCGCCCGTGGCCGCAAGCCATGTCGAGGATCGACTCAAACCCAGGGTGGCGGGCAGCCAACTGAGCCAACTGCACCGCCTTCAAGGCCGATCTCCCGGTTGCCAGGTACCCGGGGAGATCCTCGGTTGGCATTCGCTCGTCGGGGCTCACGGCCTGGTTTAGAGGTGCTGTGGTCTCCCCTAGAAACGACGGAAGCTGGCCAGCGGCGCTCGAATTTGCTACTTGTTTGTTTACTGCTCGTCGTGCCCGACCCCTTCGAAACACCACGGGATCATTATGAAGTGGAGCTCTGTCTGGGCAGAGGTCGCGCTGAAGGCCGGATGACTGTCGGTAGGCAGCTGGCACAATGCGACCCCGCCGGGGATCCCGCGGCCAACGGCACCGTGCCGATCGGTGCAGTGAACCGGACCACGAAGGAAGGTGGGCCAGCCCTAGATCTTGCTGGGGATCATCCCGGGATGGGGAGGCACCCAGCGGCTGCCACGGTTGCTGGGGCGGGGTAGGGCACCGGAGCTCCTTCTCTCCGGCAATCAGATCGACGCGGCCCGAGCCCTGGAGCTGGGACTGGTCAACCGGGTAGTGGAGCCGGCCCAGCTTCACCCCACCGCCAGGGACCTGGCCCAAGAGCTGATTCAGTTCGACCGGGTCTTCCGGAGTCAGGACGCGCTGGAGGGGTTCTCCGCCTTCCTGCAGAAGCGCACCGCGGAGTGGTCGGGGAGGTAGCCAGGCGCGCCGTCCTCCCCAGTCCATACCATCCGATCCTGTGACCGCCATCCCGCCGCCCCCGGACTCCCAGCGCTGGCCCGACCCCAACCTCTCGACGGGCGGGGCCCGCCAGCGCAAGGGGCCCTTCTGGATCGACGAGCCCGGCTGGTACTGGGTGCTTGCCACCCTGATCTTTCTCCTGGGAGCGGCCCTCTTTCTCGTCGCGGTGGGTTTCGACCGGCCGTGATCTGGCTCAACCCGGTGGCGCTGGTGCTGCTGGTCGCCAGCTCCGGCTACATCTTCGCCCGTCGCCTCGGACCCCTCTGGCGCTCCCTGCAGGCGGCCCAGCCGGAGCACCGCCGGGACCATCTCGGAGATCGGC
>Ga0307372_10010322_pt1 | contig 12677 bp, 8 predicted proteins | sample OX1MG_FD_202533 | JGI IMG/M metagenome (GOLD analysis project Ga0307372, IMG submission 202533) | Soil microbial communities from Risofladan, Vaasa, Finland - OX-1 | ecosystem: Environmental > Terrestrial > Soil > Coastal area > Acid sulfate soil | place: Finland: Risofladan, Vaasa | collected...
CTCCAGGCGGGCTTCGTCTGCCGCTCTGCGGTCGAAGGCCTCCTGGAGGACCAGGCGCAGAAGCTCGAATCCTTCGTCGTGCACGTAGGTCTCGATCTCGAAGTGCTCCATCGAGGCGGCGTCGCCCCCGGATAGGAACGCCCTCATCTTCTCGAGCTGAGCGAGGCAGGCATCGCCCGTCGCCTCGGGGGAATCTCAGCCATGCCGCTCAGCCCTTGGTGGACCGGCGCGAGAGGCGTTGGACGAGGACTCCCAGTCCGGCGTTCCCGGCCGTCTCCACAGCCGACTTCGCCCTCCGGTAGGCCTCGGTCGCATCGCGCACCGCTTCCACCTCTTCGGCGGGCAGCATCAAGAATCGGGTCTTGTTGGACTCCGAGTAGCTGAGCACGGTGGACTCGTGCAGCTGATCCCCGTCGGCGCAGCGACAGTTCGGCTTTCCGCAGCGCCGGCGGTGGGTCACCACGGACCCCCGAACCATCTCCGGCTTGCGTCCTCTGGCTGATCTTGCCATCCATCCTCCTAGTCCGCTAGTGGGCCACTAGCAGATCATGGCAGACTGACGGACAGGAGTGGTGGATAGGCGGAGCCAGAACAGGTGTCTTCAGACCGACATTCGGCCGTGGTCAGGCCGAATGCCTAGCCGGGGCGGACGGATTCGACCGACCACAACGGCCGCGACGCAACGAACTACCTGGTCACGCCGCCATTCCAACGCCAACGGACGTCACTCCAGGGGATCCACACCAAATTCAAACGGGGACTTCACGCTCGTATGAGATCCCTATGTGAAATGCCCCGACACCACCGCCCAGGGGCGCCCCCGGGATGGAGCTCGCCGGACTGTAGGTCAAGTTGAAATGCTCGCTAGCCTGAACGGTGCCCGCATAGACCTGGCCGGTGCCCGTCACGTTTTCGCTGAAGCTGGCCGTGCAGGGCGTGTATATGAAGGTGCTGATCGGACCTGTCGGGGAGCCGAAGTTAACATTCTCGTTGGCCTGAATATTGGGAGAGCCACCCGAAGAGCAGGTGGAGGCATCGCTGTATGGGACTATGAGGTACAGCTGGTGGGGTGCCCCGTCGGCGGAGGACACTGAGAAGTGGCTCATGGTGATAGGGCCGTCGCTGAAGATGGCAAGGTTCGTGCTGAGGGCCAGTCGTCCCGTGAGGCTGAGCGAGCAACCCCCGGTGATGTCGGCTAGCTGAGGAGTGGCCTGAGCCGCCAGGCCGGCCAGGGCGGAGGCGGCCATGCTGCAGGCGGTGTACGGGTTGATGGTGTATCCGGCCGCCTGCCAGGCCGCCTGGTCGTAGTTGAGTTGAGGCATGGGCTGTGAAGGGGGGGGAGGGGAAGCGGCGCTTTGGACAACTTGGCCGCCGACATTGCCACCGCTACCGCTCACGCACCCGTTGCATGTGGTGGCTGCGGTGGCATCGTGGCCGATCTGAGAGTTGCCGGACATGGTGATCGAGTTCTGGGACGAGGTGACATCGTGGCCAACGGAGGCGTGGTCGGAAAGGCTCACCGGTCCGACGGACCAGACGTCCTGGGCGACTGAGGAGTTCTGGCCGAGCGAGACTCCGCTGCCCCCATCCCCCCCGCCACTGCAACCTGCGGGCGGGTTGGCCTGGCTGTAGATGCTGCCGTAGACGGTGGTATGTTCGCTCAGGTTTACGTAGCCATTGGTATATATATTGGCGTCGTTGCCACTGTGCCCATAGACTGTCGGGCTTTCGCCGAGACTCAGGCTGCAGTTGGAGTAAATGGCACTATCGAACGCTCCCCAAGGGGACATCTGCACCAAGGCCTGCATACGTCTGGCGCCATAGAGGTTGGGGTCAACCGTAGCGGTAGAGGTGAGTTCAGCCGCGACGGGGTTCGCGCCAAGGGGACATGCCATCGGCGGCTCTGATGGAGGAAATGTCGCGTAGTACGCGATTGAGACGCTGTAGCTCACCGTGGCAGGCGAGGTCGAGAGCACGCCCGATATCGGCGCGCACGGAAGGCTGGCCGCCTGTGTGGTCTGAAGGACGGCGTAGGCGGCATTCAGACCTGCTTCAGCGGCGTCCACGGACTGGACTTGGCGACGCTGGAGCGCGCTCCCATCGACGTTGTGGACGGCCAAGTCCAAGGCTACTCCGCTCAGCGTCATGGCGACGAGGGCAACCATCATGGCGGCCACCAGAGCGACGCCAGCTTGATCGTCCCCGTGTGCGCTGACCAGTCGGTGTAATAGTCGTTTCAGCATATGTTTGTCCCTCGGCCCAGTTGTCATTTGTCCTAGCCAGGCGGCACGGTGGCACACACCGTGGCCGGATAGCCGTATTCCGTGTTTCGTCCAGTCACCGAGGCTCGCAATTCGGCGGCGGAGGCGGGGTTAGTACTGTCGTTGACGACCAGATCGATATTGAGAATTCGCTCGCCGTAGGTGGGTTGGGAGGTGTCGAGGGCGAAGGCCGGGACTACCGGTGTGACAATCTCGTTCACCACGTTGGTCGCCACCACTCGCCAGGAGCTCACCAGGCCATCGGTTTGCCAAGTTGACGACCAGCTCCGGGTGAGAAGCTGCTCGTTCTGAATTTGCCATTGCACGCAGCGCTCCACGGAGTTGGCCTGGGTGTAGACGAGCAGTGACATGTAGGGCGGGCTCTCCGTCGACGGGTCGTAGAGCAAGTTTGCGGAGCGGATTTGGCGATCTAGCTCGTTGACGGCCAATCGGGCCTGGTCGTTGTTCACGCTGCGTCCCGCCACCCGGGCCTCGGTGGTCTGAGCGGACGTCAGGACGGAAACCACCATGCCTAGCGCGAGGACCGTCAGTGCGCTCGACACGACCAATTCGATCAGGGTGAAGCCACCTTCATCCCGGCGGCACTCGGTACTACGCACTGGGAGCCGCCGTGTACGTCGCGTTGGCACCGATCGTACCCAGATCGACGCCAATGTTCAGGTCCGCCACGCTTGTGCCGCCGTAAGTAACCGAGTAGGCAATATTCCCCAGGATGGGCGACGCTGAAGTTGCTGAAGCTTGGGCCCGCGTGCAGGGGCTGGCGCAGCCAGATCCGGCCGGATCGCTGATGACGGTTCCCCCCGTGGTGAGCTGGGGGGTGATGGTAATTACGAGCGCTATACCCGTGTTGTCGTAGTTTGGATCGCTAATTGATACTGACGCCACCGGCAGGTTCTCTGGCCCGCCTGGGGCGACTAACAAGTTGGTATAGCCGGCTCCGTTCCAGTAGCTGATGGTCCCCGACGCATTCACGGTTGGCGCCACAGTGCCCACTCCGGCCTCGGCTGACAGCGAGTCAGAGAAGCCTCTGAGTTGCACGAGGTAACCAGACCATCCCGCTGGCACATCAGAGCTACTGAGGTTGCCAGGGAGCCCGGCTAGCTGGACGGTGCCCAGGGCCCGCGTTGTGGATACATGGACGCAGCCGTCCCCGCTGGTTTGGGTGCAGTAGGTCCCTCCGGCGGACAGGTGGCGTGTGGCAAAGGTCTGGCCCGATCCGGACCCAATCGAGCTCAGCAGGGTATTCCCGAGGTCTAACGATGAATTGCCCCACAGATCGGCGTTAATGCTCGTGGCCTGGCTCTGGGTGGCGGAGGATGAACCACATGGCTCTTGAGTCGTCTCATAGGTGCCACTCGGATCCGCGCAGTAATTCGGTGGGTTGGTCGATGCCGAAATGGTTGCGCTTGCCTGCGCCGGGTCGGGGCCGCCAGTCGACACGGTCAGGGTGTCATTGGATCCCGTGCCCGTGCCGGAAAGCGAGGCCGAGGACTGCGGGGCAGTGCTCACGGACTGGTATGAAGACGACGAAGCCGGGTCACTGTTGGCTGACGCAGACGCCTGGCTCCCGCCGACGGTCTGCAACGTTCCACCCGTCAAGAGCAGACTTGCCCCTGACGTCTGGGCCAGGCTGTGGACGGCCGAGACCTGCTCGATCTGGGCAGTCGAGGCAGCTTCGGCTGGGCTGATGCTGGCGTGGTCCAAAGCGATGCCCTGGATGGCCGGAACTGTGCTCGAAGCGGGCGTGACGGTGACGTGACCACCCACATCAGTGGAGTTGGCGTATAGGAACGGCTCACACGGTGCGGCAAAAGGATGGGTGGCCGTTGACAGGCACCCGGCCGGCGAATAGACCAGGCTCTGAGTGGTGAGACTGTCAGCCAGGCCACCCTTGGCTGGATGGGCCCAGCTTACGAGCACGGTGACCAGATAGACGGTGACCGGAGTCGTTTGCTCGTAGGTGGGGTAGACGGAAACCGTGTAAGTGGTCGGGCCGATCGCCACGGTCTGACGGTGGGGCACAAAGGGTGCCACCGAAGTGCCCGACGACGTCGGGATCTCTTTGCCGGCGTAGAAATAGGTAGTTACACCGCCCGAAGTAGTGCTGGTGATGTTGGTGTCCGTAGACCAGGTGGGATCATTCGAAGGGTCAAGGCCATTGGCGACCATCGCAAAGGGCAGAGCCCGAACTTCCTCCATGGTGCGGTCGGCCAGGGAGGTGGCGGCTTGGCGCTGGCGAGCGAAGGAGACGTAGAGGAGCGAATTGGTGATGGTGGAGAGCATGGCGATCAAGACGATGCCAATGATGGTGATTGCCACCATGACTTCAATGATGCCGAGGCCTTCGTCTTCTTGCCCTCTAGCGGGCTCTTTTAGGCGGACTGGGCCGCCACCGAGCCGTTGCCAACGGAGCCATGTACGCGGGCTCATGCCACCTCCTGTGAAAGACCATCGGCTAGTTGGTCACTGCCCTTGAGGAGAGGTCTGGCCCCTCGCGCTTGGCGCCCACCCTGGCTAGGACCATGTAACTTCACCAATGGCCTGTCCGAGTGTGACCGCCGAGAGCGGCCAGCGGCCCCGCCGAGCCCGTGTTGGTCCCGAGGCACCCAGGCTCCGATGAGACCGACGGATGGGTTCTCTGCCTGTCCTATGAGCTTCGGCGCGATGCCAGCGATCTCCTCATCATCAACAATGCCGACTTCACCGCCCCGCCCGAGGCAACCATCCACCGTCCCGCTAGGGTACCCGCCGGCTTCCACGGGAACTGGATCCCCGACTCGTCGGACCCGCCAGGGATGCAGGCGGGCAGGTACGGCCGAGGCAGCAGCTCCAGCCAGGTCGTCCCCGGGGCCAGGGTGATACTGCCCCTCGTTCCGGTCGGCTGGACCGGCGCGGTGATGCCGGGCCGGGTCCAGGTCCCCTGGACCTCCTGTCCCCCCCGCAGGACCCAGGCCACCCCCGAGCCCACCAGGTGGACGTAGGGGTCCTGGTTCCCGGCGGCGGCGTAGATGCCTGTTGGGCCGATCGGGACCGACAGGATGACCACGTCGGCGGCCGACATCCGGGTGCCGTCGGAGTTCATGTCGGGCTGGCCGTCCTGGCTCCGCAGCCAGACACTGTGGGCAGCGTTCCAGATCCAGGCGGCGGAGGAGAAGTTGGACATGTCCATGTAGGCACGGGTCACCGCTCGGGCCGTGCCGCCCCGGGGCTCGGCGGAGTAGGTGAACAGCTGGGGTGGGTGCCACGTCGACGGCCCCGGCGCCCAGCCCGGCCGCCCGCAGGGCGGACGTGGAGGCGAATACCTTGTGGGTGACTGGGTCGGGAGTAGTCCCGGTGGAAGGCGGTCACTCCGGCATCGAAGGATAAGAGGGTGGCGCTGGACGAAGCCTGGACGGGGGCAATGTCGCCGGCGGCGGCGCCCGAGTGGGCGAAGATGCCTCCGCCGAGCTCCCGCAGTAGGGCTGCGTCCACTGGCCGAGCCGAGCGGATGGGGCCCACCTCGGGCGCCTCATGGGACTGGCAGGTGGCCAGAAGGCGGGTGAGGCCGCCTTCCACCAGTGCCTTGGCCTTGGCCACCATGTCGGCATGGTCCACTCCCACCTGGGGAAAGGAGCCAGCGACATTGTCGATTTTGACGGACAGGGCCGGGCGGCGGGCCGCGGCCGCATCGGTCACGGGCGAGCCAGTCAGGGGGTAGACCGGCGCAGCCGTGGTGGTGGTGGGGCCAGCGAGGTCGGGGTGTGGACCGTGGCCACGCCGCCGGTTCGGATGCGGCTCCGCTTGATGGTCATGGACGGGCTCCTCCATCGGTCTGGGCGCCGTGATCGAGCCCCACACACTGGGCTCCGGGTCTCCTTCGGCCCGCTGTCCGCCGCGTTTGAGGGGGCTATGGCTCCGCGGCTAAATACCGGCTAAATACCGTTTCTGATTGGCGAGTCTCGGCCCGGGTGTGGGGTGTTGGCCAGGCGGGCCCCTATGGTGGGGTTCTGGGCCCAATGTGGGATGAGCCCCCAGCGCGGGCCGACGATCAGGCTCAGATCAGCACTACAGAGCCCTTGAGGGCTCGCCGGGGGTCGGGAAGATTATGCCGTGGCTGGGCCAGCCAGTCCGGTTGTCGCCGGACCACCCCAATGCGGAAGGATGGGCGGGTCCGTCCCGGTCGGACACCGTTTCCTCTGTAGTGCCTGCGAGCCTGTAGATCAGCATGGTGGTGGAGGGCTTCCATGGGAACCGTGGAATGTTGCCTTCGAGCACGAGCGTCAGACTTCTGGCTTTTCCCTGCCCTCCCCGGGACGGGCGGCAGCGGCTGGTCACTCGAGGAAGGATGTGGACGGAAGTGGATCTTGTACATCCGCGATGCGCCGGGCTGGACGTATCCAAGCGCGACGCAAAGCTGTGCGTGCGGGTGGCCGGGGAGGGGCGGGCTGGGGCGACTCAGACCGTGACCACCTGGGCTGCAATGACCAATCAGGTGCTGGCGTTGCGTGAGCATCTGATCGCTGAGGGCGTCACGTTGGTGGTGATGGAGGCCACCGGTGACTACTGGAAGCCGTTCTACTACCTCCTGGAGGACGCCCCGTTCGAGGTGATGCTGGTCAACGCTCGGCACGCCAAGAACATGCCGGGCCGCAAGACGGACCCGTTGACCGACTCGATGTGGCTCGCCCAGCTCGGCGCGCACGGGCTGGTCCGGGGCTCCTTCGTCCCGCCCCCGCCGATCCGCCAGCTGCGGGACTTGACCCGAACCCGCACCGCGGTGGTGCGAGAGCGAGCCCGGGAGTACCAGCGCCTGGAGAAGCTGCTGGAGGACGCCGGCATCAAGCTGACCTCGGTGGCCACCGACATCAGCGGAGTGTCCGGGCGGGCCATGCTCGAAGCCCTGATCGCGGGCCAGCGTGACCCGGGGGTGCTCGCGGACCTGGCCAAACGACGGCTGCGGTCCAAGATCCCGGCGCTGACCGAGGCCCTGACCGGACGGTTCGACGAGCACCACGGGTTCTTGGCCCGGCTGCACCTCGACCTGATCGACCAGCACACCCACGCCGTCGAGGAACTCACCGCCCGGATCGAGGTGATGATGCAGCCCTTTCGGGGCGCCCGGGACCTGATGGTCAGCATCCCCGGGATCAGCACCGGCGTCGCTGATGTCATCATGGCCGAGACCGGCGGGGACATGAGCCGGTTCCCTACCGCCGGGCATCTGGCCCCCTGGGCCGGGACCTGCCCGGGCAGCAACGAGTCTGCCGGCCGGGTCAAGTCCACCCAGACTCGTCCAGGCAACCCTTACCTCAAGGGCGCACTGGGCATCGCCGCGATGTCCAGTGCCAAGGGGAAGAACACCTACCTGGCCGCCAAGTACCGAAGGATCGCGGCCCGCCGTGGGCCGATGAAGGCCATCGTGGCCGTCGAGCATGCCATCCTGATCGCCATCTGGAACATGCTCACCACGGGCGAGCCCTACAGCGAGCCCGGTGGGGACTTCTACATCAACCGGAACCCAGACAGAGCCAAGCAGCGCGCTCTCGACCAACTCCGCCAGATGGGCTATGAGGTCACGCTCACAGCACTGCCAGCCGCGAGCTGAGGGAATCCGCGCTGCCTGAGGGGAATCTTCGCGTCAGAGGCTCAGTTCCGGCCCGCGGACGACCTCCGGCGCCGCCTGCACGTGAACCGATGGTCCCGAGACGCTTACGGAGCCGGCGGGCTCGGGTGGCCGTGGACTGTCGGCGTTGGGGCCGGCCGGCGCGATCGAGGCTGACCCGGCCCTCAGTGCCTCCAGCTTGGACAGCCGGCCCGACAGCTCCACGCGCGACTGGCCGACGAGGTCGACCACCTCGTCCCGCTCGGTGTGCAGGCGAACGACGTCGGCTTCGAGGCCGGCCACGACCAGCTCGTGGTCGACCCGGGCGCCCTGGGCCAGTGCCGCCCACCGCCCTTCCCGCCCCGCCGGGGACCCCAGCTCGGGACGATCACCCAGCAGCCCGACCAGCTCATCTCGGGCCCGGGTGCGAGAGCTACCCCGCAGCCCACCGGGAAGGAGTGATGAACGCTCCAGGTCGTCCCGCAGTATGTCTATTCGCTCGGCCAGTCTGGCTTCGGCTCTCACCGCGGCTGACGCGGCATGGATGAGGGGCTGCTCCCGGCGGACCCGGTCGAGAGAAGCCTCGGTGGCAGCGATGGTCGTGACCAGGCCAACGGCCTTCGTCTCCTGGCGGGCCATCACCGCCTCCATGGTCTCGGCCAGGGCCTCGGCGTGTGCAACCGCCTCCTCCCAGCGGATCTCGTTCCAGGAGCCCACCGGTGCCGACACCAGGGCATCGGCCCGTAGGGCCAGCTCGGCCCGGGCCGCCTCTGCCCGGGCCGCCTCTGCCCGTACGCGGACCTGGCCATGGTGGGCCGACCAAGTCTCGTAGGACTGATGGGAATCCTCCAGGCTCGCCAGTTGGGCGCTGAGCCGTTCCTGAGCCAGCTGCGCCCTTTCGGCGCCAGCGCCATCCCCGGCCAGGCGGGCCCGGCCCTCGTCCAGCTCCGCCTCCCGCCGCTGGGCCGAGAGATCGGCCAGGGCCACCGCCACCCTCGGAGGAGCGGCTTGGCTCTTGGCCGCTTCGACCAGCAGGCTCAGTTCCTCCGTCGTCATCGAAGCCAACGGCGCCGGCTCGTATTGACCCAGCACCAGCGCTGCCCGGTCCCACCAAGCCCGTGCGTCGACCCGGACTGCCGGTGGCCGGGGACCGAGGGGGTCGGTCGGATCGTCCCAGGCGAAGGCTTCCCGGTAGCCGGCGACCAGGCCGGCGCCGGCCAACCAAGTCTCGGCATCACCCTCCGGGCGCGAGCCGAGCTCGTCCGCCCAGGTCGGGCCTCCGCGATCCACCACCTCGGCCAGGACCGTCATCCGGGCGTCCATGGCGGCCGCCACCTCGGCCATGACCGCGTCGAGGTCGCCTCCGTGCCTGGGAGTGAGCTCGGCGAAGGTCGGCCCCAGCACCACCCGGGCAGCGGACTCGGCCCGGCGCAAGCGCCAGTGCAGAACGGCGGCGATGTCCCCGGCGTCCTCCAGGCCCCGCAGCTGCACGGCGTCGAGCAGGGCGGCGCCGGCATCCATCCCCCCCGCCTCGATGGCCCGCAGCCGGGCCGCCAGGGCCCCCCAGGCCGGGGAGTCGAGGGTGTCCCGGGCCAAGGCGGGATCGACCCCTTCGCCCAGCACCTCGGACCAGCGCTCTCGTCCGGCCTCGGCCAAGAGGTCCCCCCAGATGGGAAACAGGCGATCGAGTCCCAGCCGGCGGCGTTCCTCCTCAGCGGCGGTGTCCAGGGCCGAATGCTGGAGCGGATCGTCCTCCCGGGTAAGCACGCCGGCCAGGACTTCCAGGGGGTCGGCCTCGGGGCCATCGGCATCGGCGCCCTCCGGGCGCACGGTGACCACATAGGCGTAGTTGGCCGCCCTTCCCCGGGTCAGGCCCACGTACAGCCCGGCCCGGGAGGTGGCTGAGCTCACCAGGGCGTGGCAGGCGTCCACCGTTGCGCCCTGGGAAGCATGAACAGTGCCCGCGTATCCGAGCTGCGCCGACGTGGCCAGGTAGGCGGCCTCTAGCTCGACGGTGTCGTCGCCACCGACCCGGCGGGCGGTAAGTCCGCCGGCGCCGACGGCTGTCACCTCCCAGCGGTCCCGGTTGGCCACCCAAGAGCCCTCGGTGGTCGAGCGCGCCCGGTCGTTGCGACGGGTGACGATCACGTCGCCCACCCCGGCCACATTGCCGTCGGCCAACCCCATCCTGACGGTGTCGTCCACCTTGCCCCGCTCCACCAGCGCGGCGCGGAACCGCTCAGACAGCACAGCGGCGGCCTCGTTGGTGTCGGCCAGCAGGAGCACCTCCAGTCCCCGGACCCAGTCGGCCAGGGCGCCCTCCAAGGCGACGGCTTCCATCTCCTCCGCGTCGCCTCCGGTGATCCGGCCCCGCAACTCGTAGTCCTCCAGTACCCGGACATCCCCGGCCCGCAGGGCCAGGCTGGCCGCCGCCTCCCAGGCCGCCGAGAAGCGGCGGACCTCACCCAGGCGGGCCGCCCCGGTGCGCTCCACCAGCATGCGGAACACGCCGGAGGCCGCCGGTGAATCGAGCTGGCGGTCATCGCCCATGAGCACCAACTTGGCCCCGGCGCCGGTGACCAGGCCGACCAGGGCGTCGATGTCGCTGCGCGAGGCCATGGCCGCTTCATCGAGTATCACCAAGTCCCCGGCCGAGATGCCGTAGGCGGCGGACCAGGCGGCGTCGCGCTGAGAATCGTCTCGCTGGGCGTGTTCCCAGATGACCTTGGCGGTGTTGAGGGCCGGGATGCCGGCGGCGTTGCCCAGCACCCGGGCCGCGGTCTCCGAGGGGGCCAGTCCGAGGACTCTCCTGCCTCCGGTGCGCCAGGCCCGGGCCAGTGCGGCCATGGCGAAGGTCTTGCCCGTCCCCGCTGGGCCGAGAACGCACTGGGCCACCCGTCCCGAGCCCAGCACGTCGCGCACCACCAGGTCCTGGTCGAGTCCCAGTCCGGCCTCGGCCAGCACCGCTCCGGCGCGGTTCCCGGTCACTCTCGGGCCGTCGGTGCGCCCGGCGGCGGCCAGGATGCGCCGCTCGGCGGAGAGGGCGCCGGTGGTGGTGTAGCGCTCCACACCGTGTTGGCGGTAGACGGAGATTCCGTCGGCGGCCCGCCGCAGTCGCTCCGGCACGCAGAAGGCTTCGGGCAGGCTCAGGCCGACCACGCCCAGCTCCTTTGACCGGCCCCCGATGGCGGTGGTCACCAGGTCGTCCACCCGACCCAGCAGGGCGTCGGGATCGGTGCCGGCGGTGACGGATAGCTGTCGTGTCACCACCCGGGCCAGGTCGTAGCGGGTCCAGGTGGAATGGCTCTCCTCCAGCTCCACCAGAGCATTGGCGACCACGGCGTCGTTCTCGGCGGGGTCGGAAGGAGCTAGTTCGGAATCGTGGAAGAGCCGGTTGTCCACCGCCGCCTTCCACACCTCGGCCAGGGTCGTGCCCAGGCGCTGTTTGGTCTCGGCCGACCACCGGGCCAGGGCCTCCTCGGTGGTCTCGGCGCCGTCTTTGGGTTGGCGCGTCTGCAACGTCGCCCATGCCGCCAACTGGGACCGCAGCCAGTCCGAGGGGCCATGGCCGTGGGCGGCCTCGTAGGCCTCGGCCATCTCGCCCACCCGGGCAGTGATCTGGCCCCGGCGGGTGGAGAAGAGCCGACAGACCTCCTCGGGAACCCCGACGATCTCCCGGGCTCCGCCCTCCCTGCGCACCTCGTGGCGCACCCCGAGGGAGGCCTCCAGGGCGGCTTCTCTCACCCGGTCATACAGGGCCCCGGCCGAGGCGGCCACCCGGTAGATGGCCCGGGCATCCAGGCTCCGCCACTGGCCATCCGAGCAACGGACGCGGTTGAGAACGGCGTTGTGGGTATGTATCTGCACGTCGCCCGAGCGCGACATGCGGTGGTCGAAGGAAGCGACCACCCAACCGGTGGTGTCCACCGAGCGGATGCCGGAGTGCCCGGCCCGCGACCACGCCGCCTCCCGTTCCAGGTAGGCCAGGGCCGCGTCCACCCCGGCGTGATGGGCGTCCCAGATGGCCTGTCGTCCCGCCTCATCAGCTGCCGCCCACAGCACGCTTACCGATTTCGGGGGACTGAAAGTCAGATCAAAGCCGGCCACCGATCGGCGCTCACCCCGCCGGCGCAGGAGAGCCTCCCGCTCGGCCCAGTCGGTGTCGCTCTGGGCCCGGTAGACGACCTCCTCCGCCTCTATCTCGACCGAGCCCAGACCGTCGGCTACCAGTCCGGCCTCCCGGGTTATCCAGTCGCGTCGCATGGACGACTGGTGGGCGCCGAGGGCCGCCTCGATGCGCTCGGCCAGGGGCCGAAAGACTGACGGCGGCCGGCCCAGCTCGACCGGCTCGGTCGGATGCAGGAGTAGGCCATAGACCCGCTCCATCTGCTCGGGGGTCACCTCGCCGGTCAGTCCCAGCTCGGGCGAAGCGGCACGGCCCCCCCAGCGTCCGGGCGCCTCGCCCCGAGCTACGTCAGCCAGGTAGTAGTCCTCCCCGCCGCCGGCGACGGCGTCGATTAGGTAGCGCCACCCACCTCCGGCGAAGATCTTTCCGACACTGAGCATTCATGGCTCTATCCGGACCTCCAGAGGGCCGATCGTCAAAAAACTTTCTGGAAAATTTCGGGCCCCGCCGGTGCCAACAGGCGGGACGCCGGCCACCTTCATCATCAGGAGATGCAGAGGTGTGTGGGATCGGGCCTTTGACTTTCGGGACTCGGACCGCGCCCGGGAACCGGCCCGGCAGGGGCCCTGGGCCGAGCGCGGCCAAGGCCCAAGGGGGTTCCCAAACGGCATCGCCCGTGTAACCATCC
>Ga0307372_10010325_pt1 | contig 12675 bp, 10 predicted proteins | sample OX1MG_FD_202533 | JGI IMG/M metagenome (GOLD analysis project Ga0307372, IMG submission 202533) | Soil microbial communities from Risofladan, Vaasa, Finland - OX-1 | ecosystem: Environmental > Terrestrial > Soil > Coastal area > Acid sulfate soil | place: Finland: Risofladan, Vaasa | collected...
ACCGTGTCCGAGATGAAGTAGGCCAGGTGCCCCTCCGGCAACCACTCCTGCAGTGAGGGCGGCAGCAGCAGAACCTGGTCGGGCGTGTACGGACGGTAAGTCGTTGACATGCCGCTGTTTTACAAGACTACGTTCCTACCGCCCAGGCTCCTAGCAGGGCGTTGAATTTTTGCGCAGCCGACACTGCGGTCGATGGCCTTGTCCATCTGCGCACACCTTGCCGACCGCGAACAGCAACGTCGTGTCCAGCGGCATGTCTTCAGTGATCCTCAGCCGCCAAAGCTTTTCTCCGTGCAGCAATCTTAGCGGTGACCAGAAGATTCGCTTGAGTACATCGCCGACCCGGTGATGCTCGATCAGCCTCACCAACAGGCGGTCACCCTCCACCAGCGCCCTGATGACGACCAGGCGTGGCCCCGTGCGTTGCAGGATGCCTGAACCGCCCCGGGTTTGAACTGACCCCCAGAAGTTGGACAGTTGCGGTCCCGCTGATCATGCGGTATTTCTCAGCCGGTAGGCCACCGAGCTGAGGCCTTGCAGCCCGAGCTTGATCCGCTCGTGGTTGTAGTAGCCAATGTAATCGTGCACGCCAGCTTCGAGCTGCGCAACGCTGTCGCACCTGGCAAGGTGGAAGAATTCTGCCTTGAGCGTGCCAAATGTCACCCGTGCGGTTGCACGCGGGGTCGAAATCAACGACCTTGGCCGGCGTTGCGTCAGCAGGTCGGGCAAACAACGCCAGCCGAATACGGCTGGCGTTCCGGGTGAAGAGCGCAAAGTTCACGCCTGCGCCATGCGCAGTGGTTCCCAGCGGCAATGGCACGCCGACTCGAACATCGGTCCGCTCCGATACCGCCGCCACTGCCACATAATCACTCAGAGGACGTTCGGACACGGAGCCTGGCGCGCGATCTCTGATCCGTATCGGGCCGGTCACCGCTGCCACAAAATTTGGGAGGCTTCCAACGGAACCGTTGCACCGGAGAACTGTGGGATTACGCGCGCGGTATAGTCCGTCGCCGGGCGGACCGCAGGCACGACCGCGTGGTAAGCGTAGCCGTTTGTCGCGCCCACCAGTTGGCGCATGCACCCCATCTCCACGCGCTCCGGCGTACCGCCGTCGACGCCGTCGGCGTAAAGCTCGACCCGCACCGCGTCTAGGTCGATGTCATCGAGATAGACCTGAACCTCGAATACATGCTGCGCGCCGTCGGACTGTACTTTCACTTCGCCGAATCGCAGTGCGCCCCATTTTTCGTCCAGCGTGCGCCGCCAATCGACCAGCGAAACGCCGATTGCGCCTTTGTCGGCGGCCCGCTTGCGGTAGGCCGAGGCTGCCGGCAGGTAGTATTGTTCGGTGTATTCGCGCACCGCGCGGTTGCTGGAAAAGCGCGGCGTCAGACGTGACATGCTCTCGCGCATCCGAGCCACCCAGGCCCTGGGGATGCCCTGATCGTCGCGGGTATAGAACTCGGGGGCCACCTCACGTTCGAGCAGGTCGTAGAGCGCTTCAGCTTCGGCGGCGTCCCAAGCCGGGTCGTCACCATGTTCCTGGCCGTCGCCCAATGCCCATCCGACTTCGGGCGTGTAGGCCTCCGCCCACCAGCCGTCCAGTTCCGAGAGGTTGATGCCGCCGTTGACCAGCACCTTCATGCCGCTGGTGCCGCAGGCTTCCCAGGGCCGGCGCGGTGTATTGAGCCAGACGTCCACCCCCTGCACCAGATGCTCGGTTAGGCGCGTGTCGTAGTCGGCGAGGAACATTGCATACGGGCGCACCTCGGGCCGTCGCACGAAACGCGTCCATTGCAGGATCAGCGCCTGGCCCGCCTGGTCCGCAGGGTGCGCCTTGCCGGCCATGATGAGCTGTACCGGGCGTTGCGGATTCGACAACAGACGCAGCAGCCGCTCGGGATCGTGTAGCAGCAGGTTCGGCCTCTTGTAGGTTGCGAAGCGGCGCGCGAAACCCAGGGTCAGGCGATCGGGTTGGAACAGATGCTTCGCGTCTTCGACCGCCTCGGCCGAAGCGCCCGAGATGGCCAGCTCGTGTGACAATCGCGCTCGCGCATATTCGATCATTGACGTACTGGCGGCGTTATGGAACTGCCACAGGCTCGCGTCGGAAACGCAGCGCATGTCCTGCTCGAGGGTTTCGGTCGTTCCCAGCCAGCGATCCTTGCCGCAGGCCCCCGTCCACAGATCGTCGGCCTCGGCCGAATCCCAAGTCGGCATGTGGACACCGTTGGTCACGTGTCCGATGGGCACCTCGTCGATAGGCCAGCGCGGAAACAACGGGGCAAACAGATGCCGGCTCACGTGGGCATGCAGGCGGCTCACGCCGTTCACCGTGCCGCTGCCGCGGATCGCGAGGTAGGCCATGTTGAACGGTTCGCTGCTGTCGCGCGGATCGCGTCGCCCCAGCGCCAGCACATCGGCGACGTCGATGCCGGTCTGCTCGGTGTAGATTTTGAGAAAGCGCGTGATGAGATCGGGTGCGAAGCGGTCGAAGCCGGCGTCGACGGCTGTGTGCGTGGTGAACAGATTGCCCACGCGCGTCGCGGCCAGCGCCGCGGCGAAGCTCTGCCCGGTCTCCGTCATGAAATCGCGGGCACGCTCCACCACCGCGAACGCCGCGTGGCCTTCGTTCAGGTGGCAGACCTCGGGCTTGACGCCGAGTGCCGCGAGCAAGCGCCAGCCGCCGATCCCGAGCAGCAGCTCCTGCTGCAGCCGCAACTCGGCCCCGCCGCCATAAAGCTCGCTGGTGATACCGCGGTATGCGGGGTAGTTCGCCGCGTCGTTGCTGTCCAGCAAGTACAGTTTCACGCGCCCGACCTGCGCCTGCCAGGCGCGCAGCCAGACCGCGTAACCGGGCAGGGTGATTTTCAGGCGCAGCCACTCGCCGTCGGGGTGGCGCAAAGGCGTGATCGGCAGCTGCCCAGGGTCGTTGTAGGGGAACAGGGCCTGCTGCGCGCCGTTCTTGTCGATCACCTGCCGAAAATATCCCTGCTGGTAGAGCAGCCCCACGCCGATAACCGGCACGCCCAGATCGCTGGCGCTCTTGAGCTGATCTCCCGCCACGTTGCCGAGCCCCCCCGAATAGATAGGCAGCGCTTCACTCAACATGAACTCCATGCTGAAATAGGCAACACCGCTCAGGAGCGATGGCGCATAGGTCTGCTGGAACCATGCGGGCGCCCGCGCCGCCTCACGCCTGACTTGCGCCAGTTGGTACACCTTGTCGCGGAAAGCGGGTGCCGCGAACTCACGTTGCAGCTTCTCGCGCGAGACCGCCTGCAGTACCCCCCACGGATTATGCGTGAGCTCCCACAGCTCGGGGTCGAGCTGGCGCCAGATTTGATCGGCGGCATGATTCCACGCCGAGCGCAGGTCCAGGGCCAGCTCGGCCAGGGTATCGAATCCTTCCACGTCTGCGCACGGCAGATGTTCCTTCGGATGGCTGAAGCGGTGTTGTTCGCTCATGGTCTCTCACTCAATGCAGCGCTGACGAGGGCTTGCGCCTCCCGCAGGAGATTTTGCAGATGTTGCTGGTCGCGGAAACTCTCTGCGTAGATCTTGTAGATGGCTTCAGTACCGGACGGCCGCGCCGCGAACCAGCCGCTGGTGGAGACTGCCTTGATGCCACCGATCGCCGCGCCGTTGCCGGGTGCGTGATCGAGCACCTGCTCGACCTTCTCTCCGGCGAGCGTGTCGGTGTGCAATTGGTCAGGCGACAGCTGCTTGAGTTTTGCCTTTTGCGCCGACGTGGCTGAGGCCTCGACGCGGTCGGTAAACGGCTCGCCCAACTCATCGGTCAATGCCGCATACAGCTGGCCGGGGTCCTTGCCGGTCCGTGCGGTCATCTCCGCCGACAGCAGCGCCGGCACCAGACCGTCTTTATCGGTGGTCCAGACGCTGCCGTCAAGGCGCAGAAAGGATGCACCCGCGCTTTCCTCGCAGCCGAAGCCCAGTGAGCCGTCGAACAGGCCCTCGGCGAACCACTTGAAGCCGACCGGCACCTCGTAAAGTTTGCGACCCAGCCGCTTGGCCACGCGGTCGATCATCGTGGTACTGACTACGGTCTTGCCGATCGCCGCCTGCATGCCCCACTCGGGCCGGTGCTGGAACAGGTAATCGATCAGCACCGACAGGTAATGATTCGGCGACAGCAGCCCCGCGCTGCGAGTGACGATGCCATGGCGGTCGTGATCGGTGTCGCAGGCGAAGGCGACGTCGTAGCTGTCCTTCAAACCGACCAGCCGCTGCATGGCGTACGGTGAGGACGGGTCCATGCGGATACGGCCATCCCAATCCACGGTCATGAAGGCGAACTGCGGATCGACCTCCTCGCTGATCACGGTCAGGTCCAGCTTGTAGCGTTCGGCGATCCGCGCCCAGTAGTGCACGCCGGCGCCCCCCAGCGGATCGACGCCCATGTGCACACCCGCGCCGCGGATGGCGTTCACGTCTACGATGTGGCCGAGGTCCGCGACATAGCAACCAAGATAATCATGCTCGTGCGTCGTAGCCGCACGCCGCGCCTGCGTGAACGAAGTACGCCTGACGCCCGCGAGATTTGATTCCAGCAACGCATTGGCACGGTACTGCACCCAATCAGTGATGGCCGTGTCGGCGGGGCCGCCGTTCGGCGGGTTGTACTTGAAGCCGCCGTTGTCCGGTGGATTGTGCGACGGAGTGATAACGATGCCATCGGCCACGCCAATCTTGCGGTCGCGGTTATGAACCAGGATCGCATGCGAGATCACCGGTGTCGGCGTGAACTCGCCGCCGTTCGCGATCATGGTTTCGATGCCATTGGCGGCCAGCACTTCCAGCGCGCTCTCGCAGGCAGGCTGCGACAGGGCATGGGTGTCGATGCCGAGAAACAGTGGTCCGTCGATGCCCTGCTTGTTTCGATAATCACAGATGGCCTGGGTGATGGCCAGGATGTGCCATTCGTTGAAGCTGCGCTCAAACGAGCTGCCGCGATGTCCGGAGGTCCCGAAGACCACGCGCTGCGCCGGTATCGACGAATTGGGCTTCAGGTCGACATAGGCGCCCAGCAGTTTTGCAATGTCGACCAAGATCGATTTAGGCGCCGGTTTGCCGGCCAGAGGGCTGATATTCTGACTCATACACAAATCTCCCACCATTGGCGATAACGACTGAAGTGCTGCAGTTATCCAGCCAAGCAGCACGGCCGCGCCGTCGACGACTCAGCCAGCCTCAATATAAAGTCGAAAAGAGACCCTGCCATCTGTGCATTGGCGAACAGTCTTCTTCAGCGACTGGACGTATCATAGTCGCTGTCCGAAACGCGAAAACGGAATCGCCATGGAAGCCGACACGAAAATTCAGCAGCATGTCCTTTCAGGTTTGCAACGGAAACCCTCAGACAATGCTCTCCCGAGATCGGCGACGACGTCAGAAAAAGACACTATGACACCCGCCGGGCACGTGGGCGGAATCGGTACGTTCGACGTCGAGTTGTTCGCGGAATCATATCTCAAGGGTTCGCTGGCCAAAGCCGTGCTGGAATGCGGTGAACCGTTGAAATTTCTTCTGCCATTTCAGCGTGGTGACTGCGCTGAATGGAGCGGGGTCGATATCACGATCGCAGGCGTGGCTAGGGAACGGACCTTCAGGAAGCAGGAAACATTTGCTGAGTCGGATCGCGGCAACGGCTATTCCAGCAATCCACCTGGCCCGCTGAAGCCGGGAGACTTCGGCGTACATTCGCACCCGGACACGACGAAGCTACTGAAAAAAGGTCCCGGGCGCACCTGATCGGCTCGCCAGCTTCGGGGTTGAGGCGCAGCGGAACGAAAAACCGGGTTGAGCATGAAGTCCGTGAAAGACCAGATTCAACTACCGGACAATCGTTCGTACAACCGATCCACCGCAGAACAGTCACAGGAACACAGCCCATGGCCACCCTTACGTCTGAATCGCTCCACAAGATAGATGCCTACTGGCGTGCGGCCAACTATCTGTCGGTCGGGCAGATCTATCTCTACGACAATCCGCTGTTGAAGCGTCCGCTTGAGCTCGCAGACGTGAAACACATGCTGCTGGGCCACTGGGGCACGACGCCGGGACAGAATTTTATTTACGTGCACCTGAACCGGGTCATCAAGAAGTACGATTTCGACATGATTTACGTCGCCGGCCCCGGGCACGGCGGCCCGTCCGTGGTGGGCAACACGTATCTCGAAGGCACCTACAGCGAGATTTATCCCAACATCAGCCAGGACGAGGCCGGCCTGCAAAAACTTTTCAAGCAGTTTTCCTTTCCCGGAGGAATTCCCAGCCACGCCTCGCCGGAATGCCCGGGCTCGATTCACGAGGGTGGTGAACTGGGCTATTCGCTCAGTCATTCGTTCGGGGCGGTGTTCGACAATCCCGATCTCGTCGTCGCCTGCTGCGTGGGCGATGGCGAGGCGGAGACGGGACCGCTGGCCACATCGTGGCAGTCCAACAAATTTCTCGATCCCATCACCGACGGCGCGGTGCTGCCCATCCTTCACCTCAACGGTTACAAGATCGCCAACCCCACCATCCTCGCGCGCATTGAACCGGAGGAATTGGACCAGTTCCTCCGCGGTAACGGCTGGACCCCTTACTACGTCGAGGGACACGAGCCGGCGCTGATGCACGAGGCCATGGCGGCAACGCTGGATCAGGCGGTGGAGGAGATTCGACGCATCCAACGTGAAGCCCGCGCCAACGGCAACACGATGCGCCCACGCTGGCCCATGATTGTCCTCAAATCCCCGAAAGGTTGGACGGGGCCGAAGTGGGTGGATGGCCTGCAAATCGAAGGCACGTTCCGCGCACATCAGGTGCCAATTGCTGTGGACGCTGCGCATCCCGAACATCTAGAACTGCTCGAGCGCTGGATGAAGAGCTACAAGCCGGAGGAATTGTTCGACAAGGATGGGCGACTCATCCCGGAGTTGGCCGAATTGGCACCGACGGGAGACCGGCGGATGGGGGCGAATCCCCACGCCAACGGCGGCAAGCTGCTCCGTGACCTGGTCATGCCGGACTTTCGCAAATATGCGGTGAACGTACCGTCCCCTGGCTCGGTCAAGGCCGCCGACGCGCACGAACTCGGCGTGTTCCTGCGCGATGTGGCCAAGCTCAATCGCGAGCACCGCAATTTTCGCATCTTCGGCCCGGACGAAACGCTGTCCAACCGCTTGAGCGCGGTGTTTGAGGTGACCAACCGGCAGTGGGACGCGCGGAAACAGGATAACGACGAGTTTCTCTCTCTTGATGGCCAGGTGATGGAGATGTTGAGCGAACACCAATGCGAAGGCTGGCTCGAAGGTTACCTGCTCACCGGCCGCCACGGACTTTTCAACTGTTACGAAGCGTTCATCCACATCATTGACTCGATGTTCAACCAGCACGCCAAGTGGCTCAAGGTCACCGCCGGCCTGCCGTGGCGCGCACCCATTGCGTCGTTGAATTACCTGCTGGCCTCTCATGTCTGGCAACAAATGCACAACGGTTTCACGCATCAAGATCCCGGCTTCATTGACCACGTCGTGAACAAGAAAGCCTCCGTAGTACGCGTCTATCTGCCGCCGGATGCCAACTGCCTGCTGTCGGTCTGGGATCACTGTTTGCGCAGCCGTCATTACGTTAATGTCGTGATCGCCGGCAAGTACCAGGCGCCGCAATGGCTGACGATGGACGAGGCGGTGGTGCACTGCACGCAGGGCATCGGTGTCTGGCAATGGGCGAGCAGCGACGCCGGTGCCGAACCCGATGTCGTCATGGCCTGCTGCGGAGACGTGCCCACGCTGGAGACGCTCGCCGCCGTATCCATTCTGCGCGAACACCTGCCCGACCTGAAAGTTCGCGTGGTCAACGTCGTGGACTTGATGAAGCTGCAGCCGCAGAGCGAACATCCGCACGGCTTGAGCGAGGCGGCATTCGATGCGCTATTCACCACGGACAAACACGTCATCTTTGCCTTCCATGGCTACCCGTGGCTGATTCACCGTCTCACCTACCGCCGCAACAACCACCACAACCTCCACGTCCGCGGCTACAAGGAAGAAGGCACGATCACCACGCCGTTCGATATGACCGTACTGAACGACCTGGATCGCTACCACCTGGTGCAGGATGTGGTCGATCGGGTGCCGGGGCTGGGCTCGAAGGGCAGCTATCTCAAGCAGCATGTGCGCGACAAGCTGATCGAACACAAGCACTACATCGACCAGCACGGGCAAGACATGCCGGAAATCAGGAACTGGAAGTGGGGCGCGTCGCCATGATCGCGCAAACGCTTGTCGATACCGCGCGCCAGCTGGTGGGAGACGGCAAGGGCCTGCTCGCCATGGACGAGAGCAACGGTACGTGCAACAAGCGGTTTGGCGCGCTCGGCATCATGCAGACCGAGGAAACGCGGCGAACGTGGCGCGAACTCATCATCACCACACCGGGCCTTGCCGACAGTATCAGCGGTGCCATTCTCTACGACGAGACCATCCGTCAGAACCTGAAGGATGGCACGCCCTTCGTCAAGGTGTTGGCCGACGCGGGCATCGTGATGGGTATCAAGGTCGACACCGGTGCCAAGGAACTGGCGGGCCACCCCGGAGAGAAGGTTACCGAGGGTCTCGATGGCTTGCGCGACCGCCTCAAGGAATATGCCGGCATGGGCGCGCGCTTTGCCAAGTGGCGCGCGGTGATCACGCTGGGCGATAACCTGCCTAGCCGAGGGTGCATCGAAGCCAACGCGCAGGCGTTGGCGCGCTACGCGGCACTGTGCCAGGAAGCCGGACTCGTGCCGATCGTCGAGCCGGAAGTACTGATGACGGGCGGGCATACCCTGGAGCGATGCCAGGAGGTCACCGAGGAGACGCTACACAGCGTCTTCAACCATCTTTATACCCAAGACGTCATGCTGGAGGGTATGATCCTGAAGCCCAACATGGTGCTTCCGGGATTGAACTGCCCGAAGCAGGAGAGCGTGGACGAGGTCGCCGCTGCCACGGTGCAGAGCCTTCTCAGGACCGTCCCTGCAGCCGTCGCGGGGATTGCATTCCTGTCAGGCGGGCAGTCTCCGGAACTGGCCTCTGCCCGTCTCAACGCGATCAATGTCCTGGCGAGTGCGCCGGCATCGCATCTGCCGTGGCCGCTGGTGTTCTCGTTTGCCCGCGCGATCCAGCAGCCGGCCCTGGATGTCTGGCAGGGCAACGAGGCCCATGTTGCGGCGGCGCAAGAGGCGCTGCGCCATCGCGCGCACTGCAACCATGCCGCGCTCCACGGTGAATACAGCGTAGCCATGGAGCGAACGGAGAGGTCGCCGGTGATGAGTGTGGCCAGATGAAATGCGAGATCAGTAGCAGGCATTGACATGTCCATCGGGAGAACCACATGCGCCCTTTGATCGCCGGTAACTGGAAGATGCACGGCATGGCGGCGCAGCTTGGCGAGATTGAAGCGGTTGCCGCCTCGGCCAAGGCCACGCCGCCCTCTGCCGACATTCTGATCTGCCTGCCGGTGACGCTGATCGCGCGCGCAGTGCAAACGGCCGCCGGGCGTATTGCCATTGGCGGTGAGGATTGCAGCAAGGAGATTGCTGGCGCCTACACCGGGGAAATCAGCGCGGAAATGCTCAAGGATGCCGGCGCCAGCGCGGTGATCGTCGGGCATTCGGAACGTCGTCAGCACCACGACGAGACCGATGCGACCGTCCAGGCGAAGGCCGAAGCCGCTCGGTGCGCGGGGCTGCTGGCGATCATCTGCATCGGCGAGACGAACGCTCAGCGGCTCGCAGGCAACGCCTTGTCCGTCTGCGGCGATCAGATCGTCGGCAGCGTGCCCAAGGGCATGACGGCATCCGGCACCGCGATCGGCTACGAGCCGCTCTGGGCCATCGGATCGGGTCACATGCCGACACCCGAGGAGATCATCGAAGTGCATGCGCATATCCGCACGTGCCTGGTGGCGCGTTTGGGTGCGGAAGGAAAGAAGGTGCGCATTCTTTATGGCGGATCGGTCAAGCCGTCCAACGCGCACGCAATCCTGGCGCTGCCGGAAGTGGGCGGTGTCCTGGTCGGTGGTGCCAGCCTGAAGGTAGCGGATTTCGAGGGAATTTTCAGGGCTGTTTCGGTGATGGCCGATCACGAGACTGCCGATTCCTCGACCGATAGCACTCCGAGCCGTCGTCAACACCAGGAACAGCCATGATGAAGATCGGAATCGCGGCGGACCATGGCGGGTTCGCCATGAAAGAGAAACTGACCGAGTCGCTGCGTGGATCAGGGTATGAGGTCGTGGATTTCGGCGCGTATCAACTGACGCCCGACGATGATTACCCCGATTTCATCTTCCCCTTGGCCCGGGCTGTCGCCGCAAGGGAAGTCGAACGCGGCGTGGCGCTGTGCGGCAGCGGCATCGGCGCGTCGATTGCTGCAAACAAGGTCGCCGGCGTGCGCGCCGGCCTCGTTCATGACGTCTTCTCCGCCCGTCAAGGCGTCGAAGATGACCATATGAACGTGTTCTGCCGGGGCGGCAAAGTGATCGGATCTGCGCTCGCCCTGGAGCTGATCAAGACGTTCTTGTCGGCCCGCTTCAGCACTGCTGCGCGCCACCGCCGCCGCGTGGCCAAGGTGCGGGCGCTCGAATCACATGCAGCCCAGATAGAAGAACAGCCATGATTGTTATTCCATCCGCTGGCATCGCCTTCGAAGGCCGTGACAAAGAAGGGCCAGACATTATGAAACCGAATACGCACCAGCCAAAGGCTACCGAGTCGAAGCCTGCTGTCGAGCCCGAATTTGAGTCTCCGGATTCTTCGGTGAGGAGTGATGTATCAGGCGGTGACAAAGCCGCAACGCCGAACTGACTGACGAACGGCCCCATGAAAAATAGTGCACTCATCAAAACATTGTTCGTGGACATTGGTGGTGTCCTGCTCACCAACAGCTGGGATCATCATGCTCGCCGACGGGCCGCGAAGCACTTCAAGCTGGATTGGGCCGAGATGGAGGAGCGGCATGGCCTCAACTTCGCCACACACGAGGAAGGCAAGCTCGTATTCAAGGAATACCTGGACCGGGTGGTCTTCCACGAAAAGCGTTCGTTCACGCGAGCCGAGTTTCGACGCTTCATGTTCGCGCAATCCAAACCGATCACCGGGATGATTGAACTGGTCAGTGGCCTGAAAGCCAGATACGGGTTGAAAATCATCGTCGTCAGCAACGACTCGCGCGAATTGAACGCCCATCGCATCAGCACCTTCAAGCTGGCCGGGTTTGTGGACGCTTTTGTTTCCTCCTGCTTCGTTGGCCTGCGGAAACCGGACACGGATATTTTCAAGCTGGCACTGGATCTTGCCCAGACGCCTGCGCGGCAGGTTGTCTACCTCGAAAACACGGCCATGTTCGTCCAGGTCGCCGACGGCCTGGGCATTCGCGGACTGTTACACACTAGTTACCAGTCCACCCGCGCACAGATGGTCGCACTCGGACTCGAGGTGAACGAATGAACGCCGCTCAGACGAAATCCGCCACACGCACATCGCCTTTGTGTTCCACGGCCACGCATGGCTGGTTGACCGGCTCACCAATCGGCGCAGCAATGGAGAATTTCGCGTGCATGGCTACAAGGGGGAAAGCACCACCAGCAAGCCTTCGACATGCATGTGCAGAACGATCTGGACCGCTTCCACTTGGTGCAATGTGGTCGATCGCGTGTCGGGGTTTGGCTCGAAGTACGCCTATTTCAAGCAGCATTTGCGCGACAAGCACATGCACCACATCGGCCAGCACGGCAGGGGCTTGCCGGAAATACGCGACTGGAAGTGGCGCGTTTGGCGTTGGTGGTTATCAACTGCCATAGGCATCAACTATGACCATCCGACTCGATGAAGCAAATGGAAGCAAGCCGCTCGCGATCCATCTCAGTGGGGATGCTGCGCATCCGGGTTCGTTTTCCGGCAAACAAGGCACGGCCCCATGAGCACGGCTGGCGGCGGCAAGATCGGGTTCTGGCCGGTGGTCGCCATTGGCGTCGGCGGGATGGTCGGTGGCGGCATCTTCGCCGTGCTGGGCTTGGCGGTACAAATGGCGCGCGGCGGAACACCGCTCGCGTTCGCGTTGGCGGGCATCGTGGCACTTCTGACCACCTATTCGTATGCCAAGCTCTCGGTCGCCTATCCGATCCGTGGCGGCACGGTGACCTTTCTCAACAAAGCGTTCGGTGCCGGAAACTTGACCGGCATGTTGAACGTATTGTTGTGGCTGAGCTACATCGTGATGTTGTCGCTGTATGCGTTCGCGTTCGGCAGCTATGGCGCGACGTTCTTCCCGACCGGATGGCAGGCATTCGCGAAGCACGGATTGATCACCCTCGTCATCGTTTCGATTGCGGCCCTCAATCTGCTCAGCGCCAAGGTGATTGGCCGGACCGAAAAATGGATCGTCGGGTTGAAGGTGGCGATCCTCTTACTGTTCGTCGGGGTCGACTATTACCTCGTTACCCATACGCTGGCCGCTCGAAAGAATCCCGGTTCAGTCCCTCAATGGCCATCCCTAGGAGCCTGGGCGGTAGGAACGTAATCCTGTAAAACAGGGTATGTCAACGACTTACCGTCCGTACACGCCCGACCAGGTTCTGCTGCTGCCGCCCTCACTGCAGGAGTGGTTGCCGGAGGGGCAC